>Ga0078894_10004726_pt1 | contig 10455 bp, 9 predicted proteins | sample LauGreSu1BDMLBSD_2_FD_67506 | JGI IMG/M metagenome (GOLD analysis project Ga0078894, IMG submission 67506) | Freshwater lake microbial communities from Lake Michigan, USA - Su13.BD.MLB.SD (version 4) (version 4) | ecosystem: Environmental > Aquatic > Freshwater > Lake | place: Lake Michigan, USA... | reverse complement strand
TGCAACAGCTGCTACCTGTGTTGCTCCTGCTGCAGCTACCGCTGCTACTTGTGTACTTCCTGCAGATGCAACTGTTGTTACGGCGCCAGTTACAGCAGTTGAGATGTCGTTGAGCTTGGTATTTGTAGCTGCCAATACATCGTTGACTCCCAAAAGATTTCCCATTGATTCAATTGCTTTAGCTAGGTAAACCAATTCTTGTGCTCCAAGTGATGATCCGCTGAGGGCTGCGACCTTAGTCTTAAATAAGTCTACTTGGGCTGTTAAACTTGCATAATCTGGCATGTTGTATCTCCTATACCTAAAAGTATATCATAAATCTTTATTATCAAAGGTGGTTATTACTACCTTTGCCTAACTTATTATACCCCACTGGCCTTCTAGAAGCCAGTGGGGACAATAGGGTTTTAGAGGGTCCCGCCATAGTATAAAGTTATACCCATTAGAACCACTGGGACAACTAAGGCAAAAATTGCCTTGTAGTAATCTTTGAGGGGGGTTCTGAAATAGCTCTTTCCTACAACCAGACATTTATGTGCTGGAGAAAGCATATATCCAGCATAGTCGACAGCAAAAAATAATGGTAATGTCTCAATGCCAAATACTCCTACTGAAACAACTACAAATCCAGCAAACTTGCTGCTGCTACCCAAGGCAAAGCTAGCCAAGAATCCAGCAACGGCAACCAAAATAATTAAATTATTTCTATGTGCTTCTTCTACCCATGAATTTATGGTGTCAAAATTAGCTTTAACAATATTGCTTAGTACAATAACAAGGCCAGTAAATAGAAGGACTCTTGCGTAGTCAACCAGTTGCTTTCGATCCCGCTTTGCATCTGCTTCAATTTGCCAAGGCTGTTTGTCTTTTTTACTCAAAGGCTTATCTGGAATATTAATTTCAATATCGTCTTCCTTTAAAATCTTGAAAATGTAAAACAATATGACAATTACAGTTGTAGCAATAAGCGGCCAGATTTTTCCAATCAGTGTCCAATAGCTAATATTCAATGCAGCCATTGGCAGAAGAACTGTTGCCTCTAATGGTGACCAAAAATAGAAGTGGTGTGTAGAAAGATAATCTATAATTCCATAATTCTTACGCTTCTTTTGATCTTCTGGAGCAATTGTATCTAGGGCGCCAGCTGAAACAGCTACACGACCTGAAATTGGCAAGACTCCAGAGAATAGAGAAATAAGAGCAACTACTGCTCTTTTAGATTTAACATTTTTGGCAATCCAGCTATAGAAAGGCAGGAACACCTGGGTCTTTTTTGCGGCAAAGGACAATGCCATTACTGACGCTAACAATATCAAAAATTGCTGATTTGCTAACAATAGGGATGATGTGATTTCCATCAGTATCTCTTTCTTTAATTTCAAGTGTGGGACTTGAGGCCCTTTCCACACAACATAGTCTTATATATGCTCGTATCGATGCTGGCGCAAATTTATTTATTTTTCAACAACTACCACATAAAGCCCATTCCACCATTCAGTGGCAGACTCAAAAGAATTTAATATTTTCTTACTATATAATATTTTTAATCCTGATTCAACTATTCCTTTGTGGGCACCCTGAACTACCTCTGTCCAGTTTGCATCGTCAAATATTAAAACTGCATGCTTAGCAAATACTGGAGAGTAGTACTTTACTGCATTTTTTGTAGATTCAAAATCATGGGGACCATCATAAAAGAATAGATCAATATCTGACATTCCATTCAAGTTAACATTAAACATATCTGAGTTAGATATAAAGACTTTATTTTCTCCTTTATACTGAGCAATATTATCTTTAAACTCTTTCAATGTATTTGTTTGTGGCGTACTAATATCTTCTCTAACGGCTTGTGGGGCTTCCTGCCAAGTGTCTACAAAGTATGCATGTAATCTATTACCCATCAATGCAGCAGCGGCTGTGGCGCCCTGATAAGAGCCAATCTCAAGGTATTTAGAGGAAGACTTAGCAAGTCCATTAATTAAAGATTGAACTCTAGTTGCAGTAAGTCCAGGTATATTGATTTCAATTGTATTATTTACTGAGTCGACTAATTGCTGTGCAACAATAGCAACCTTTGGATTTATATGATTGCCATACTTGGCAGCCATTATCTTGTCACAATAACCACAATCCCAGCAATCAAATTTACAATTTTTGATCTTATTACGCCAGATGGTAATTGGTTTGTCAACCATATTAGTCTCTTCAATAAAATCATTAAAGCTGTCAAATAGAATTTCTTCATTATTGGCATACCTCCTGATAATATCCATAGTCTCTTTGAGCCTTGTATGTGATTCTCTACCGTGCATCTTAATAACATCAATACCTAGGTCATCAATAAACTCTTGCCAGTCCTCCCGCCAAGGTGGGAAATTAGCTGTCTTTAGAGATACTGCAAAATCTTCATGGTCCCATTTTGGGCAAGAAACTCGGCTTATTGGATCATTAAAATATTGAGGTCCATCTGTTCTGGTGTTATTAAACTGATAGTGCTCATCCATCATTATACACCCGCCATAGCACCCCTCGTTGGCCAATAGGGATAGCTTTACGCCGTACTGCTGCTTAGCTTTTTTAAAGCGCTTAAGCTTTTCATGGTCACGCATTAAATCACGGTCTAAGTTAATATAGTCAAAGCCAGCCTTAGCCAGCTTCTCAATATCTCTAGGTTCTGATACGTTTCTAAGAATTGTGTTTTTTACAAATAGGTCTGGGAAAGCTTTTTTAATTTGGCCTGTGGCCATCCAGTGAGTATGTGGTATGGTTGCAGATCTAACCCCTGCTTCGTAAACGGGAGTAAATGATTGAACAAATAAATCTAAATTTTGCTGGGATGGTCTTACTTCTGTATTATTAAAAACTGCTGAAGCTAAGACTCCAGTCTCGGACTGGATGTATAGCGCTAGATTAATTAGGTAGTCGTAGTCTTCTTCTTGACCCTCAAATATGTCGCCCATTGCATCTTGAGTAAATGGAGGAATTCTACATGTAAAATAAAAATCGTAAATGTATTGCTTATATTCTTTTAAAAACTGAATAAATTCAGCCATCTGCTTTTCATTTAACTTAGGGTTTAATGGAACGCTAAACATTTTCCTACAAATCTATTTTGGCCTGCGCTTCAGGAATATGGGCAATTCCGAATCTATTTGATATTAGTATACCAGTCTCATGCCAATCTTGGCAAGACCTTATTTCTAACACGATCTTATCTTTATCTTCTGCAAGCTGTACTTCAGACTTCCATTCGCCGCCCCTTAGTTCTTCAGGCGTAGATTTTGAAATTAAAAACTTATTCTCATAATACTTGTCAAGCAAAAAGTACATTACCGCTTTATGAAAAAGGCATCCATTTTCTTTATCCTTTTCCGATAAAATATATTTAAACTTGTCTTTATGCGGCTCTAGCAAAGATATATCTAATTGATCATAAGAGTTAGTATTTTCTCTAACGCTTATTTCTCCTTTATATTTTCCAGCAAACTTCCAGGCATATGCAACATCCTTTGATACTATTACTGATGCTGGTATCTTTATGTATGGTATTAGACTTTCTTCTATTTCTCCCACCAAAACATTGCCCCATACACCGACCTCTTTTATATATGGGGCATTGTCTTCTGGGCTAAATAGTAAATATATCATTCAATCTCTTCCCATAAAGCAGGATCAGAGTCAGACAATTCTAGTCTTTTTCTAGTTTCTATTTGAAGTGCATCTAGGTGTTTATTTGTCTCAATTGCTTTTGATACTGCTGTCTCAAGAGCTATTTCTCTAACCTCTTTTGGAAGCTGATCAATTGCTTCCATGTTTCCGCCGTTTACTCTTCCATAAAACATAAGGTCATAAGCTGCCTGGGCACCAAGTCTAATTCCCCAAAGCTCTGCTTCAAGACGCTCTTCTTCTTCGTAGTTGCCAATTATGTCCATGATAAGTCTGCCGTCTGGAAGCTTGCCATCTTCAGAGTTATTAAATTTTTCTATTAGCATCATGTACTTGTCTCTTTCTTCGTACACCAAGCTAACATTATTTTTTTGATTGAGCAGAGTTCTTTCTTTTTCTTTAATATTTAGCTCATGAATCTTAATTTCTACTGGTGAAGTTGCAAGGCTAATTCTTTCTTTTTCAAGTTCAATTTCTAGCTTAACTCTTTCTATCTTTAGCTCTTGTTCAACAATCATATTTTCTCTTGCGCCGAGCTCTAAGAGTAGTTGTCTTAATTTTCCAAATGGTGTAAATTGTGCACCGCCAACAAAGTTATCAATCTTAAACGTTGGTACGCCCCAGTGTCTATTTGTTGCATAAAGAAGAATATCTTTTTGTGATTTTGTGTAGCCCGAAACATCCGATGTTAAATCGTTTATATATCTCATTTTTATTACCTATCTATTAAGAACGTTGTGCTGAGTAGGCAGAACTTCTGCCTGGAACTCCTTTAGATTGCATTGAGCTGCCGCCTTCATAACCAGAATCTGTTGCATAATTAAATCTCCAGGATCTGTTGTTTTGCTCTCCATTATAGTTGCCGAGCATGTACTGCCAATTTTGTCCCATATCAAAATCTTCTTCTCCACAATTTCCAATTGGCTTTGATACGTTTCCTACATTTGTCTCTGTAGCAATGCTAAATCTTCTTAGGTTATATCCACCATTATAACTGCCCTCATTGCCAGCATACACGTAGTTTAGCTTTGAAGAAATTGCTTTTTGCTGTCCATGTGCGCCATTCATTGGGGACTGGGCTTGAGTTTCTGTTGCAAAAGTAAGCTTAAGCCCATTGTCATCGCCGTAGTGATATCCTTTTGTTTCATGATAAAAAGCTGACATTGTCTGGCTGTTATTTCCATAGGCTGCGCCAATTGAGCTTAGCCACGACTGTGTTGCAAAATTAAATCTCATAAGTGCTGCATTTCCATCAGCAGGTTTACCCCATGCAGCCTCTTGTTCTTTATGCATAATAGTTCCAGCATTTCCAACGTTATAGGGCGCAGATGGCCCAACTACAGAAACATTTGTTCTCATATTGTATTTATTTACTCTGCTGTCATTTCCGCCAACGCCATTATTTGCCTTAAGCACATAAGCAAAAGTATCATCGCACATGCCGCCTGGGTATGCTGTAGAATTATTTAAAGGTCCGCCCAAATCAATTGTTGTATCTGTTGAGTGTGTTACTTCATTAACACTTGTCCATGGTTGACTATTTCTGTAACCAGCAAGGACGTAACCCTTTGTAATAATCTGTCTTAAAAAGAAGGATTTTGTTCCTGATGCAGTTGCATATCGTGCTGGTGGAAACGGCATTTAGATCTCCACATTATACTTTAATGTAATTGATTCTATCCCAAGGACTGGCCAGGTGATATTAAATGGATCTGCCTGATCTGTTAAATCTCTTAATGCTTGTCTGTAATCAACTATCTTTTGCTGATCTGCTGCAGAAAATGAATTAAATAAATCTGATGTCATTAAATAATCTGTTGAGTTTATAGTATTATCTCTGTGATATCTAACTTCTGAAACTCTTGCTGCTTTTGCTGCCGCTTTTTCTGCAACCGATAAATCAACAACAGAGTATTGTCCTACAACTTTTGTTGAATTAAAAAATCTAGAAAACTCTAGCTTTTCTGTTGCCTTATCGTATTCTGGCAATTCGGTATTGTCTTCAATAACATACCATCCATCAAATCCTTCTAAAGAATCTTGAGTTATTGTTGCTGGGAAATGCGTTGAAGGGTAAAGCTCTCTTAGAGATGCTTCATCTATAATTTGAGTAATCTGATCATCTATAACTTGTGCGTACATTATCTTGAGTCCTTCATTGCTAGAGTTCCACGCCAATTTACACCATTATCGTATGTGATAAATGTTATAACATCAATTCCACCTGATGTTAAAGCTGGTGCTGTTGCGGATGGGTATTTTGCATTTCCAAATGTTATTGTATATGCTCCGCCACCAATTAGCTGTAGAGAAAAACCTACAACTCCAGTTGCTGGAGTATTTGTAATTGTAAATGTAGTATTTCCATTTACTGTAGCTGTAAAATCATTTGAAAGAGAAAGGTCTAGGTTTACTGCACCGCTTACTGTTCCAAGATCACGTCTTCCAGTCTTATATGTCTGAAATTCAAGATTTACCTTGTTGTCAGACTCTGCAAGTACATCGCTTAAGTTTGCCATTATGCTCTTACCCAACCTCTCACTGAATCTACATATACTAAACGAACCTGCCCACCATTTACGTTAAATGTTAAATCTTGTGCAACTCTTTGTATATTTTGTGAATTTCTTCCAACTGTGAATGGTACTGTTGCAGCTGTACCTAATGAATCAACAATCTCTACTGTAAATCCAATTGAGGGATTTAGGGGAAGAGTTATTACCATCCCAGTTGCTGCAGCCTGAACCATTAATCTGTCATTGTTTAAAGCCTGATAGTTAGCAGAAACAATTTTCCATGCAGATGGAACTGTTGATAAAGAACTTTGCAGTGTATTAACTGTAGACTGAAGTGTTGTGTATTGAGTTGAGTTTGTAGCAACAAACCCTTCAATATTTGTAACCTTACCTTCAAGTACTCCAATGTCAGACTCTGCTTCTGTTAGTCTTGTTCCATTTGTTGATCCTGAAAACGCTGTAATTGCAGAATCTTTTGCAGTGTTAATTGCTGTGATTCCATCAACAACAGAGTTATTGATATCGGCAACACCTAAAGTATTACCCATTGCATTTAATGCCGCTCCTACTAATTGTAGGTCATTTGCAGATAAAGATCCGCTATTCATTAAAGCTGATGCTGCAGTTTTAAACTGACTGATTTGCGTAGTTAATGATGAGTAGTCTGGCATTTTTTAAGCCTGCGCTTCTGTCCATGCAAGAACTGCTGAAATGTTTGCCGCAGAAGAACCGAGGTTCGTAGCAACAATTGTAAGAATATCTGGCGCATTAGGGAAGCCTGGGCAAGCCGTGCTTCCATCTCCATTTAGAATAGAGTTTCCTAGATCTCTTGCCTTTGAAAGATCGATACGTGTTACAGAGTAGTTTGTACCACCGCCGTTATCTGTGTAGAAAGCAAAGATACGGTCTCCTCCAGAAACTGTGTTTGTAGGAGAAAGAACTGGTGATCCAGGTGTTCCTGTACCGTCGTGGTAAATAATCTGTGCCAAAGAACCAGATCCCACTCTTGAATCTGCCCAAGCGCTAGGAACGTTAACACCGTTTAATGACTGGGCGTTCAAAATTCCTTCTACAAGGAACTGACCCTGTGCAAGCAAGTTAATGCTGTAAAGTTTTAGCTGCATGTTATTTGATAGTTCACGCAAACCGAAGTTACGTCCTGTACCGTTATCAACAGAAGGTGCCACTCTAAGGGAAATTAGAGGACGTGCCTGTTGTGTAGCACCGAATGTTTGAACAACGGCACCGTTAGGACTAACTGCTGATGAAGTTTCATCTGCTTGTGGCACTGCGTATGAAATTGTATTTGAAGTAACGTTATTAACCAAGAAGGTTCCATTGTAATAACTTGATGAAGTAGCTCTTGGAGAATTGAACTGAGATATTGCTTGGAACGGTATGTTGGATGATGTTCTAGCAAACAATATGGTTGTAGATGTTACACCTGTAATTGTCCATGTTCCATTAAATACGCTGTCTACTCCGCTTACAACTACTGTTTGACCAGATCTGTGCTTGTGTGCAACTGATGTTGTAAGAATTGCTGTATTGTTAGTTAACTGCTTGTATGTAAGAACAGAAACATCATCTACGCCTGATATTGTTGCGTTATAACCAGCAAGCAATGAGTGAGGTGCTGAAGTTGTAACTGTTGCAACTCCTGATGCTCTTACTCTAGAAACAATAGTTGCTGAAACAGATCCAGAACCACCGACCTGCAAGTAGCGCTGCATACCAGCTGTAAAGATGAAGGAAGCATCATCATCGAAGCCTCCGTCCATGATTACTGAAGATCCCCAGTGGCTCATAACTGGAGCACACTCTTGAGAAATTACTTGAATAGAAACTTGAGCAGAGCCTGATCCACCTGGAATTGTTGCATCTGGTCTAAATGTAGCTGCTTGATATGTTCCATTTAAGCTGTATGCTGCACCTGAATAGTATGTAACATAAGGCTGTCTACGAATAAGATTCATAGCATATCCCTTAGCTGTTTGGCTATATGCGCCAATTGATGTGTACTTTGCAATTTCTACATAGCTTTCGTCTTGAATTCTAATGTATCCATCTGCTGGCCAGTAATCAACGTTATCAACATACATTACTGTATCTTGTGGTAGAAGATTTGATCCTCTAACCCCTGTTCCGCCTGCTACTAGCTTTGAGAATTTTGTTGGCTCATTAATAGCCTCATATCGTGCAGGAAGGTTACCTGATCTTTGATATGCTGCAAAATTATTATTGTTATTTGATATTTCATGGCACCATGTGATCTTTCCGTTTTGGCCTCTGAATCCATATCTAATGGTTCCAGCTCCGTACCATGAGTAATCAATATATGTCATCTGCATCTTTGAAGGATCAAACTTGTGACCTGAAGGGCCAGTTCCATCAAACTTATCAATATTCCACTCTGATTGCGGAACCTTAATAATCTGTACCTTACGAACCTTAACGCTAGACTGTGACGCACCACGATATGCTGGTGCAATTGTCATAGAAGAGTCTGATGCAATTTGTATAACTCTATAAGTTTGACCACGAATTACAATCTTGTCTCCTGAAACAAGCTGCTTTCTAAAAATAGTGTCCGTTCCAACAACTGTTGAATTGTACTTAGTTACGGCAATATTTCCTCTTAGAGTATTAGTTGCCCATTGGCGACAAGCAAAAATTCCCTGTCCGTCATACTCAAAAAAGAATCCGTCTTGCTCTGAATATAGTCCAGCTCTTGTTGAAGCACCTTTCCAGATGTAGGCTGTACAAAATACGTTAACTCCGCCTGGGATCTGGTCAATTGCTGACAATGTATTTGTAAATACAACTATATACTTAAATGTTGTGGCATCAATAATTGATGTTACAAGGTGAATTCCATTAAATGGGTTGTATGACCCAGAAACTTCAACTCCATCAATTTTTACATATGCTCCTGGCTGTAAGTTGTGAGAAGCATTTGTTGTTACTGTAATCTGTTGTGATCCTGGAACGACTCCAGTAGCAGCAATATACTCAACTTGGAATGTTGGTGTAAACTTTGTTCCTGTTGAGAATTGAATTGATTTACCTGACTGGTATCTAAAATATCTGCGTGTCTGACGCATTGTCTGAGTTCCGCAAACGTTATTTCCTGTTGAAAGGATAACTCCACCATCATGTGGTCTATGGTTTACGTAACCTTCTGGCTTTGCATAAACTCCTTGGTCGTTTGTATTGATTGGATTATTAATTTGTCCTGCTGCCATAAACGACATTGAATTTGGTGTATCTACTGAATCAATAAAGAAGCTTCCATAGAAATTGCTTCCTTCTTTTTGTGTAATAAGAATTGGTGTTCCTGGAAGAAGTCCATGTGGCTTTGGTGAAACAATTGTAATTCTTGAAGGTGTTGCTTGGTCTGATACTGCAGAAAATGATCCTAGGTTTCCAACAACTCCACCCATGATGTGAGCATTGTCAAAAATTCCTCCGCCGTAAATAGATGTCAAAGTACCGTCTATAATATTTCCATTTACTCTTCCTTTTGCAATATAACTAAAAGTGTTTGCTCCTGTTGGTGTTACTAAGAAGGTTCCGTCTGCGCTATCTGTTGTTGTTTCTTGAACAGAAATAACATCTCCTGAAGAAAGTCCGTGTGGTGAATTACATGTTACAGAAACTGTTGAAAATGGTGTTGCATTATTTCCTACAACTTGTAACAAATCTAATGCATTTCCTCCAGAGGATCTTCCGTAGAACCCTGGGTAATTTTGAATCATTGTAAGGGTTTCCCACTTAGAATTCTGAATACCGTATTCAAAGTCAGTATCAATAAGGGAGCGAGGATTAGCTGTACGAAGCTTTCCTACAGCATCAACCATAAAGTCTGCTGGCTCAAATCTTTCATTATTTTCATCATAGACAATTTGGAATTTGTCTGTTGGTAGCATGTCAGCTGTATTATACTTTAGGACAAGTGTTGTAGATCCGTGATTCTGATCTGTGTCTGTATCTACGTTATGGCTGTATAGACCCAATGATGGGTCTGCAAAATTATAAACAATCTTATTCGCTGTTACGTTAGTAATTAATAGTAGCTTTTCTCTGCGAACAATTTGAGGAAGCTTTAGAGTTCCTGTAAGTGGTGCAAACTCAATTCCTGTTAGGTTTAAAATTTTTCTTGCCATAGTTTTTGTCTCCTAGAATATCATGCTTGTTGCTAAAAGTGTTGCATTGTTTTGTGACATATTTGTTAAGAACTCGTACTTTGGATAGTATACACCAAGATTTA
>Ga0078894_10004725_pt1 | contig 10457 bp, 7 predicted proteins | sample LauGreSu1BDMLBSD_2_FD_67506 | JGI IMG/M metagenome (GOLD analysis project Ga0078894, IMG submission 67506) | Freshwater lake microbial communities from Lake Michigan, USA - Su13.BD.MLB.SD (version 4) (version 4) | ecosystem: Environmental > Aquatic > Freshwater > Lake | place: Lake Michigan, USA... | reverse complement strand
ATGTGACCCTGGTCGTGGTACATCGCCACCACGGCGTCGTACTGCCCGGCGCGAAGCTTCACGAACACCGTGTCGCCGGGTACCGGACCGATGCACTCGTGACCTTCGGAGCAAAGCGCGGCCACGGTCGGTGCCGTGATGTCCTGGTCCTCAGTTCCAAAAAGGCCGCCTTCACCCCCATGTGGATTGAGCGCGGCCACTGCGATCCGGGGATGCGCCATCCCAAGCTGCTGCAGGGCCTGCGACGTCAGCTCGACCACGCGGCGCAGCCTGGCGGGCGTCAACCTGTCCGGGACCTTTCGAAGCGCGGTGTGCGTCGACACATGGCTGACGCGCATGTTCCCGTGCGCCAGCATCATCACCGAGTCCCGGGCGCCCGTCAGATCCGCCAGCAGTTCCGTGTGCCCACCATAAGCGTGGCCCGCGAGGTTCAGGGCCTCCTTGTTCAGGGGCGCAGTGCAAATGGCGTCGACTGCTCCAGCCATTGCCTGGGCGACGGCCTCGTCGATGGCATCGAATGCAGCCTGGCCTGCAGCCTTGCAAACCAAGCCTGGTTGCACGGCAAGGCCTGACCCGATGTCGATGAAGCTCAGACCGGAACCATCACGCGCTGCGCCCCTCGCGCGAAAGTCCGTGATGGGCTGCGGCAATTCAAGCGCGGCAGCCGTTGCGCGGTAGGTTGCAGCGCACCCGACCACCGCAAGTTCGATGGATCGAGTCAGAAGCCGATCACGCAATTGCACGATCGCCTTCAGGATGATCTCCGGACCAATGCCGGCAGGGTCTCCCATCGTGATGGCGATGCGGGGAGGCGACATGTGCGGGTCTTTCTTGGGACTGGCCAGTACGGTAACGCGGGGAACTACTTGAGCACGCTTGGCAGCCACATGGCGACGCCTGGAAAGGCGAGCACGATCGCCAGCCCGATCAGTTGCAAGCCAATGAAGGGCCACATGGCCTTGAAGATCATGTCCAGGGAGATCTCAGGTGGCGCCACAGACTTCAGGTAGAACGCTGCTTGCCCAAAAGGCGGTGACAGGTAGCCCACCTGCATGGTCATGTTGAACAGCACGCCAAACCAGATCAGGTCATAGCCGAGCGCCATCACGGTCGGGGCAAAGATCGGCATCGTGAGCAGCATGATGGAGAACCAGTCCATGAAGCAGCCCAGGACAAGAAGGATCGCCATCATGACCAGGATGACACCTATCGGGTCGAGGGGCAACCCGGTCATCACGCTCTTCATGTAAGCGATACCGCCAAGGAGGTTGTAGACGCCCACCATGGCATTTGCACCGATCGTCAACCAGATCAGCATGCCGCAGGTGGACATCGTCGTGAACATCGACTCCCGCAGCATCGTCAGGTTCAAGGTGCGGCGCAACGCGGCGGCGATGATCACGCCTGCCACGCCAAGCGCGGCAGCTTCTGAGACGGAGGCCAGTCCGCCATAGATGCTGCCAAGTACCGAGAAGATGACAAAGAGCGGCAACAGCACCTTCTTCATCGCCGCGAACTTCTGACGGGTGGGGATGTTGCGGATCTCTGGCGGGGCGGGCGGACCGAGAGAGGGGTTGATCGCGCAGCGGATCAAGGTATAGACGATGTAGATGCCGGCCAGCATCAAGCCCGGGACGGTCGAGGCGAGGAACAGGTCACCGATCGAAGTCGAGGTCGTCAGTCCGTACATGACGAGCACGAGGCTCGGCGGGATCATCACGCCCAGTGATCCCCCCGCGCAGACGACGCCAATTGCGAGCTTAGGGTCGTAGCCCAGACGCAGCATCTGGGGCAACGCAACCAATCCCAGCAGGATGATCTCGCCACCGATGATCCCTGTCATGGCTGCCATCACCGATGCGGCGATCAGCGTCATCACGGCCACGCCACCGGGCAAACCACCTGCCCAGATCTTCAATGCGTCGTAGAGGTCATGTGCCACACCGGACTTGTCCAGGATGGCCGCCATCATCAGGAACATCGGTACCGACAGCAACACATAGGAATTGATGAAGCCGTAAGTGCGGAAAGTGATGATCGAAAGTGCATCGATGTCACGGAAAACCACGCAGAAGATCACGGCGACAAGCCCAGTCGCGAATGCGATCGGCATGCCCATCACGATGATGAGCAAGACGAAGCAGGCCAACATCAGCAGCGAGATGGTCTCGATACTGGCCGAGAACTCTCCGCCTGCGAGCATGTCGAGCGGATGGAACGGCATCCAGGCCCCGTCGCTGGCCAGCGAGAGACCGAGCCAAACCGTGAACAGGGCCGCCAGTGCGAAGACCGACTTCACCGGCCATGGGGTGGGGCCCAGGCTCGCAAGCACCTTGCGCAGATTCATGCCACCTTGCACGATCATCAGTAGCGTGCCGAGAAACATCGACACCTTGACGACCACCGGGGTCGGCTGCGCCCAGGCGGAGCCACCCACCTCCCAGGTGACAACCGCCTCGCGAGCCAAGCGCCACGAGAACCACATCACTACAAAGAGGTAGATCAGAGAACCCGCATAGCCGATCGCATCGAGGATGCGCCTGGTGCGCTCAGGGTAGCGGTCGAAGAGCGCAGTGATCTGGATGTGCTCACGCCGCTGCAGGGCCCAGGATCCGCCAATGACGAAGGACACGGCAATCGCCGTGGTGACCACGTCGTACACCCATACGGTGGGCGTGGCGAGCTTGTCCATGGCGATGTCATAGATCGTCACCGCAATTGACAGCACATAGCCAAAGCTCAGAACCTTGGCGATGTTGACGATCATGCGCTCGACCAAGTTGGACGGCTCGGTATCGATTGCCGGCGGTACCCGGGGCGGCGTGTCGGTCTGGGTCATGTCAGATGCCTTAGCCATGGAGTGGAGCCAGGAGTTCGCCAGACGAGCCCCCAGGTAGCGCCGGGCGGATGCACCGGCGCACCATGGGAACCGTCACAAGACAAGGTCTGTGAATCAGAGCTTGCCCATCATCTTCAGGAACTGGACCTGGCTGTCGTAGACCTCCTTGGCCAAAGGGCCGCGCTTGGACCACTCTTCCCAGACGGTCTGGGCAACCCTGCGAAGCTCGAGCTTCTCCTTGTCGCCCCAGGCAATCAAGGTGGCCGGGTCACGCTTGGCCGCAGCCTTTCGGTCCTCGAGTTCCTGATTCATCATCGTCCGGATATTCCACTCCTCCAGCGCCGTCTGGACGGCGCCTTTCTGGTCAGCCGACAAGGCGTTCCACTTGGAGCGACGAACCACGAAGTCCGTCGAATTCAGGGAGTGAATGCCCGGGTAAACCGCGAAGGGCGCGATTCGGTTGTATCCCGCCTCGTCGTTCACCGACAGCGTCCCCCAGTCCGTAGCGTCGACCTTGCCGGTATCAAGGGCGGTGTACACCTCGGTGCCGGGGAGCACCGAGACAGCGGCACCGAGTTTGGTGAACAACGCTGCCGGAATGCCGTCAGGGGACCGTATCTTCAAACCCTTGAAGTCGGCAATCGAGCGCAGCGGCTTCTTGGACGGGATCGACTCCAGACCGAGGATGACGGGCCCAATGAACACGGAGTCCCAGCGCGCTGCCAGCTTGTTCATCAGTTCAGCGCCGCCACCCAGCTTGTGCCACATCAGCAGGTGCATCGGATCGTCATAGGCAGCCGTCATGTCCCAGAAGGCGGCAGCCGGTTCCTTGCCGCCTTGGTAAGCCATCGTGCCGGCCGCGGCGTCAAGCAGGCCGGCCCTGACAGCGTCAAGCGCCTCTGCCTGAGGAACGATGGTTGCCACCGGCAGCGTCTCGATCAACACCGAACCCCTGGTGATCTCCTTCACCCGATCAGAAAAACGCTGGAAGTCCTTGAACACGGAGGTGTTCGGGCCATAGAGGATCTGCGCCTTCCACTTGTGTTGGGCTTGGGCCTGCGCAGGCCCCGCCAGCAAAAGAGGCGCAGCGACCGCGGCGGCGGCACTCGTCGCGGCGGTACGACGGTTCATTACGGTCGGCTTGCTGGCGCCATCGGACAGCTTGAAGAATCTCTTGATGCTCATCTTTGTCTCCTGTGCTGGGAAGCTTGGCTTCCGCTTGATCGAAGATTTGGAAACCGTGACTGAAGCAGGATCATCCTGAGTCGTACTCCTCCGTCTGGCCCTCTGTCATCTCTCGCATCCCGGGTGGGCCTCCCTGGAGCGAAGTTACCGATCACGCAACAGCTCAAGTGCTGCGCGCCCGCAATTCCTCAGGTATCGCCACCCCCAGGCGTTGCGCAGTGGCGCCCAACTGTCTGAGGGTTTCTTCGTCCATCGGAACTCCCTTTTCCAGGCGCTCGGCCATCATCCGCGCCTCAATCTCACCAGGCAGAAGCACCTCACCACCGAGCTCGATAGGCGGTGAAGCCTTGGTCCACGCGGCAAGCCGCGCGACGTCCGTGTCGAACTGTTCAGTTGGAAAGGCGGTGGGGTCAAATGCCATGGTCAGCATGTTGTTCACCAACCGTGAGGCCGTAGGGTTGTCTGGATGACTGCTGGCGCCGCCCGTCAACGAACCAGCCAACACCTCGCACATGAACGACAGACCGGAACCCTTGTGCCCGCCGAAGGGAAAGATGGCGCCCGGTGGAGACGCATAGAAACGTTCAGGATCGTTCGTCGGCTGGCCGTTTCCGTCCATCACAAGGCCGGGCTCGATTCGCTCACCTCGGTTGCGGGCAACCTGGATCTTGCCCTCCGCAATCGCGGAGGTGGCAATGTCAAGAATGAGTGGCGGTTTGCCCTTCAACGGAACGCCGGCCGCCACGGGGTTGGCCGACAGCCGCCTGTCACTGCCCCCGTGGGGTGCCACAAGGATGCCAAACCCGGAGGTATTGACAAAGTGGAACGACGCCAAGTTCGCTTCGGCAAGCTGCTCCGCCCACGCGCCCACGCGCCCAAGGTGGCCTGAATTGCGGATTCCAAGTGCGCAGAAGCCAAACCTGCGCGCGCGCTCGATGGCCATTTCCATGGCCTCCCGGCCGATCACCTGACCGTAGCCAAAGCCGCCATCGACGACGGCGAGCGCGGCCCGATCGCTGACCACTTCGGCGTGGCGATTAGGCAGCAGGTGTCCAGCCTCGACCCAGCCTACATATTTCGCCGCCCGGATAGAGCCATGAGAGTCATGGCCGCGCAGATTCGAATCCACGAGGTGATCGGCGACGAGGCCGGCTTCCGCAGGTAGCGACCCCGAGGCCTCGAAAATGCAACGCACGAATCCGCGCAACGCCGCGTGGTGAACCCTGCGAAAGTGCGAGCCATCGCTCATTGAACTCACCTCTTGGCGGTGTGTTGGGGAACTGGGGCCACGACCCCTAAGCCAGGGCTCAGGGCGCATCTCATGGCGCATCCATCGAGCGCATCAGCACCGCCATGCGCTGGGAACGCAGACGACGCTGGACCTCGAGCCCCTCGGAAGTGAAGTCTCCCGTTGGTCGGGGTTCCACCTGAAAGTGTCCGTACCGGTCGGCACCGCGAACCACCGTGGCCGTGTCGTCCGGACCGATGACCTGACGCACGTGAGCCGGGATGTAGCGAATCGCCAGTCCGATCCGACGGTCATCGGCATTGTTCGGGTCCGAGCCGTGCGCAATCATCACGTGATGAAGCGACATCTGGCCAGGCTGCAACACGATATCCATCACCCGGGTCTCGTCGACATCGACCTGCATCTCTTGGCCGCGCGACAACATGTTGTTCGCAGCGAAGGTGTCCTTGTGCGGAGCGATCTTTCCCCTGTGCGACCCCGGCAGCACGCGCATGCATCCACTGCGCCGCGTACTGGGGCTGAGGGCAATCCAGGCAGTCAAGACATCGTAAGGCTCCAGGCCCCAATAGGCCACGTCCTGATGCCATGAGACGTAAGCCGCGTCCCCCGGCTCCTTGATGAAGAGAACCGTTTCCCAGCAAAGGATATCCGGCCCGAGCAAGCTCTCGACCGGGTCGAGGATTTCCGGCTTTCGGATGATGGCATCGATGGTGCGTGAGTAGAGATGGGGCTTGTGTCGGAGTTCCTTCGGCAGCGGCCCGCCCAGCTCGCTCTCAAAGGTCTCGATGCTCCGACGGGCAATGTCCACCTCCTGCGCGGTCAGCACAGAAATCGGAAACAGAAACCCGTCCCGCGCGAAGGCTGTTCGATCAGCGGCGTCAAGATGCAAACCCATGCCATTCCTTCAAGTGCATGCACAGACGGCGAACATGAAGCAACTGCTACGCGTATCGCGCCGAATGGCCTATTCGAGCTCCACCTGGCCGCCCTGTGCCTTAGGTCTTGTGCCCTTGGTGGCTTTGATCTTCCAGAAGGCAGCAACTACCTCACTCAGGTGTTGTTCGATCGTGCGTTCCGCGGCGTCGGCGTCACGGGCCTCGATGGCCTCGAAGATGGCTTTGTGGTGCCGATAGGCCTTCTGTTCCATCTTCGCGCTGCGCAACGCCACTCGCCGCTGTTCCGTCAACCAACCGACCAGCGCCTCGTGCATGCCCACGAATAGCGGATTGCCCACCATGCGAGCGATCTCGTAGTGAAACTCGACGTCGGTACGTTCAAAAGTGGGGGTGTCACCAATCGCGTTCTCGTTTCGGAGCAACGCGGCCCGCAAGGACTCGATTTGCGCCGGTGTCGCGTGCCGAGCCGCCTGACGGGCCAGAGCGGCCTCGAAGAGGATGCGCGCTGACTGGAAGTTGCGCACACCTTCGTCCGTGGCTATGGCCACGCGGACAGAAGCTGACAACCCGTCGAGGACCACGGCCGCTGTCGGCAGGCTCACCGTTGCGCGCGAGCCGTTGGACACGCGCAGCAGCCCGCTGCGCTCGAGTGCCAGCAAAGCCTCACGGACAGCAGGACGCCCCACGGAGAACTGGGCCATGAGCGTGCGCTCTGCAGGCAGGGCATCACCCTCGCGCAGGACACCCGAGGTGATCAGTCCCTCCAGTTGAGCAGCGATATCCTCGTGGACCTTGCGGCGCTTGACGGGACTGAGCGTCACTGACTTCATAATTGGTATGACAGGTTAATAGCTTGATAGGCAGACGTCAAGGGGTAGTCTTGTCCAACGAGGTTTGAGCCTGGAGGCGGGCCCGTGATTCCAGCGAGGAATGAGCCTGGAGGAGTGCAGAGGGGGGTGGTTTGTTGCGGCCCGTGGTGGGCTGCTGCGCGGGGCGTCGATCATCGACTGGATGGTGATCGACATGAACGAGGCGCAGGTTCGCACGCTCGAGCAGGTGCGGCAGGTGCTGGCCGGCAAGCAGGTGATGGAGTTCCAGGCGGCGGGCGGTCATACGCGCCGCGCTGGATGCCGGGGCCGACCTCATCAACGATGTGCGGGCCCTGACCACTCCCGGTGCCCTGCAGGCCCTGGCCGCCCACCCCACGGCCGGCGTGTGCCTGATGCACTCGCGGGGCGACCCCAGCACCATGCAGACGCTGGCCCATTACGGCGATGTGGTGGAAGACGTGGCCACGTTCCTCGCGAAGCGCTACCAGGCAGCCTGCGCTGCCGGCATCGCCGCCGAGCGCATCGCCCTGGACCCGGGCTACGGCTTTGCCAAGACCATGGAGCACAGCGTGGCGTTGCTAGCCCGTCAGGCGGATCTCCTGAGCCACCTGGCCGCCGCCGGGGTGCACCGTCCGTTACTGGCCGGGCTGTCACGCAAGGGCACCGTGGGCCGGCTCACCGGCCGGCCCGTGGAGCAGCGCCTGGCCGGCAGCCTCGCAGCCGCCCTTCTGGCCGCGCAGCGCGGGGCACGCATCCTGCGCGTGCATGACGTGGCCCAGACGTTGGACGTCCTGAAGGTCTGGCAGGGCGTGGAACAAGCCAGCCACGAAACCATCGCCATCGGCCTGGGCGCCAACCTGGGCGATGCCCGCGCCACCCTGGCCTGGGCGCTGCAGCAGCTCCAGGCCCACCCCCGGGTGACCTTGCAGCAAGTCTCCAGCCTGTACCGCACCCGTCCGGTGGATGCCGAAGGGCCGGACTACCTCAACGCCGTGGCATTGCTCCACACCTCCCTGGAGCCCGAGGCGTTGCTCAAACTGTTGCAGGCCCTGGAACAGCAGGCTGGCCGCGAGCGCCCCTACCGCAACGCCCCCCGCACGCTGGACCTGGACCTGCTGCTGTACGGGCAGCGCGTGCTGAACAGCCCCACCCTGACCCTGCCCCACCCCCGCATGCACCTGCGCCGGTTTGTACTGGAGCCGCTGGCGGAGGTAGCGCCTCACCTGCAGGTTCCCAGCAAAGGGTCGGCGATCTCTCTCCAGCAAGAACAGGCTGCCGATCAGCCCGTTCAAGGAGTGGACTGCATCGACGGCCTCAACTGGTGGCGAGCCGACCTCGTCCCCGTTCGCACGGGGCGCTGAAGGCCTTCGCTGTGCACATGAACCAGGCTTGTGCCGGATGCCTGAAATTCCTATGCTCTGACGCGCGATATCGGGATGGCTGGCCGCCCCGACCCTCTACCCCCTCTGACCCCTGGAGTCTGGTTCCATGATCGATGCTGCCACCTGGATTGCTCAGACGCTGGACCTGCATGCGCCTGACATCGGAGCGATACCAGCGGCGCTGCGCCCGCCGGATCTCGACGCCGGCTACGCCCTGCAAGACCGCGTGACGGCCCTGATGTCCTCTCGCGGCCGCGGCGCGACGATCGGCTGGAAGGTGGGCAGCACCACCGCGTCGATGCAGCGCCTGCTGGGCGTGCCGCAACCTGCGGCCGGCCGCATGGTCGAGTCCAGCCTGATGCCCGCCGGCGCCACCATCGACTTCGGCCGCTACCGGCGCCCGGCCATCGAGTGCGAGGTGGCGGTGCGACTGGGCCAGCCCCTGGATGCACGGGACGGCACGTTGACGATCGAGGCCGTGGCACAGGCCATCGACACAGTCCACCCGGCCATCGAATTGGTGGATGACCGCTACGGCGACTTTGTCCAGGCCGGCGCACCGCTGATGGTCAGCGACCACTTCTTTCACGCCGGTCTGGTGCTGGGCGATCCGGTGCCGTCCTGGCGAGAGCTCGATCTCGCTGCCGTCCGTGGCTGCACCTGGGTCGACGGACAGGAGAAGCTGGCAGGCACCGGCGCCGACGTGCTCGGACACCCGCTGAAGTCGGTGGTCTGGCTCGCCGGGCACCTCGCTCGGCGCGGGCAGCGGTTGGAAGCGGGCGAGATCATCTCCACCGGCAGCCTGCCGCTGCCCTGGTGGGCACAGGCGGGCCAGCACATCGAGATTCGCATCGAGGGCCTGGGCCGCGTGGGTGTGCAGTTTTCGGGCTGAGTACGCCACCAACAGGCGGGCCCCCGAGGGCCGTCGGGACGGCCTCAGTCAAGGTCAATCCCGGCGTGCGACGCGAGTTCGACGAGCAGGTTGTCGTCGCCGAAGGCTCCCGACTTGGAGATGACTTGGCTCCCGGCCCAGTGGCCGTCCTCAAGTGTGGCGCAGACCACGCCCGGCGCCCATTCGGCATGCGCCCGAAGGTGCTTGCATCCTACGGCGCCGCACAGGCTGTCGAGTGTCTTGCCGCCGGTCACGAAAAGCAGGGGCGGCCGGTCGATCTCGCGCGACAGTGCGCCTATCCCGTCCCGGATGGCCTCCTCCGCTGAGGCTGCGGGGGTGCCTGGCGGCAGTTCGAAAGTCAGCACGCCGATGGGGACGCTCCCCTGCAACAGATGCCGGATGCGGGCCGCGGAGCGCCTGACATCCTGGCCCATGCGATGCTCGATGAAATGCTCAGGGAGCCGTGCCCGCAGCCGCTCCAACTGAGCTGCCGTGCGAGGGTGTACAGAGCCGATCACCATCAGCATAGACGAGGCGAATTCGCGCCGCACCGGCACCGGCTGATGTGCCAGGGCGCGCGCCAGGCCTGCAGCGCCGACCCACAGCGTCCTCCCTGGCCAACGCAAGCCCTCCGCGGTCAGCGCAAACAGATCCGCTTCGTCGACGACATCAAAGACGGCAACACCCTCGAAAGCTTGGCAGGGCTCGCCGGCCCGCCGGCAGGCCACGCCGCGCAATCCAGCATCCGCCAAGGCATCAGCGATGGGCGCGACTGGCGCCGCCCTCAAACCGCCCTCCGGGTCACGGAGGTGCAGTCGTCCGCCGAGGGTGAGACGGCCCTGCTGGATGAAAGCCGGAGCCACCACGATGCGATCGAATTGCCGCGTAGCCGCCATCGCGGCGAGTTCTACCGCCCAGTGGCCGCGCAGCAGGCTGTCGATCTTCTTGAAGCACAGGTCCGCTCCATCAAACCAAGCGGCGCTGTCCGACAGCACCGGCCCCAGGGCCGCCACGGGCAGGTCCCGGGTCCCGATGTCACTGGCCGCGCAGGCTGCGGACACCGGCGCGGGGCCCCGGCGGCAGACCAGCACAGGCCCGGCAGCACCTGCAAAGCCCACCGCCGAGTCAAGCGCCCCCGTCAGGTCGTCCGCGACGATCCGCAAGCGTGTCAAGCCGCCCTCAAT
>Ga0078894_10004724_pt1 | contig 10457 bp, 8 predicted proteins | sample LauGreSu1BDMLBSD_2_FD_67506 | JGI IMG/M metagenome (GOLD analysis project Ga0078894, IMG submission 67506) | Freshwater lake microbial communities from Lake Michigan, USA - Su13.BD.MLB.SD (version 4) (version 4) | ecosystem: Environmental > Aquatic > Freshwater > Lake | place: Lake Michigan, USA... | reverse complement strand
GACACTGACCCTGACCCTGACATTGCGGATAATTCTTTCTTTTTTATATCCTCCTATACGAACAACACCCAGTTATTATTATAGGATATAAAAATGTGATGCTCGCTACGATATTATAAAAAGGACATCGCGGTCTTTTTGCCGTGACAGTCTCGGCATAAAGCGACTAAATTATCGATGTGATTGGAACCGCCATGTTCTAAGGCAATCACGTGGTCCACTTCAAACCAAGCAGGAAGCTGGCGCTGACAATCACCGCATTTCCAACCCTGTTGTGCGGCGACATACTTTTTCTTTGTTTCGCTTACACTACGCTTGCTAGAGTTTTTACCGGAGTTGAGCAAGCGTCTTTCCGCGGGGGTTCCACCCCCCAACGACGGCCGTGCTATTGGTTGCTCGGATTGTAATTCTCTATTTGAATCGCCTACTGCACTGCCCATCGCACCACCCATCGCACCGCCGTGGTTGGGTGGCATACCCCCAGCGGAACGTCCCGTGATATCAAAAAACGGTGTTATCATATCCGCAGTCCCCTTACTTATCGGCATATACTTGATGATATCGTTCGCATGAAAGAACAATTGCCTAGAGTTTTCCGGATTGCGGCGTAAAAACAGGAAGAGCGATAATCCAATAAATCCAAAGGTGGCCATTTTAATCCACTTTTGATTGCTTTGAAACATCTTTAACGGTTGTCCATCATAGTATGTATTTACGATAATAACCGCTGTAATTATAAATACAATGTATTCGGTTTTTACCATTTATCGGTGGGTTCACTATTTTGGTTGGTAAGTTATATATAGTCTCGAATATTTCGCTACCGATTATGATAGTAATACGCCGCATACCCCAACCCCGCCAGTAAAACCAAATACACGAGCTTCTCTCGATACTTCAGTTCCTCTAGAATTTGCACAGACTTCGGGCGATAATGTAAATAATATCTCTCGAGAGCATCATGTAGAGTGATTTCATCCTTCATCAATAGAACATTATATCGATTATGAATAAAATGAACCCAGCGAATAAATGAATCGCGGCTGTCTAAATACGGCGTGACAGGATATTTTCCGAGCATTCGGTCAAACTCCGCCGACATTTCCGGTTCAGGAATAAACATGGAAAAGTTTTGGATGAAATCGTAGTATTTCTTACGCGTGACATCATTTACATGGTCGGGATAATTTACCGCGACTGTCATCAAGAAGAACCAGTAATTTGGACCCCATACTTTCGCGTCAAGCTTAATCATAGGTTGCTTATAATGAAACGACATAAAAACAACCATAGAACTACGATAAGCGATTTTCAAAAGATGGAAGAAATAGCAGTTACTGCTGAGACTGTTGAATCCGGTAAGCTAAACAATCCTAAATCTACGTTATCATATCTTGAAATAACTCAACTACGAAATAATCGAAGTAAGCACTCGTCGTCGTGTGGAGGCGGAGGCAGTGTAGGGGTGGCGGTGGCATCAATAAACAGTGTAGAATCAAACAAGTATTTCTGTAATAATTGTAACCGCACAAATCACGTGTATAATAATTGCCGCGCACCGATTACAAGTATTGGCGTGATTGCATTTCGTTGTGGCGAAACAGGGCCAGAGTTTCTTATGATACGTCGTCGCGATTCATTTGGGTTCGTCGATTTTGTTCGCGGAAAATATTCTCTTAACGACGAAGCATATATTCAGCGTATTATCGACGAGATGACCATGACCGAAAAAGCGAATTTGTTGCGCTTAACATTCGAACAATTATGGCGTTTATTATGGGGTGAATATACGCGAAGTAGTCAGTATAAAAATGAAGAACATATTTCGTATGAAAAATATAGACAGGTTCTTGGCGGAATACGGACAAAGGATGGTAGGGTAAAGACGCTCCATCAATTTATCGAGGATTCCACCACAAACTGGACGGAAACAGAATGGGGATTTCCGAAAGGCCGACGCAACTATAATGAAAAAGACTTGCCGTGTGCTCTGAGAGAATGCCTCGAAGAGACAGGCTACGACATCTCTAACGATAATGTAATACAAAATATTGCTCCATTCGAAGAAATCTTCATGGGGTCGGATATGAAGTGTTATAAACAGAAATATTTTCTTGCAATGGTGGATTTAGATAAGAAACCGAAAAAGGCACACGATATTATGGAGGTTGGTCTCATGAAATGGATGTCATTTGACGAGTGTATTCAAACGATACGACCTTACAATTTAGAAAAAATTGGTATCATTCGTAAAATCAATAACATATTATCCCGCTATCAGATTTTTTAGTTCTTTTTATTTCGTCTAATTTATATATCATTACATAATAGACATAACTACAACTGAATGGCAGAAGAACAAGAAAATATACCCATAGAAATGACGATAGGTCCATCGGGCCGTCCATCGAGCGGTGATTCGGACCGTCCATCGGTTGCTTCTGTTGCTGCGGCGGCCATGGCTGTCATGCCAGAGGAGGGCGTTTCGAACACTGCAGTGGCAGGGACGGTAGACGGTAAAAAACCGCGCAAGATACGACCAAAAGCTAAAGCCACCACCGCCGCCACTGCAAGCACCAGTCGTTCTGACCCTAAAACCACGATTGCGAATATGAAACGCGAACTCGAAGAAGGACGCAGACGTCTGAAACCGGAAGAACTCAATAACCCATTTAGTAAGGAATTTAACAAGATTCTCCTTAAAAAGGAATTGCTCGAACGAGAGATGACGACGATACATGATATTGGTATTCTACCGATGGACACGGATAGCGACGACGCGGACGGTGAAGGTCTGCGAATTGCCGCTGCTGCCACGAATGGCCTTTACCCGACCCTGAATGACCCAAATTTTAATACCAAAATAGCGTTGCGTAAAGAGTTCTTTGATACAAAGATGGATGTAGATAATGCGAAAAGGGTGGAGGATGAAGCAGATATTTTGTGTAATGCACAAATTGAACTTGCACCCAACCAGCAATTTGTGCGTAATTTTCTTTCCGTGGAGACGCCTTATAATAGTTTACTTTTATACCACGGGCTCGGAACAGGAAAGACATGTTCGGCGATTAGTGTTGCGGAAGAGATGCGGGACTATATGAAACAGATGGGCATTACACAACAGATTATCGTCGTTGCTTCACCGAATGTTCAAGAGAATTTCCGGCTCCAGCTTTTTGATGAACGTGAGCTCCGAGAGATTGAGCCAGGTGTATGGAATATTCGTGCGTGCACCGGTAATAAATTTATCAAAGAAATCAACCCGATGAATATGAAGGGTCTCACGCGTGACAAAATAATAAAACAGATACGGCGTCTCATATCGTCGAGCTATTTGTTTTTCGGTTATAACGAATTCGCAAATTATACACGCACACACGCGTCGAGTATTGGACTTTCGCAGGATGATGCGGTGATACAGGAGGTTCGACGGAAGGCGGCCGCGGGGGCAGCGGCGGTTAAGAAAGGCCGTAAATCAGCCGCTGAACTCGCAAAGGCTGCCGAAATGGAGACACTTGCGATTGAAACTCTCTCGGTGACAAAGCTGCGCAAATTATTCGCAAATACGCTGATTATTATTGATGAAGTTCATAATATTCGCATCACCGATGATAACCGTGATAAGCGTGTGGCGAAGATATTGTTTCAGATTGTTCAGAAGGTGAATAACGTGCGACTGCTCCTTCTCTCGGGAACCCCGATGTATAACAGTTACAAGGAAATCGTATGGCTAATTAACTTGATGAACCTGAATGACCGCCGTGCGACGATTGACATTACAGATGTGTTTGATGACCGCGGTAATTTCCGGCTGGATGCGGATGGTCGAGAGATTGGGAAAGAGTTGCTTGTTCGTAAAGCGACAGGTTATGTTTCATTCGTTCGTGGTGAAAATCCATACACATTTCCTTATCGAGTATATCCGAGAGAACATTCGCCAGAATTCTCGCTTCTTGCTCGACTTAATGGCGATGCGGCGGCGGCGGTAGGTTATCCACGACGACAATTAAATGGACGTTATATCGAACAACCGATAGAACATATGGATGTATATATGACACGCGTGGGCGATATACAAGAAGCAGCGTATCGATTTATAATAAACGACATGAAGGCGATGTATATTTATAAAAAGAACGCGATGGCTCGACGAAAGAAGGTGGCGGCAGCGGCTGCGGCTGCGGCTGCGGCTGCGGCTGCGGATACCGGCAAAGTGAAAGACAAAGGCAAAGTGAAAGGCAAAGTCGTCGCGGCGACAGAAGCAGGTACGGGTGCCAGTGCTACCGACGTAATCGACGAAACCACGTTGGTTGAATCTGCTGATTTTCCTTCATTCGAAAATATGGACACGATTGGTTATGCCGCCGTCCAACGTCCGCTTGAAGCTTTGAATATGGTATATCCTCATCCATCTCTCATTGAATATATTAATAACCCGAACGATGAATTTGATATTACAGCGTGTATCGGGAAAGAGGGTTTGCGTCATATCATGTCATATGAAGAGGTCGGGAATCCACCGATGCGGCAGAATTTTGAATACCGCCCCGAATTTATACGGGGGTTCAAACTACCTCGCGGTGAAACAACTACAAAAACATCGTCTCGTATCTTCGCGCCTGACAATATCGGTCGGTATTCCGCGAAAATAAAAAACATTATGGATAAGGTCATGATAAGCGACGGCATTATTCTTATTTACAGTCAGTATATAGACGGCGGTGTTGTTCCGATTGCTCTCGCATTAGAAGAGCTCGGTTTCATCCGGTATAGCGTCGCCGGCGGAAATTCGTCTTTGTTTCGTAGCAAGCCCGCACAAAACATCGATTCGATTACGATGCTTCCCCAGCGGCAACACCAAGGACAATATCCTGATCAACCATTTCGTCCTGCGCGATATTCGGTCATCACCGGCGACCCCACGATTTCGCCCGATAATTTACATGAACTAAAGGCACTCACAAGCGAAAATAACACAAACGGCGAAAATGTGAAAGTCGTCATTATTTCAGTCGCTGGAAGTGAAGGTCTCGATTTCAAAAACATTCGCCAAGTCCATATATTGGAACCGTGGTATAACATGAATTTGCTTGAACAAATTATCGGTAGAGCGATTCGCAATTGTAGTCATAAGCGTTTACCATTTGCACAAAGAAATGTTGAATTGTATTTATACGGAACCGACCTTTCAAACCCTGATATCGAGGCGATTGACCTTTACCTCTATCGCTTATCTGAATTTAAAGCGATAAAAATCGGCGTTGTATCTCGCTTGTTACGAACCTCTGCAGTGGATTGTTTATTGAATGTTCAACATAATACACAAACCGCCGCACAACTAAATCAAGTTGTTGAGCTGAATCTCTCGTCACGCAAAAAAATCAATTATCAGGTTGGTGCGCGGCCATATTCCGCATTATGCGACTATATGGAACGGTGCGAATACGTTTGTCGCCCGACGTTTTCAAACGGGCGTCCGATTCAAGAACAGAACGATTTATATGGAATGGATGACGACAGAGACAGCGATGATGGCGACCCTCGTGAAGAGGGTGGTCCCGTCGGCCAGAGTGATGTGCGTATTGATACGTTCAATGAAAAATTCATGTCGATGAATATCGATAAAATCATTCACAAAATACGTGATTTGTATAAGGAATCATTTTTTTACAAGAAGACCGGTCGCAACGGAATCATCGCGCATGTAAATGCGATACGTCAATATCCCGTCGCACAAATAAACCTTGCTTTATCACAAATGGTGACGGACCCCAACGAATATGTAAATGATAAATATGGGCGTCTTGGGCGTATCATAAATGTCGGCGACTACTATTTATTTCAACCCATCGAAATAACAGATAAACGTATTAGTATTCATGAACGAAGCACGCCGGTCCCTTATAAGCATGCCGCGATAGAATATCCTCTTACAGAAAATATCACCGAGGATTATTTGGGGATTCTCTCGAAGTCAGGTGTTTCTGCACCGGCTGGGGCGACAGGAGCAAAGGTCGTTCCAAATAAAAAGATTGCGAAAAAAGTAGCGGATATGTCAGAGATGTCGGCCTTGACGGATGTGGCGGCTGCGGCGGCGGCGGAGATGTCAGCGGAAGCGGTTGCAGGCGAAGCCAATGAGCCTGAGCCTGAGACTGAGCCCACTGTCGAACCAGTGCCTGCCCCCGAAACCACGTCAGAAAATACACTTGGAATGTTATTCGACACTTTTGAAACATGCAAGACTGTCATTGAGAAACCGACAAAAGAACAAGACGAATGGTATTATTATTGCGGGAAGGTAATCCGTCAAATCTCTCAGACAGAAGAATTCCAGATCTCCATCGATGAGCTTCATGAACTTATCATCGCGAATTTGGTTGAACACTTGACGTTTGATGAATCCATCGGTATATTGAACCATTTGTATCAAAAAAATAATCGGTCGATGGAGCCATCTGGCGGAAGTGGCGGCGGCCTTGCGATTCAAAATCTCTCGCCATTTGAACGTATGATTCTTCAGTATTATGCCAGACAAGTGATACATCGACCATTGGTGGGGCGAAGGGCTGTCGCTTCATCCGCTGCTGATGCTCCAGAAGACAAAGGTATGCTAATCTTCAATAAAACAAAGAAAGAATTATTTGAACTCGTTGTCCTCCGTTATGAAACACGCGAATGGGTATCTGCTGAACCCGAAGACGAACGTGACTTCTCGCTCCTTTTAGCGAAAGTTCAAACAGAACAAATCCAAAAAATGAATATGATGATCGGATTTATTTCATTATTCAAAATGGAATACTTGGTGTTCAAGGTGAAAGTAATGTCAAAGAAACGCGATAAAGGTGCTCGATGTGACCAATCTGGAAAAACAGACGCAATCACAATCATTAATACTGCTCTGGGATTGAATGTGCTGACCCAAGGCGATGAATACAAACTCACGACTGAAAACACGAAATTTAGAACCCAAAAAGAATTGTGTGTATTTCAAGAGTTTTTATTGCGGACGTTTGACAGGAAGGCTGTCAATGGAAAGAAATGGTTCTTTACACCATGCGAGGCTTTGTTGTGCGATATCGAGAGATTACATATAGAGAAATAAAGTATAGTTGTATATTAGGACAAGGAGATGAATCCGAACGAAAAAAGCACGACTGCTAATGCTATTTCTAGTGCTAGTATTTCAAGATTTGGTAAAGTGATGACGCAACCAACAAGTGCCGTGCCTAAGTTGGGATTATACACTAGGATTTTACTTACACGTAAATTGGAAATCCCATTCCGTATTATCGGACGTAATGTAAAGGATACACTTGAACATATTCTCGCGAGAATCGTGGAAGGAAAATGTATGGCGGAAGGATTCATTCGACCCGGAAGTGTCAAAATACTTACATATTCGAATGGGTTTCTTCATGGAAAAAACGCGGTATTTGAAGTCGTGTATGAGTGTGAATCATGCTCACTCGTTGAAGGCATTGTATTTTCATGTGTGATTAAAAATATCAGCTTGGCGGGGATTCGTGCGACACTTAACGAACCGAAGAGTCCAGTTGTTGTATTTGTTGCCCGCGACCATCATTATGACCGCGTCGATTTTACGCGACTTCAAGAGGAAGAAGAAATACGCGTGAGAGTCATCGGACAAAGATTTGAGATTGGCGATGATGCGATATCTGTTATCGCAGAGTTGGCTTGATAAATATAATACAATATTACACTACATTTTGTATTGTAATGTTGTAAATGTATGATGTATTCTATGTAGTAGTAAGCTGTTTGACACAATTTATAAACATATTTTCACAGACATCGAATGATAAATTTTCAACTACATAATCTCGCGGTTTATAAGAATGTAATTTTGATAAAAACAAATCAAATGTACGCTCCATCTCATCTTGTCTATGAAAGTATTCTCCGCACCGTTCGTCCCAGTAGGGAATTGTAGTTGCTGGATGATTGTCATAGTTTGGACCAATCTCTTGATTCATGGATGTAACATTCCATACAAATAAAGGGACATCACATGATAATGCTTCTTGAAGGGCAAACCCCTGACTTTCATGTATTCCAACCCATATACCATATTTTGCGTGTTGTAAATATTCTAAGTATTCATTTTCACTATATTTTTGATTATAACTGAAAACCTTGAAATCAATATTACGTTTTTGTAAAAATTGTGTGATAACGTTGTAATCATTATGACTTCTCGATTTTTTATATAAAAATACACGATTCTTGTCACATGCCGGGATACGTGGTTTAAAAATTTCAGTATCGACGCCAAACGGTAATGGCACTATATTTAAATCTTTACATAAATTCATATTACGAAAATTATAATTTTTCCAGACATCTAATGCCCATTTTGATGGTTGAATATACAACGAATTTTTGTTTTTAATCATTTCAATCGCGCTGGGATTATCAGGAAAAACCGAAAATTGCGGGCCAAATATAAATTTACAATAATGATATTTTTTTACATCGATTGGTAAGCCCGGTGAATATATTGCGTCGTATGTTCTTAATTCATCTTCCAGAATCTTATTGATATCATTTATTTCTGTTAATGTAATATTTTTATAATTACGGATTGAATGTAAAAGTTTATGATGCATACCATTATTGACTAATAATACCTTCATAATGGACAGATACGTATAGAATATATTTATAGATTTTTAAGCATTTAAGCTCTTTATTATAAATATATAAGTTGTATAATAAATGGACCACACATTCACATGCATTCACTGTAATGAACCATTTGTCGTAGCGCATAACGAATTCAATTGCCGTATCTTGCGGCACGGGGTATTCAAACACAATCTACAGCCCATCAATCCACACAGCTCAAAAGAAGAATGCGATAAATATGCCCGCGACGGTGTGATATTTGGCTGCGGCAAGCCGCTTCAAATCATCTACTGTAGCGGAGGTGGTGGCGGTACGTATCGAGTTATTGTATGTGACTACATATGAATAAAATTGATACAAATATAAACATATAACTAGAAGTGATATAGTCATCGTCATTTTATAAGAATGGCATCTTCGGTAGCAATAGCAGCAGCGGAAGCCGGAATGAAACAACGACCACCAACAAAAACAATACGCCCGAAACCGAAACCCAAGACCCCAAAAATGAAACCCGATGATGAATCTGTCGCCGAAGCCGAGACCATCGTCACCGAGACCATCGTCCCCGACGCCGAGACCGCCGTAGAACAGAAAGAACCAGTATATTGCGACCCAGAACTCTTTGTCAAACGCCAAATTCGACGCACACTCAGCATTCCATTCTATAAAATCGGAAAAGGTGTTGTTATCACACATTTGCTTAGAACTGAACTTGCCAAATTGGTTGAAGGCCGGTGCTCAATTGAAGGCTACATTTGCCCAAATTCAGTTGCGGTTTCATCCTATTCATGCGGCACACTGGCTGGTTCAAGCATACACTTTGATATTATAGCGGATTGCCTTATATGTTATCCAGATGAGAATACTGTCATCAAATGTGTTGCTAAGACGATAACACAAGCTGGGATTCGTGCCGGTGCGAAAGATTTAGAACGAGGTAAAGTGTCTCCAATTGAAGTGTTCCTTTCACGGGATATGCATGCGTCTTCGCGCGAACTATTCTCGCGTATTGAAGAAGATGATATTCTAACCGTGAAAATTATTGGACGTCGATTTGTCCTTTATGACACCCATGTTACCATTATTGCCACATTGTTGTCCGTAGCGGAAACAGCATAAAGTTATATTGTATTGTATTGTATTGTATTGTAAATGTCATCTGGTTCTACTTCTTTTTATTGCGAAAACAAAATGACTGCTGCGATTGCGAGTTTATCCGCGATGAACGAAATTCAAACGATTGCACAACATGTAGAAGCAAAAACGAATTATTTAATGTCTTTGAAAGAAGGTATTGAAAATATGCCAACAGTTCATCAGATTGAGATTTTGCGAATATTACATTCAAAAAACACACAGATTAACGAAAATAAAAATGGTGTGTTTGTGAATATTTCTAGACTGAATAACGATATGTTAAAGGAACTATATGAGTATATGAAATACGTGATTAATCAAGAGAAACATTTGAACGAAATCGAAGAACAGAAGCAAAGTCTAACAAAGGAGTTTTTTGACAAGTAACATAACACGCATAAAGATAAATCAATATAATATGGTAACCCTATGATGACAGGTATTATTCCTTGTCTCTATAATTCTTTTTCATTCACCCCAGCAAATCTGGCAGAAAGTGGAAATATTATATGTTATGACGTAAAAAGTGATGCAAAGGAAGACACGTCAACACAATCACATCATATTGATTGTAATCATGTATTGCCTGAACCTATGTTTATTAAAAAGACACCCGACACGGAATCGTCGGAGTCCGAACATTCGAGCAAAAATGATACCGATACCGATAC
>Ga0078894_10004723_pt1 | contig 10458 bp, 5 predicted proteins | sample LauGreSu1BDMLBSD_2_FD_67506 | JGI IMG/M metagenome (GOLD analysis project Ga0078894, IMG submission 67506) | Freshwater lake microbial communities from Lake Michigan, USA - Su13.BD.MLB.SD (version 4) (version 4) | ecosystem: Environmental > Aquatic > Freshwater > Lake | place: Lake Michigan, USA... | reverse complement strand
GCCCCGTCGGTGACGAGTGCGTCGGCCGTGATCACATCGCCAGAGTCGACCGGCATCTTCACCAGCTGGTCTACGCGTGCCACACTCGGGATGGCCATCGTGGCCACCGGGCAGGCAGGCGACAGATGCGCCTCGTAGACCGGCAGGGGGCGTACGTTGAGGACGGCCTGCGGCGGCGCCACGACACTGTCCGCGGACGCCGCGGGGAGCGGCGGGATCACCGCGTCGCCAAGTGAGAGCGCCCGTACGATGGAATCGAGCGTGAGCGGCGACGGCATGAGCACGGCCTCGATCACCGAGTCGGCGGCCCCCACCGCGATCGGCCCGGCCGTTACCGGCCATGCGACGCTCACCTGGCGGGCCCCATCGCGCGTGACCCCCTCGAACACATAGCGGGCATCCGCGCCGGGGACGACGAAGCGTACGCCCTGCACGTCGCCCTCGGTGATGAATCGCAGCGCCAGTCGCGGCGCGGCGGAGTCGACGGGCCAGCCCCAGGGCAGCACCACCTGCGCGCGGCTGCGTGAGGCGATCACGCCGCAGAGGCGCGCATCGGCATCGGTCCGTTCTCTCGCGCGCACCATCAGCCGAACCGCCGTATCCGAGGGCACGGTGCCTCGCTGGATCGGCGCCTTCGCATCCAGCACGACACCGAGGGGCACCACGCCAGTCAGGCGGAGCACCGCGGGCTGACCGGTCGGGTCGCGCGTGACGGCAGGTTCACTCGAGCACCCGGCCAAGCACGCCGCGAGTCCCGTCACAGGAATCCAGAACTTTCGCATGGCGCAAAGAAAACAGCACAAACGACACGTGGCCAGATGGAGTGAACTCCATCTGGCCACGAGCGTCCATCACAAACCGTTCGATTACGGCGGGGTCGGGCTGTTGGCCGCGGCCGCACCACCAAACGTGTAGAAGGCATCGCCCTTCACGCCAAGTTCCTTGGCCGGAACCGGCATTTCGCGCGGCGTGCCGGCCAGGAGGCCGTTCGGCACCCGACGACGCGCGTAGTACGACGACGGGCCAAGGCCGAGCAGCTCGATCTCCTGCTCGTAGATCAGCTTCGTGATGAGCGAAGCCTGCCCTTCAGCGGCAGTCGCCGCCGTCAGGCCGCCACGATCCACGCGGGTCTTGTTGATCAGCGTCGCCGCGGAGGCAAGGTTGCCGCCCGAACGCCGCAGCTCAGCTTCGGCCCAAAGCAGGTCGTTCTGGTGCTTCGAGATCACCGGCGCCACACCGAAGCCACCGTAGATCCCGTTCGGCGACTGCTCCCCGGAACGGTCGTAGCGAATGTGACCGATGTTCGACTGGTGGTACATCCCGCGGTCGGGACGGAAGATTTCCTCACGCGAGTACACGAAGTCGGTACCGGCGCGGGCCGTCTTCGGGTTGGTGCCGAAGTAGCCGGCGAAATCCTCATCATCCGGTCCGAACGACCCGTCGCCCAAACGCTTGTCCGGCGAATTGGGACGCGGATTGCCACCCGATGGATACGGATGGCGCTGCGTGGCGGGATCGAGCAGCGCGCCAACGCGCGTGCTCACGCGCCCACCGTCGAACGCATTGAACCAGTACAGGATCTCGTGACACCACGAGGAGCAGCCGTCACCCGAGAAGTTGAAGTCGAAGCCCGACCCGGTGGACGAAATGCCCTGCGACGCTAGCTGCTGCACCTTGTTCCAGTCCACCGCGTCGTTCTCGGCAGCCGTACGCGGATAGTAGGCGAGGGTCATCGCCGCCATCGTGCGCGCGAGCTGCGCGATCTGGACGTTGGTGTACGCCGTGCCATTGGTCCAGCCGGTCGGCGTGGTGAAGGTGTTCGCCGCAGCCAGCGTGGCCGCCTTCTCGAGCGAGGCCACGGCCGCGTCGCGCACTTCCTTGCGGCTCTTGTACGCCAGGGCGGCGAGATCGCTCGTTTCGTCGATCACGTAGCCCTTGTCGTAGTTGAGCGCGATGCCCATGAGCCCGGCACCGTGCATCAGCTGTGCGACCGTCTCCGCACGCTTGGTGTTGCCGGCGTTGCTGATGACCAGGTTGTTCTTGCGGATGGCCGTGAGCACGTCGACCGCGGAGGAGATCGTGGAGTAGTATCCCTCCCAGTACGCGATCATCGTGGTGCGGCCTGCCGAAGCCAGATCGTTCTGGTAGCCACGCGCATTGCGCGTGCCGTCAGCATCGATCGAGCTGTAGAAATTCATGTTATAGTTGTTCCACGACGCCGAATACGTCTGCGCCATGGTCACCAACGGGCCACCACCTTCCATGCCATCCCAGGTGTTGAACCAGGAGCGCATGGTGCCGCCGGCCACCGCCTCGATAGCCGCCGGATCGGCGAGGGCGCGGGTGGCGTCCGGCGCATTCGGATTCTCCACGTCGAGCGAGTTGCACGCCGTGAGGAGGAACGCGCCCATCGCAACGCCCGCGGCGTTGCGGATCTTGAAGGCGAACTTCGGATTGAGGGGGCTCACAGACCGAGCTCCAGCATGAACGTGAACGTCTTGAAGATCGGGTACGTGAAGTAGTCCACGCGGTAGGCGAACGGATTGTTGCCGCCACCCGACACATCCGGATCGTAGCCACTGTACTTCGTGCTGGTGAAGAGATTGCGGCCGACCACGCCGAAGCGGGCCGTGCGACCGTCACCCATGCCGAAGCGCTTCGTCACCGCCTGCGGGATCTCGTAGTTCACCGCGAGTTCGCGGAGACGCACATACGAGCCGTCTTCCACGAAGTAGGTGTTGGCGTCGAAGTTGTTGTAGAACGTGGCGTAGTAGGTGGTGGGCTTCTTCTCGACTTCCGGCTTGCCACGCTGGTCGAACGCGGGGTCACGCTGGTCGAAGAACGGCCACTGACGCGTGTAGTTGTAGATGTCGCCGCCCTTCACCCAGTTCACCACCGCCGTGACCGAGAACTTCTTCCAGTTCATCTGGGTGTTGAAGTTCAGGTTGAAGTCGGGGTTGACGTCGGCGATCTGGCGAAGCGCGTTGCCGTTGGCGTCGAGGAACTTGATCGGCTTCTCGTTGATCGTGCGCCACGCGCTCTTGGCCACGTAGTAGCCTTCTTCATTGAGCACATAGTCCGCCGCGGTGCCCGTGAGGCGCTTGGCCGCGATCATCGACGTGAGCTGATCCTGCGTCTGCACCCACGAGCTGCCGTAGACGATCCCGAACGGCTGCCCGGGGGCGAGACGGAAGATCGTGGTATTGGACACCGGGCCCACGAGGAAGGGCGGCACCGCGAGGCTGCGCACCTTCTGACGGGTGCGGTCGCCGGCGATGTTCATGCTCCAGAGGAAGTCCTTCTTGGAGGCGAGCACCGCGCTGAGCAGCACTTCGTGCGTCTTGCCTTCGAGCGAACCGGCGTTGATCCACTGGTTACGGAAGCCGGTTGCCGACGAGACCGGGACGTTCAGAATCTGGTCGTCGGTGATCTTGCTCGAGTAGCTGTACTCGAACTTGAAGTTCTTCAAGAAGGTCAGGTCGAAGCCGCCTTCGATTTCACGCGAGAACGCCGGACGGAGGTCCGGGTTGCCGAGCGTGATCTTGACCGGGCTGCCGCCCTGAATCGAGAACTGCTCGTACTGCGCATCGAACACCGGGCGGAGGCCGGCTTCACCGTACGAGGCACGGAGCTTGAACTCGTCAACACCGGGGAGCGCGATGTCTTCCGACACGCGCCAGGCACCCGACAGACGCTTGAACAGCTTCGAGCGCTGGTCGGTACCGAACAACGACGACTGGTCCTGACGGATCAGCCCATCGATGATGTACTTGTCCTTGATGTCGAACGTGGTGATCGCGAAGAAGTTCTGGTTGCGAATCGGCTGCGAGAACGAGCCCGGGATAACCGGGTTTTCGGGATCGCGCGAGGCCGCCGAGAATTCCGTGACGCGCGGCACCGTAAGGGCCGATGCAAACACCGATGTGCCGGCGTTCTCCTGGTCTTCGTATACCCAGGCCAGCTTGGTCGTGTTGGTGAACCACGACGTGCTCTTCACCGCCGTCAGGGTGGCGCCGAGGTTGTAGGCGCGGGTGACATTCTCGGAGTTCGAGATCGAGCCCTTGCTGACCGTACCCGTCGAGCCGATGTAGCCGAGCGGCACGAACGAGCGGAAGGTGCGTGAGCCGCGATCGAAGTTCGTATTGCCTTCGGCCGTCAGCCACGTGGTGGGCCGGTAACGGACCTTGAGCAGGCCGGTGAAGCGCGCGCGATCGTTGGAGTTCTTGATCGTGTTCCAGCGATACAACGGGTTGCTCACGTTGCCGGAAGCGGGCGACTGACGGATGGCAGCCGTGTACGGCGTCTTGTCCGGGTTCGTGCCCATCAGGTCGATGTTCGGCTCGAGGAAGCGGAGACCGAAGAAGGCGTCACCGGAGCTGTCGTCGGCCTGGTCGGCCTTCGACTGGCCGTAGAACGCGCCGGTCTGGAAGTCGAGCTTCGGGTGCAGCTCCATGTCCAGGTTGAGGCGGAAGTTCTGGCGGTTGTAGCCGCTCAGCAGGTTCGCGATACCCTGATCCTTGGAGTTCTCGAACGACGCGTTGAAGTTCGAGTTGGCGTTGCGCTGACCGACCGAGATGTAGTTGGTCATGAACTGGCCGGAGCGGAACACCTCACCGAGCTGGTCGTAGACCTTGTTGTACGAGTTGTCGGAAATGCGGTCGTCTTCCTGAATGCGGTTGCCGTTGGCATCGCGCAGGAATTCGCCGGCCGCATTGACCTTGTACGGGTGCGAGAAGTTGTTCGGGATCGTCTTGCGCAGGTCGTTGGAGCCGAACTCGTTGCGCACCATGATCTGTGTCTGGCCGGTGGCCAGCGTCGCGCCGCGCTTCGTGAAGATCTGCACCACCCCGTTGGCAGCGTCGGATCCGTACAGGGAGCTGGCCGCGGCGCCCTTGATCACTTCGATGCGCTCAATGTCCTGCGCATTGATGTCGGCCAGGGAGATACGGGAGATCGTGCCGTCGACGATGATGAGCGGATCCTGCGACCCGGTCAGTGACGTGGGGCCGCGTAGACGGATGCGGGGCGCTGAGCCCGGCTCACCGTTCACGGCCGTCACGCTCGCGCCAGCCACGCGGCCGTTGAGCGTGCCGAGCGGCGAGGACGCGGGCGCTTCCTTGATCTGCTGGTTGTTCACCGCGGCCACGGCGAACGTGGTCTTCTTCTGCGACGTCGCGTCAGACACGCCCGTCGTGACGACCGCTTCAAGATTCAGGACGTCCTTTTCGAGCTCGAAGTTCTGCTCGATGCGACCGGCCGTGAGCGTGACCAGGCGCTTCACAGGGCGATACCCGATCGTGCGGGCCAGGACCGTCACCTGCTTGCCACCGGCACGCGACGGGTCCACCGTAAAGGTGAAGCGACCCTGGGCATCCGTTACGCTACCGATACCGAGCTCGACAATGCCGACCTGCGCACCGCCAAGAGGGGCCCCGGCCGAAGTCACTCGGCCCTGAACCGTGGCGTTCTGTTGCGCCGCCAGCCCGCTTCCGGGTATGACGGCCAGCGCAGCGGCGGCGAGCAACCGACGCATCTGGTGAAACATTCATGCTCCTTGCTCTTTGGGACGTTGCTCGTCCCGGGGTAATGCGGCTCGACGACCCGCCGAACCGACCAAGCCCAGTTTGCCTACGGACGGGCAAGATTGCAATCATCTCAGCCATATTCTTCCCAATTGTGTAAATCCGACAAAGTTCATCCTGTATCCTTCGATTTACGGCCGGTCACCATGAAAGCACGTTGTACCACACGCGTTTGGCGCTCAGCCGGTAGGCGGCCAGGGATGTGGCGCCTACTCGGTCCGTACGCCGCCGCGCTGCTCCTCACCGGAGCGCCGACGGCCCTCGCGGCCCAGAACGCGGCTGCGTTGAGCGGGCGCATCCTCGATGCGGTGTCCGGAAAAGGGATCACCAACGCGACCGTTGCCGTCACCACCTCCGGCGCCAGCGCCCGCACCGATTCGCTCGGCCGCTTCCGAATCGATGGCCTGAGGCCCGGCATTCATCGCTTCTTGGTGTCGGCCGACGGCTATGCCCGGGGAGCGGTGAGCCTCGCCTTCGCGGCGAAGGAGCGGATGGAGCGCGATCTCGAACTCGAGCCGGCCAGCACCCCGGCCGCCGGCGCCGCCAGCGGTCTCACGGCCGCTGATACGTCGAAAGCCCAGGCGCTCCCCACGGTGCCGGTCACCGCCGACCCGTCCCTCGGTCGCCGCTTCGCTGACTTCGAGCGCCGTCGCGCCACCGGCCGCGGCCAGTACCGCACCCGCGAGGAGCTGGAGAAGGCCAACTCCTACACGTTACAGGACGCCATGCGCAGCATGCGCGGCGTGCGCTTCAGCTGCGCCGGCGGTACCTGCCGCGCGCAGATGGTCCGAGCGCCCCTGGGGTGTTCCCCCGAGTACATCGTGGACGAGCGCGTCGACAACGCCTTCGGCCCCACCATTCCCATTCGCGACATCGTCGGGCTCGAGGTTTACTCGGGCGCGAGCGACGTTCCCGGTGAGTTCGCCGGACGTAACTCTGGCTGCGGCGTGATCGTGATCTGGACGACGGCCGGTCGCGAGCCACGCCGCAAATAGGGCGGGGCCGCCTCAGGCAGCCTGTGGGGCCGTGGTTGCTGGTGAGCCGTCACCGCGCCTGACCAAGGTGAGGATCGAGTAGACCGCGACCGGCTCGTCGTGCTGGTTGATCACCTCCACGTCCCACTCCACCACCCCCTGCGGGATGGTACCCTCGGGCGTGTCCTTGGCCGTCTTCTGTTTCACGGTGAGCCGCACATGAATCGTGTCGCCAGGGTACACGGGGCGCGTGAAGCGCAGCTTCTCCATTCCGTAATTGGCAAGCACGGGCCCGAGATCCGGATCCACAAAGAGTCCGGCCGCCGCCGACACCACGAAGTAGCCATGGGCCACACGTCCCTCGAACACGCCATGACTGCGCGCGTGCTCGTCGTTCATGTGGGCGTAGAAGGTATCGCCGCTCAACGCCGCAAACGCCTCGATGTCCTCCAGCGTGATGGTGCGTGACTTCGTGATGATCGTGTCGCCAACGTGCAGTTGATCGAAGGTCTTGCGGAACGGATGCACGGCGTCGGTGTGCTCCTCCGCCCCCTTGGTCCACTCGCGTGTGATTGCGGTGATCATGCTGGGGCTCCCTTGCAGCGCCACCCGTTGCAGGTAGTGCGTCACGCCGCGCGCGCCGCCCATCTCTTCGCCGCCACCAGCACGGCCGGGACCACCATGCACAAGATTGGGGAGCGGCGAGCCATGCCCGGTGCTTTCCTTCGCACTGGTGCGGTCGAGCACCAGCATGCGGCCGTGGTAACAGGCAGCGCCGAGGATGACCTCCTGCGCAACCTTGGGATCGTGCGTAATGAGCGATCCCACCAGTGAGCCGCGGCCAAGGCGCGCAAGCTGCACGGCTTCGCCGAGATCACGATAGGGCATGATCGTATTGACCGGACCGAACGCCTCGATGTCGTGCGGCTCAAGTCGGGTCAGCGGATTGGCGCAGTAGAGCAGCTCGGGCGCGAAGAACGCGCCCTTCTCACGATCCGCGCCCACGACCGCGAAGTCCCCGCCGCCATACACACGCTCCGCCGCCGCGCGGATGGCCTGGGCACTCTGCGCCACCGAGGTAACCTGACCACGCGAAGCAAGGGGGCCCATCCGTACGCCGTCGGTCGTGGGATCACCGATCGTCGTGGAGCCGAGGCGCTTGGACAGCGCCTGAATCACGGCGTCCTCGAGGCCGGCGGGCACGATCGTGCGGCGGATGGCGGTGCACTTCTGCCCCGCCTTGGTGGTCATCTCCCGCGTGACTTCCTTGATGAACAGGTCGAACTCTTCGGTGCCCGGCACGGCATCGGGGCCGAGGATCGAGCAGTTGAGCGAGTCGGCCTCCATGTTGAAGCGCACGGAGTGCTGCAGAATGGACGGCGCCGACTTGAGCTTCTGCCCCGTGGCCGCCGAGCCCGTGAAGGCCACGATATCCTGCTCCTCCACGTGTTCGAGCAGCGTCCGCGCCTCGCCGCAGATGAGCTGAAGGGCGCCGGCGGGCAGTTCGTTTGTCTCTACGATAGCCTTGAACACGGCGTGCGTGAGGTGACTGCCCGTAGTACTGGGCTTCACGACACACGGCACGCCGGCCAGCAGCGCCGGCGCGAGCTTCTCGAGCATCCCCCACACCGGGAAGTTGAAGGCGTTGATGTGCACCGCTGCGCCTTCCATGGGGACGAGGATATGACGCCCCACAAACGTGCCGTTCTTGGAGAGCGGCTCGGTGGGACCTTCCACGTGGAAGCGCTCATTGGTGAACTCGCGCCGGCCGCGGCTTGCGTAGGCGAAGAAGGTGCCGATGCCGCCTTCGATGTCCACCCACGAATCCGCACGCGTGGCGCCGGTCATGTACGACAGTGGGTAGAACTCTTCCTTGCGTTCCATGAGCGCAATCGCGATGCGCTTGAGCATCAGCGCCCGCTGATGGAAGGTGTAGCTGCGCAGACGCGGCCCACCCACCCGGCGCGCGTACTGGAGCATGGCCTTGAAGTCGAGTCCCTGACTCGACGTTTCGCCGATTTTCTCGCCGGTGACGGCGTGAATGAGATCGGTCTTGGTGCCGGTCCCTTCGACCCATTCACCGAGGGCGTAGTTCTGCAGCAGGAACATCAGCGATTGTCCTCGTTGGTTCGCTGGGTGGCCTTCCAGTTCGACAGGATGGCCGACTGTGTTGGGCGGTTGGCAGGCACGTCGCGCAGCGGGTCCACCGCGCGCCATGACGCGCGCATGGCGGCGGGCAGCTGCTGATAGAGCGCGGTGCCATCGGACTTCCACGCGAGCATGTCATCGCTCACGTCCTTCACGATCTTTGCGGGGTTCCCCACGACCACCTTGCGATCGGGGATCACCATGTCGGTGGGGACGAAACAGAGCGCCCCCACGATGCAGCCGCTGCCCACCACGGCGTTATCCATCACCACGGCGTTCATCCCCACCAGGGTATTGGCGCCGATGCGCGCGCCATGAACAATGGCGCCGTGCCCGATGTGCGCACCGGCTTCGAGGGTGACCACCACGCCCGGGAACATGTGAATGGTGCAGTTCTCTTGCACATTGCAGCCGTCTTCGATCACGATGCCCCCCCAGTCGCCGCGGATGGCCGCGCCGGGACCCACGTACACGTCGCGGCCAATGATCACATTGCCGGTCACCGCCGCCTGCGGGTGCACGAACGCGGACTCGTGCACCACAGGGATGAAGTCATCGAACGCGTAGATCACGTCACGCCCGCTCGAGGACCAGCGCGAAGCCCTGCCCCACACCGATGCACATGGTGCACAAGGCGTAGCGCTTGCCGGAGCGCTGCAGTTCGCGCGCCGCCGTCAGTGCGAGGCGCGCACCACTCATGCCGAGCGGATGACCGAGGGCGATCGCCCCACCGTTGGGGTTCACACGGGCGTCGTCGTCGGCCACGCCGAGGTCACGAAGACACGCGAGACCCTGCGCGGCGAAGGCCTCGTTGAGTTCGATCACATCCATCTGGTCGAGCGACAGCCCGGCCCGTTCCAGCACGAGACGCGTGGCGGGCACCGGCCCCATGCCCATGATGCGCGGCTCCACCCCCGCCGCCGCACTGGCCACCACCCGCGCGACGGGCGTGAGCCCGTGGCGCCGCACCGCCGGATCACCCGCCAGCAGCACGGCGGCCGCGCCGTCATTGAGACCGCTCGCATTGCCCGCGGTCACGCTGCCCTGCCCGTCGTGGCGGAAGGCCGGCTTGAGCTTCGCCAGCGTGTCCATGGTGGTGTCGGGGCGCAGGAATTCGTCGTGCTGCACCAGCACCGGATCACCCTTTTTCTGTGGGATGGCCACCGGGACGATCTCCTCGGCCAATCGTCCGGCGCTGCGCGCCGCGGCCGCCTTCTGCTGCGACCGCACGGCAAACGCATCCTGATCGGCGCGACTCACCCCGTACTGCGCCGCCACGTTCTCCGCGGTCTCCCCCATGCTATCGGTGCCGTGTTGCTGCTTCATCTTCGCGTTCACGAATCGCCAGCCGAGACTCGTATCGAAGAGCTGCACATCGCGCGCGAAGGGCGTGGCCCCCTTGCTCATCACGTAGGGGGCGCGCGTCATGCTCTCTACGCCACCGGCGACGTAGAGATCACCCTCACCGGCGCGGATGGCACGCGCGGCGCCCGCCACCGCCGACAGACCAGAGGCGCACAACCGGTTGACCGTCTCGCCGGGCACCGTCACAGGCAGCCCTGACAACAGCGCCGCCATGCGCGCCACGTTGCGGTTGTCCTCACCGGCCTGATTGGCGCAGCCGAGGATCACGTCAGCAATCGCGGCCGGGTCGAACCTGGGCGACGCCGCGCCTACCCGCTCGATGAGCGCAGAGATCGCGTGTGCCGCCAGGTCATCGGCGCGGATGGCGCTGAGCGCCCCGCCGATATTGC
>Ga0078894_10004721_pt1 | contig 10459 bp, 12 predicted proteins | sample LauGreSu1BDMLBSD_2_FD_67506 | JGI IMG/M metagenome (GOLD analysis project Ga0078894, IMG submission 67506) | Freshwater lake microbial communities from Lake Michigan, USA - Su13.BD.MLB.SD (version 4) (version 4) | ecosystem: Environmental > Aquatic > Freshwater > Lake | place: Lake Michigan... | reverse complement strand
TTTTGGGTTTTGAAAAGGGGTACGAAACGGTGGTTGGGGAACGCGGTGTAGCCTTGAGCGGTGGACAAAAACAGCGCCTTTCCATTGCCCGTGCTTTTCTCAAAAAAGCCCCCGTATTGGTTTTGGACGATTCGTTGAGCGCTGTGGATCCAAAAACAGAGTCCTACATAGTTGAAATGCTGCCCAAATCCGTGGTGGGAAGGACCGCTTTTGTTGTGGCCCAACGCCTTTCGGTAGCGCCCTTTGCTTCGCAAATCGTTGTGCTTGAAGAGGGTAAATTAATCGAAAAAGGAAATCACAAAGAGCTTTTGGATAAACCAGGTTTTTACGCTAGTTTGGTAGAACTTCAATCGCGTCGCACACGAGACGATTCCGGTGAAGACCACCAAACCAAAAACCATGGACCTTTCACTGAAAATTTACGATAAGCTTTCCCTCGCCATGGGGTCCAGCGGCACACCGTACCGCGGTGGGTTGTTGGCGCTGGCTCGGGCCTTTCAACCATTGCCGTCCTTTAGACGCGGAAACCACGTGTGGAATCCCGGAGAATTGCCTGCAGGACTGTACTATAATTTAGAAGCTGTTTTTGCGGAAGAAGACGTTCAGCCGGATGGAAAATCTGTGGTTCGGCTTGTACTGCCGGATCAGTTGTTTTTTTGCGAAGAAACTTATTTCTACAACGAACCGTCCACCACGCGAATGCGTTGCATAACCGCAGGTTCCGTTTGGAAGGTCTCAGCGTCCGACTACGCAATGATCCACCGCGAGTTCGGTTTGGGCTTTGATTTGATCAACCTACTATCGTTAAAGACCTTGGGAGAGTACCGTTCCCGCACGGCTCAATTGCTTCAGTGCGCCCCCAAGGTCCGATTGGAACAGGCGGTGCGTCAGTATCCGTCTCTATTGTCAGCGTTGACGCGCGAAGAACTAGCCAGTTTTTTACTTTTGAGCCGTTCCAGTGTGCATAGAATACTCAGTAAAACCTATGGACGTGGCTAAGTCGATGGAAGGCGCCAGAGTGCGCGACGAAGCACGAAAAGTTCTCCTGAACAGTTTTCGCGGTCTTTTATCTTCCGATTGGAACCGTATTGAGGCATGGGCGAAGGATCTGGAGATGCGGTACGAAGGACCGTTTGAGTACAAACCCGGAGAGGTGTTTTGGGATATGGGCGACACCCGGTCGGATCATTTCTTTATACTGGACGGCCTTGTTGCAGAAGTTTGGAGATCGCCCAACGACGAATCGTTTATCTATGCATTAGTTGGAGGAGGAGAATACTGCACCAATGAGTTTCAGTATTTGTTGGGAGAACCCTCTCGAAGCCGATTTGAGGTTATTCAGCCAACGCGGGTCTTGGTCCTCAGGCCAGAGGAGGAACATCAACTTCGTCAATCGTCCAGCCCTTGGGAGCAACTCAGTTTTGAGGTGGGCAGGAACATCCTGAAGAAGCGCCGCGAACGTTTGCGTTTGTTGAGTGGAGATCGTGAAAAACACTTGATTCACCTCTTTAACAAGTACCCGGGTGCCCAGGAATGGGCAACAAAAGAACAGTTAGCATCTTATTTAGGCGTTTCTCGCGCCACAATCTATAGGATTTTGGATCGATTGGGATTTATTGTGTCAAAAGAAACATTGTAACGCAGGGTTGAAGTGTTAGATTTAGGTGTTCTTATTCACACCAAACCAATTTGAAATAGGCCAACGTTTGTTGGCCTATTTTTATTTTGACCGCGGGAATGCCTCTGCATTAACCCATTAAGGAACGGATCTTTTCCGCTAAATCTTTGGTAAAGTCAGCAAAGGTCCCGTCGTTGGTCAAATGCCAATCGCCCGCGCGCAGTTGAGCAATTTTCCGTTCGTCGGTCCATTGAAAGGACATTCGTCGGTATAATTCTTCTGCGTTTCGCTCTGGCTGACGTGCGGCGATTCGTTGTTTTCGGGTCTCCTCCGATGCCGTGATCAACAGAACTAGGGTGCACGCCCGGGTGGCGTCCACCTCAAAAAGAAGTGCAGATTCACGGGCAACCCACAAGGCATGGCATTGGGGCTCCTCAGTCAGCCATTGCGCAAAATCTTGCTGGACAGATGGATGGATGATTCCGTTTAACGTATTCCAAGCATCCTGGCTTGCAAAGGCGCGGGTACTCAATACGGCTCCGTTGGGCTGTCCGTGCGCATCGAGGGCGTCTGAACCGAATGCATCCACTAGTTTGGTTTGCAATTCAACGGATTGCGCCACCAACTGTTTTGCACGGACGTCGGCAGGATAGACGGGCCAACCACGATCCTTCAGCAGTTCAAGGGCTAAAGACTTCCCAGAGCCCATGCCACCGGTGACGCACAAAACGTTTGGTTTCATGGGTGAAAGTTACTGAGTACGATGCGGGAGTTGCTAAAAAAATTGATCCGACGGCCACCGCCTCTTTAACTGCGTATCGCCGAATCAATTCATCAAATGACGCAGACTGTTTTGGTAGGCCCAGCGAACGTCGGTTCGTTTGGCTTCCACCAACTCAAAAAAGGCATAAACGCAGATCCACGAGGTCCACGCATCCAAATGATCGTCAAAGCAATCGTAGGTTGCCGCTTGCTCAAATCGAAAATGAAGTTTGCGAATCAGTCGGTAGCCGGTGCGCCAGTCCTCTTCGGACCAATCCATTTGCTGGGACAGTACAATCAATCTACCTACAACAAAATCATCTTGCCTTTGCTGAAAGCGCTTGCTAAGAACCCACAAATCAGAGGCCAACACATGAATTTTAGGCAAAGCCAGGCGAACCATGCGTTCTTCTTCAAAGAAGGTTGGGTCGCGCCATTCGATGCGTTCGGTGTCTAGAGTGCGGTAAGGCATACATTATAAACAAGGGGAGTGAAAAAAAAGTTCACAACATCATTAGAAAGGCGCGTGGTTGTCTTTAGGGTCGTTAACTCGGATGGTGCATAAAGTGTCTTGTTAACAATTGAAATGGTAAAAAAACATTTAAGTGGCTCGTAAACAAAAAAATAATTCATACGTTTACACTTGTACATTAACCCCTTAAACTCATCTTTATGATGTTACTCAACGCAGCTGCCCACTTCGATCCTCAGGATTATGTTGGGTTTACTTTCTTCACGGGATACATGGCCATGATGGCGGCCACCGTATTCTTCTTGTTCGAACGCGGTCGGGTTGCCGACCAGTGGAAATCCTCCTTGTTGGTATCCGGTTTAATTACCGGTATCGCAGCCGTGCACTACTACTACATGCGCGACTACTGGATGGAAGCTGGTGAATCCCCCGTGGTTTTGCGCTACATCGACTGGACGTTGACCGTGCCTTTGATGTGCGTGGAGTTCTACCTCATCACCAAAAAAGCCGGTGCTAAACTGGGCTTGTTGTGGAAGTTGATTGCAGCTTCTGTAGCGATGTTGGTGTTGGGCTACGTAGGTGAGGCCGTTTACGCCGGTGAGCAGTACGCAACCCAGCAGTGGGTTTACGGTGCTTTGTCCGGATTGGCGTACTTCTACATTTTGTGGTTGGTATGGAAGGGCGACGTTGCTCAATTGGCTGCAAACGCAGGTCCAAGTGTAGCAACTGCTGTACGTCACTTGCGCAATTTTGTGCTGGTGGGTTGGGCCATCTACCCCATTGGCTACATCATGGGTACCTACGGTGGCTTGTTCGGTATGGACTTTGGCCACGACGCCAGCTCCTTGAACTTGTTCTACAACATCGCCGACGCCATCAACAAGATCGGCTTTGGTTTGGTCATCTACTCATTGGCCATTTCGGACAATAAGTAATTTTCGTTCGAGCAATTTTTTAAGTTGTTCGGTGGGGCCGTCTCTTTGGAGGCGGCCCTTTTTGTTTTTAAGTACTTCTGCATTTCGACGGTTCAACCCATGAGGGCACTCGTTCAACGGCTGTTTTGGGGGGTTCGTCGAATTTTTTTTTGACGCATTTCGGCACCGGCCAATTTTGCACTTGGATTTCGGCCGACGTCCGCTCGTTAAATAAACTTAAAAACAAAATCCCATGTCTAAAATTAATTGGAGCGGCTTGGCCGTTCTCCTTCCCTTGGCCGCATTTGGTCAGAATACTCCCAATATTGCCGCAGATATTGCCATCGATGAGGTTGCTATGATGCGCATTGTGGACCAAGCCGGCAACCCCATTAAGTCGCTATCCTTTCCCATTGTTTCCCCAACCGTGGCCGGAGATGTTCCGGTTGTAACTGGATTTCACGATGCATTTATTCAGTTTACCAGCATTGCGTCTACCGCTCCGGATAATTTCCGCAGTATTTCTGTTGAGGTGCAACCAACATTACCCCCAGGATTGTCGCTTAACTTCGTTTCAACGCCACCCGTAATTGGCAACCTGGGTAATTACTACAATACGTCTTTAAGCAGTATAAATACCACAGGACTTATTGCAGATGGTATTGAAAGCGGTTTTACCGGTACCGGATCCAATGCAGGGGTAAAAGTGTTGCACTTCTTGGACTTTAATCCGGAGTTGGTGCGTACCCAGCATTCGGGAACGTACATTATGTTGTACACGTTATCCAATTACTGATAAAATGGGTACTGGGAAGCAATCCCGAGCCGCCGGTTGGCGGCTCGGGGCCCTGGCCGCGGCGCTCGCCGCGGCCTCATTTTCAAGCCAGGCGCAATTGGAAGTGGTCAATGGCTTGGCGCATCGGTTTAAGTCCAATCAAAACGTTTCGGGCAGCATTGAAGTTTGGAACCGAAGCGAGCATATTGAAACGGCCATTTTGACGGTTCGACCGTTGGTGCCCAGAAATTCACCTGCGGTGGATTCTCAGCTGGTGGCTTCTGTGAAAATTCAGCGTTCGGTGTCCATTCCTGCAGGAAAAAAGGTGAAAATCCCCTTTCACGCAGACACATTGGATCGCGGAAGTACGTCTGCCTGTATGGTTTACATAGAACCTGCTTTAGCCTTAGCATACCAATGGGAAGCGTCTAAGGATTCCATCGGTTTGGTAGCGGTTGTGCGGTACGGAGTTGCCTTGCTGGCCGGAGGGGGAGTAATACCGGATTCCTTGGTTTCGGTACGTCCGGAACGCGACAGCACGGGTCTGTGGTTAGAACTCTCCAATCAATCGGCAGCCCTGTGGATGCCGCGTGCAACTTGGTCCGAACGTGGGTTGTCCCTTCAAAAGAACGAATGGGTACTGTTGCCCGGAGAAACCAAACGCATTCGTTGGTCCTCTGTCTCGCAACGTTTAGGGCGTTTGGTGGTGCTGGACGACGACCGAAGACGTTGGCAATGGACCCTGTGACTCCATGGATTTGGTCGCTTGCTTTGAGCAGTCAAATCAATCTCCAACCCAATGGATACCAGTTCACCCCTGGGGCAAATGCACAATTTCGTCAATCGCACCATACCGTTCAATGGAGCCAGTTGGGAAGTAGAACGTTCGTGGCTTGGAGTAACAAGAGTGGCGGATTGAATGTAGTAAAGTCGTCGGCCAGCTATTGGGCTCAAGCACACTACCAACGTGGTCCGTTGCACGCTGGAGTTTGGTACGATTGGAACAGCAAGCGCCTATCTGCTCAATGCCAATGGGTTCGCCCTAATTTAAGTACTCGATTGAACTACCACCCCTACACGGGATTGAGGATTTCCGGATTATATCGTCAATTTCGGTACGATTTTGGAAAGCGCTGGAACGTAAGCACGGAACCAATGGGCTTCCTACCGCGGTTTCGTGTGGCGGGAGGTTGGTCGAAGCAAACACCGATTCTAGTTGAGGCTCATTGGCGGAAAGTTCAAGTACAGTATCGATCCCAAAATTTGGAGTTGGGTCAACTTCGCACTTCGTGGCAAGCACTGCCGGGGCTTCACGCTTCAGCAATGGTTTCCGGTGACAGTTGGCGAATCCAAAGCAGTCAACGCTATCAAACGAGAGGCAAGGATTACCGTCCATCCTGGTATCTAGAGTCTTCATTTTTCGCACAGAACGAAGGACTTGGGGGGAGTGCTGGAATTGGCCTAGGCGCCCATCGGTTTTATGCTGCTGCAGGCCGGCTGCGAGAAGCTGTTGGAACGTATGAATTCGGTCTTCAAACGGAAGGTAAACTGGGTTCAATCGGAAGCTATCAGTTTCAAGGATTCGCACACTACTTGGGCAAATGGAATGTTCAGGTGCGTGTGGTTCAAGGCGTGCAATTGGGAAATAGCAACAAGGGTCACCGAGCAGCGTGGGTCAAGCTAAACCTTCGCTTGCAATCAGAAGATGACGGTGCTCAAGCGTTGGTGCTGCTTACGGAAGTAGAAACCGGTCAAGTGGTTCGCTTGTTGTTGGATGCTCACGCAGTGAAAACCGAGCGCATCCCGAGCGGTCGCTACCGGGTGCGTACTGTAGGACCGGAATTTTGGGAGTATTCCATGAATACCGAGCTGTTGAATTTGGATCAGTCTTCGGCAATGAAAGAGTTGATAATTGTAGCTAGTAAACTAAAATTCAAGGATATGAATTGATTAATTCAACAAACTTTCCAAGTAAAAGCCAGCGAAATAAGCCAACGAAGCCGCGGCGGCCCCAAGCAACAGAGTTTCGGAAGCACTGCGAATAAGTGGGGTGTTGTTGATGCGACTCTTCATCCAGCCAATTCCCAAAAATGCCAGACCGGTTAAACTGCATGCTGCCAGAAACGGATTCACCGCATGCGGCAACAATCCCGGTGCAACATAAACGATTAAAGGAACAGCGCCAACGGTATTGAAAGCTAGGAAGGTCACCAACCCCACGGACCACGGAGATTCGGTCACGGGCTCGAGCTCCAGTTCGTACTTCATCATTTCGTCCACCCAACGGTCTTTGTCCGAACAAATGGTTTCTACGGCATGTTCTAAGGCGCTGCCTGTGAAACCCTTGTTGCGGTATATCTCGCGAATTTCTTCTCGTTCAATTTCCGGAAGATGCTCCACTTCCCAATACTCTTTTTGCTTGTGTCTATCGTACGATTCTCGGTCTGTTTTTTGAGCCAGGAAGGCGCCTACCGCCATCGAAAATCCGTCGGCAATCAAGTTTGCCACACCAAGAATGATTACAGTTGTTGCACTCAGTCCAGCGCCTACACTGCCCGCTACTACGGCAAATGTGGTTACTGCACCGTCCATTCCGCCGTAGACAAATTCTCGTACATGGGCTTGAACCCATCCCCTCCAACCATTTAAGGGCGCGTGGGGCTCGTGTAAATGAGCTTTGTCCATGGATTGAATTTAGTGATTCTTGACATTCCAAGCAGAAATTCTGTGCTCGAAATTATCTTGAATATTCAACCAGAACAAATTGTAATCGCCTACATGGTAGTTCTTCCATCGATAGAAAAAGGACCAAGGCATTTGCAATTCGCGAACTTGAAGGGTACCTGATTCAACAGAAACAACCAAGGACTGTGGGTGTTTTAGTGACCCGGAGCCAAATAGAATACCCTGATGACTATCGGCAGGATTCATGGGTAAGTTTTCAGACCAAGTCATTGGGTTGATGGTTGCAATGGAGTCCCCGTACACCTTAGGATAGAATCCTTTGCCAAAGGTTCTCCAGGAAACAAAGCAGCCGGTTTGTTCCGGAGTAGAACAAGGCAGGCAATAGGGTTCTAAAGAATTCTTTTTGATGGGCATTCCAATCAAGTAGGCCAAAAGCAAACGCGATCGTTGCTCCGCATCCGGCAAGATAACTTCCCGCAACAGACGCTCTGCGTGGTTGGTCCCTTGGCTGTGGCTAGCAACGACTATGGGGGTCCCGGACGGAATCGTTGCCAAAAATACTTGGTAGGCTCGGACAACGTCGGAATAGGCGGTGTCGAATGCAGCGCGGGCAGCCATACGTTCTTCGGGAATCTGAGTGTAGTAGCCGTCAATGCGCATTTGGCGGTAGTAGGGAACGTAAACATCCGCGCTTTGGACAAAGACTCCAGCCTGGTTGGGGAGTGCTTTATCAATCACCTCCTTTTGGTGCTTTGGGTCTCGGGGATCTACTCCCCAGGATTTGCCCCGATCGTAGAAGGTTGGGTATACATAGAATACGGCAGGACGCACGGGTAATTCTTTGGACGGCGTATAGCGTGGTAACAACAAGACCTCGTTTCGTAAGGAAACTTCCGGGTGCATGGCCCAACTGGAAAGCGCTGAATAGTTCAATCCCTTCGGTTCATTTTCTTGTGCCCGAGCTATGGGACCAAAGCCCAAAACAGTAGCCAAAAGCAGCAATGGAAGGATTTTTTTAAACGGTAAGTCCACCCGGTACGTTGGAGGAATAACTTTTTTTAGAAATGGCTGAATCATGGCATTTAGAAGTGGATTGGTAGCGCGTGTAAGCCCGGCCGATCGGAAGGGAACGGCTCCCAATCCACTTTTCATTTCGGCGGCGGTCCTGCCCAAGTGGACTGTTTCTGCTTGGTGCTCAATTGCATATTCAACAAAATCATAAAGCATTCGTGGGTAAACACACAAATCTTTGTGTTGGGAATAATCCATGCCAACGAAAAGGGCATGAAGGGCTCCACGATGCATCCAACCAAATCTGAAACCTACGGGTTGGTCGTCTTCGCCGTGCAAATAGACCGACAGGTGCACAAACTCTGCTGCAGTAGTTAGCCACGTTTTCAATACACCTAATGGAAAGGGATGCAGCTTAAATCCTGCTCGCGATTCAACTTGTTGGTACAAGTCCTGAAGCGAAGGAAACCAAAGGTCCCAGTTGTCGGCACGAACAGAGACGGAACGGCAAGACGCGCTGCGCGATCGCACCGAAAGGGCCTTGGTCCGGAATTTGGTTTTAAAGGCGGCGAAGTAATCGGTTTCGTTCTTCCAGTCCGGATCCAGCGTAAGCTCCATGAGCGGTTCCACCTCGTAGGGATGAAAGCCACGATGCAACCAGAGCGACTGCTCTTGGGCCAACGGCACGCCGGCATCCTTGACCAACAAAACACTGCTTTTTTCGCGCAACAAGGCGGAAGCTAAGTCTTGTGTAATGGAAATCCGCTCTTCTTCCGTTGCGCTTGAGTGAAAGTAAATTGGGTTGAGATCGGTTGCGAAAAGAGGTCCAACTACAGTGGTATTAAAGCCTTTAGGAGCCCAACGGCGCAGTAAATTTCGGAAAGCACCACCGGTGGAGGCTCGGTTGGTTTGAACGTAGGTATCGCCTTGGTTCGTTGACACGGAAACGCGATGAACCACGGCTCGGGCTGCAGCGGTTCCGTCTTTTCGGTACCACCGCCAGCCTTCAGCCCACCAGCCGGTGTTGTGTTGTTCCAATCCGCTCAGCCAGGCAGGCTGAAAAAAAAGCGGTGCATCGCGCGTATTCTCAATCCACTCGTCGTCTAAGGCGTCCAGAAGTGTTGTTGTTGCTCGGTTCCAAGCCATAAGTAGGAAAACGCGTTCGGTTGTGTTTGGTTCTTAGATTTCGCCCAATTCGGGTGTTTTTTCGCAAAGTCTAGTTATTTTGGGCATCCAGGCGCAATGAATCCAAGTTTTCCGCCATCCAAGCACGGACTTCACGCTGAAGGGCGTCGGCGTCGCGGTTTAGAAACGGAGGCGATACCGCGCGATGTACGGTCCAGCGCGGGTGATCCAATACCCGCAACAAATGAGGAACAAATGCTTCATCCCCCACCCAGGCCATGCTTGGATCCGAGTATTCCAGGGCGGTTGCCACTACAGGCCATCCTTCCTCGGCTGCAACGGCAAACATACCGGGGTGGAACGGCAACAACCCTTCGGCGACGGTAGTGCCTTCCGGAAAAACCACAGGGCATTCGCCGTGGTGCATCCGTTCCCGCAATGCTTGTCGCGCTGCTCGACGATTGTCTTTGTTGGATCGATCGACAAAAACGGTATCCAAAGCACGAGCGGCCCATCCGATCAAAGGCCAATTGCGAACCTCTGCTTTACTCAAAAAAACAACGGGAAGCGGCGAGTGAACAAACAAAACGTCGGCATACGACCGGTGGTTGGCTACCAAAAGAGCAGGTCCGTTGTATTCACTGCCTCGGGACGCAACGCGAATGCCCATGGCCCAAAGAAAGGAACGGCGCCAGGTTTTGTAAATCCAATCGTGGGCGTGCGGGCGACGTCCAGCCATCCGAACCAATAAAAGTGCGGTCAGTGCCATCACTGCGGAGGCCACGAAAAAGACCAAACGTACGAGCCGTCTCACAGCAAAGAAATGATTCGTGGTTGTTTCTTCTTCCTTTTGGAGACTCGATGCTCAAAAGGCATTATGTGCCAATCGCATACAGGAATAACCGCAAAAAAAGATCCAAGTAAATCCGCAGAACACGCCCTCTTTCCTTGGGTGCTGTGCACCGTACGCATCATACCTCTTTGATGAACTGCGCTGAATCAAACCTCAGTCGTTTGCCGTAGACGCCATTTTCCGCGCGTTTTCCAGCCGATACCACCATCGTGATTTCCGCACTCGAAGGCAAGTTCAGAATGCG
>Ga0078894_10004720_pt1 | contig 10462 bp, 5 predicted proteins | sample LauGreSu1BDMLBSD_2_FD_67506 | JGI IMG/M metagenome (GOLD analysis project Ga0078894, IMG submission 67506) | Freshwater lake microbial communities from Lake Michigan, USA - Su13.BD.MLB.SD (version 4) (version 4) | ecosystem: Environmental > Aquatic > Freshwater > Lake | place: Lake Michigan, USA... | reverse complement strand
AGGATCGTGAGCGCTTTGATGATCGTTGTTTTTCCGCATCCGGGCCCACCCGTGATAATCAAAAGCGGATAGTTCGCCGCGGATTCCACCGCGACCTGTTGCTCCGGTGAAAGGGCGATGCCGAGGCTCTTTTGCGCCTCCTCGATGCTCCTCTCTACCGCGTCCCCTCCGAGCGCTGGATGGCCTCGGGGCTCGGTGCGTTCGGCGATGAAGCGGGCAACTGCGTCCTCGGCGCGGTCGAAGTGGTTGAGAAAGATCCCCTCGCCGTACGCGGTGAGGTTTCCCTCTGAGAGGAGGTTGTCGAGGTGGTCTCCTAGATTGTGAGTCTCATCGATACCGAGAAGGGTGCGCGCTCGATCGAGGAGTACCTGGCGGGTGAGGTAGCAGTGCCCCTCATCCGAGGCGTCCTCTAACGCGTACCAAATTCCGGCTCGTAGTCGCTTTGCGCCGTGCGGACTCATCCCCAGATTAAGGGCTATTGTGTCGGCGGTTTGAAATCCGATTCCTCGAATGTCACGGGCCAGGGTATACGGGTCGTTCGTGATGGTATCGATTGTCTTGCCCTTGTATCGCTCGTAGATCTTCGCGGAGAGGTTAGGAGAGATCCGATGCTCGACGAGAAATCGGAGGATGCGATCGAATTCAGTCTGCGCGGCGAGCGCGACCTGTAAGAGATCCGCTTTCTTTTTGCCAACCCCAGTGAGCTTCGCGACCTTGTCGGGTTCCGTTCGAATGACGTCGAGGGCCGCGCTGCCGAACTCCTTGACGATCCGCTCCGCGGTTTTTTTTCCGATTCCGTTTATGAGTCCACTGGAGAGGTAACGCTCGATCCCTTCCGCCGTTGACGGTTGCGTTTCGATAAGCGATTGCAGGGTGAACTGCTTCCCGAACTTCGGATGTACAATAAAAGTTCCCGTCATGGTGACGTACGAGCCAACCCGGGCGTTGGGACACATACCGACAACGGTCACCCGTTCGGGGGGGTGATCGAGGGTTACCTGAATTACGGAGTATCCGTTCTGAGCGTTTCGAAAGGTGACGCGATCAACGGTCCCGTGCAGGGTCTCAGGTTGTTGCGTCTGTTCGCCACTCATTAGTCTATCTTCTTAAGGCCGTGCCACCAGCTAGAGGAGGAAACGTTCGGAAGCTCCTCAAGGAGTGCTTTTGCTGACTTCGTCTTGAGGCGTTGCCGCGCCGCTTCAAACCACTCCGACGCGTCATCGTAGCCACGCTCCATATATTCCCGGGCGCGAACCGCGAGCTCTAAGAGATCGGCGTCCTTCGCGATGATACCGGCCTCGGTGTTCTTGTCCTCTATTTGATGCCAGAGGGAGAGGATGTCGTCACCCGCGGCGCCGAGGCGGGATACCTGTTCTCGAACGGCTGTGGCCTCGTCGGCGGTGACGTATCTATTCGCGAGTTTGTGGATGTCACCGATTCGGGTCTCGCCGATATCGTGAAACACGAGCATGGCGGCGACCTCATTAGGGTCCTTGTACCCCTCGAGCTTGGCTAAGACCCAACCGATCTGAGCCGCTCGAAGGGAGTGATCAGCGATGCTTTCTGGGGTTTCCATACCCAAGAGGCGCCACCCCTCTCGCTTCACTCGCGATAATTGGCCCATCTCGTAGAAAAACTTAAGGATCTCTTTTGATTGCATACCGAGGAAGGTAGCAGATGCCGGCGGGGTCCACCAAGGACTTCTTGGAGATATATGGTTGGAAATCTTGATCTGATTCCCAACTTGGCGTATTTTCCCCACCTCAGTTCTTGAGTGTGCGCTAGTAGCTCAGCTGGTAGAGCAGGAGACTCTTAATCTCTTGGTCCGGGGTTCGAATCCCTGCTGGCGCACCATTTTTCTTCTATCAAAACTTGGCGGAGCCAAGATTTTGATGACGACCAGGGGGTGGCCCTGGACCCCAAGTGACATTTCATTTTTATTCGAACTTGGCAGGGCCAAGTTTTCTTCTATCCGAACTTGGCAAGCCAAGATTCGGATGACGACCAGGGAGGGCCCTGGACCCCCGCACGGCAACATTCTCTATCCGAACTTGGCGGGGCCGATCGTGGTACCCCGGAGGGCCCGTCTCCTGACGGGCCGGAACTCGCACAACCGTTTCAATTGCGGCTTCCGGCCCGTGTGGACACGGGCCCTCCGGGTACTATTTCTTGCAAGGGGAATTCCGCATTCACGGAATCTTTCCGATGCTATCTAACGCTCCACATCCCCCCGCGCCAACTCCACAAACAAATGGGCCGGACTTACGACATCTTTATCGAGGATGATCTTAGGTATGGAGTTGGAGCCGGTAACCTCTTGCGCTCGGCGGAAGAGATCTCTCGCTGCCGGATTTTTCTCTAGGTCGAGGGCTAGGTGAGGGATGTTATCGGTGGTTAGTTTGTTTTCCAATTGTTTGCACGCCGGGCACCATTCGGCTCCGAGGGTGATGATCCGTATCGAGGGCGAGACTCCAGCGGCGGTCAGGAATTGAGCGCGCTCCTGGTCGGTCACGAATAGTTGTTTAGGTGACATCGTTCGCCATCCCCATACGAGGGCAAAGATCGCAAGCACGATGGGTACTGCGTTTCGTTGGATTCGCTCGATCCAAAGGCTTGCTGTGTTTGAGGGGGGTGCTGGTTTTCTCATTGGGGTGAATTCGTGTGGTCCTTTTTGAAGCGTATCGCGAGAACCGTTAAACCGGGAGTGCCGATCTGTGCAGGATTGGGCAAGCGGCATCGCGCCGCAACGATATATATGGAGAATAGAGGGGATCCCAGAGGCATACCACGATCTCCCTGTCCTAATGTGTCTTAAATGCCCTGGATCTCTCCGAACTGTCGGTAAGCTTCTATGCGCGTTACCAAGGTAGGGCTAGTCGGGTGGTGTCGTTTGCAGCTGGCGCCCCCTATGGCCTTGGAATTGATAGACAGGGAGCGTTGACAAGGGCGCCCCATGCACGCAATCTGTGGTTGGATAGTGTTACGGCTACTAGGGGATTACCTATGCTTTTCAACTTTTTTTCTAAGTGTATCGATAAGGCCGGAATTGCCCTTTTTGCCCTAGCCTGCGCGCTTCCTCTCGACGCAGCTCTCGCCGCACCCGTTCCAACAGCGACCATTCAGGCGCCGGCCTATGCGCTACTGAATTCAACGATAGCCCTCCAGGTTTCATTTACGAATACCGGGGACGCTCTCGGCTACTACCCGATGCTCGAGGTCAAACTTCCAGCCGGCATTGAGTGCGACACAAATTGCCGAAACGGCATACTCATCACCTCCCCCGGCGAGTCCCCTGTTTCCGTCACCGCATTCGGTCCGGCCGGAGGCCCCACTAACTATACAAACCCTGTGACCGGAAATCAGGTTGCGGTGACCGCGGGACAGTCAGTTCTGTTTCTTTCGCTCCCTGTGGGGAGCGTTGCGGAGAATCAACCTCCGGTCACGTATTCCATACCGGCCAGAGTCACAACTACGGCCACTCTCGCGGTAGCGGCACCTATCAACGCAACCGCTGTATTTGCTCTGGGCGCCTTGGCTAACGGTACTCGAGGACCCTGCGGCACCAACGACACCCTCTGCGCAAGCACGACCCCTTTTAACGTAATACCTCTCGTACTTTTACTCGATAAAACCGTGACGAACCTGTTCGATGGAGCCACGGCTACCGGTCCAAATTATCCGCGTCGCTTTACCCTTAATGTTACCGTCGCGGATACCTTCACAACAACTACAAACGTTGTTACTGACACGTTGCCCAACACCTTTGTTTTTTCGACACTGCCGGGAGCTGACTGTAAAGCCAATCCAGGAAGCCTTACCTTCACCCCGAGTTTAGGCGCAGGAGATTCCTGTGCATTTTCCGGCACCACTGCTGGAGGGGGCACGCTGACGGTTACATACGCCAGCATCACGGGAGACCCGGGATTAGACAAACAGATCACCTACACCGGGTATGTCCAAGAGTTCGCGGGAGGGAGTGGATCGCCGATTATTCCACCAGCTACAGGGTCTACTACGACCTCAACGAATTCCGCCGGCGCGAACTATGATTACGATCCTGGAACTGGGAATCTGAATTTCTCTACCGCACCGGTGTCTGCGATCCTTGAGCATCGATCGCTGTACACAACGAAGACGATCACCAACGCGACTACGGGAGGACTAACCGCTAAACCGGGGGACACCCTTACTCACACTCTTATCTACGATATCTCCGATTACTTTTCATTCGACGATCTTCAGGTCGCTGATACGCTTAGTGACGGACAGACCTACGTCAATAACTCTCTCCAGGTAACCGTATTCGAGGGATCCGCTGTCGGTGTGACCCGAACCCAAGCGCAGCTGGCAGCGGCGGCTGGCAGTCCGCTCCAGCCGATTACTCGGGATGGTGCAACCGGCCAGTGGTCAATCGCTCTCGATCTCTCTGTCGCCCTCATAGCTCCCAGTCCCGACGGTTATGGAACGGATGGGGTTTTGACGGGAGCTGATGACCTGGGCGTTGACGCGCCGACGAGGGTTGTTATCACCTATCAATCAACTATCGATGAGAGTTTTGTTGGTCCGGTAGCTGGCACTCAGACCGTCGATGGTGGAGACGTCGTCAGTGACACAATGGCTGCTGATTTCCGAGTCAACGGAACGTCTAATCGCGTCTCCCCGAGTGGTCCAACCGCCTCAATCACGATCACTCCGATCACGGACGTGCGCAAAGATATAACGTTCAGAAACGGGGTAGCGGTTACATCGTTCCCGGTAACTGTTAGCCCAGGGGACACCATAACATTCCGACTGGCTTTCACTATTCCTACCGGAGACGTGGAGGGATTCCTACTCAAGGACTTTCTTCCATCGCCGCTTTTTGACGCCTTAAATCCAACCGGCTCAACGCCCTCGAGCTTTGTTTTTGACGCTACAGCGAGCGATTCCCCACCGGCCCCCGGGCATATACACCTAACCACAGCGAGCTTCCCAGTGAGTCCAGCGGTTGCGGTAAATGGAGCGGAGAACGCTCTGGAGCTTTCATTCACAGAGGAGGATGACGCCTCCAGTAATTCTGCTTTTGTGGAGTTGCTTTTCACTGTGACCGCCACAAACGATCCAAAGGCAAACGATCTTCTTTTGGTGAATGTCGCTTATTTCAGCCAGAATAGTAGTCAGAGCCTGACAGCTATCAATCTATTCTCAGCGGTAGCCTCGCTCTTAACCGACGAGCCAGATGTGCTAGTTCGAAAGGGCGCGCTCTCTGTTGTAAGTGGAAGCGGAACTGTGTCGGGCACCGGCGGAACGGCTAACTTTACCGACGTCGCCCCGGGGTCTCGATTGAGATTTCAAGTGGAGCTCGAGAATGTCGGTGACTTCGGAGCCCATGACGTAATCTTGTCTGATCCACTGCCGGTGGGGCTCACCCGTGTAGCGGGATCCGTTACATTTTCTAACTGTTCCACTGGAGCGCCTCCTACCGACACCTCGAGTGGTACCACTATAAGTGCCTCGGGAATCGATATCCCACAGGGCCAGACATGTATTGTTCAGTACGATGTGACCCTCGACGCCGACGCGGCGTTTGGCGGGACGGCTACTAACACCGTGACCTCACGCTTTGCTTCGACCCCCGGAGGACCACTTTATTCTCCAGTGTCGGACACCGCCACCACGACGTCGTTATCACCATCTCTAACTAAGGTTTTTGTTGCTGGTAGCTCTTCTGACTCTGCCACTACCGATCCGAATCTTCGGCCAGGAGAGAGCGCTGATTTTGATGTGACGATTACGGTACCACCAGGAACCGCGGAGGGCTTTACAGTTCGCGAGCGTGATATCGCTTCAGGCAGTACGTCCGCCAACTTCTTTGAGAACTTTAGCGCGGGGACTATTACCTTCCCTAGCATTGAATCGAATCCGGCGTGCGGCGGGCTTTTCAACTTTGTTGGAAACTCAAACGTGTGCTTCGAGTTAAATCCCAACACAACCCAAACTCAATCAACGAGCACCATTCATAGGGTTAACTTAGGCAGGCTGACGAACTCCGCCGCTACGAGTCAGTCGTTTACCTTCCGTTATCGCGCGACCGTTCGTTCTGGCTTAACACCTGGAGCGTACACAAATCGCGCTGATGTCGAGTGGACCACTAGAAACTCATCGGTCAGTGGAGAAACGAGCGAGCTGAAAACATCGTTAACAGCGACCGCGAATTTTAACGTTGTGCGGCCGACATTGACGCTTAGTAAAACCTCTCTGTCGACTCCGCCACTTAGATTTGGTCAGAGCGCGGAGTATCAAGTGACGCTCACCAATACAGGAACGGCAATCGCTTACGACGTAGCCAACATCGTTGATACGCTTCCTCCGGGACTAGGTACGGCCTCGTTGGTTAGCGCCACCCTGAACGGCTCAAGCATAACCGGCGCGTCTGGCTTTAGCTTTACGCAGAGCGGTCAGCAGTTGACCGTTTCGGTACGTAACTCTAGTGGACAAGCCCGCCTAGCGGCAGGGGACGTGTATGTTGTGCGATACAACGTGCCTCTTACCTCCTCGGTAAATGGCAGCACAGCGTCGCTTGTAAATACAGCGACCGTCGCGAATTACTCGACTGGACCGATCGATGGAGGTCCTCGTGAGACCCTTACAAACGTCCCACCAGCCAGCGCCACCATTGCGGTTGATAGCAATATAATCTCAGGACGAGTGATCTTTTCAAAGGAGACCGCGAGTCAGGGAGGTCAAAACGGAGTGAGCGGCACCACTGTTACCCTTGTGGGTACAGCGTTCACCGCGACCACTGACGCGAACGGAATCTTCACGATTACAGGGGTTCCTGATGGAACGTACACCGCTCGGGCCACCTCCTCGTTTGGCGATGTCCTCAGCGAGCAGACCATAACTGTCACGAACTCCGACGCGAACAACGTGGTGTTCCAAGCCAGACCGCGAATTACTCTCACAAAGAGCACCTCTACTGTTGGACCAGTGTATCCAGGTGGTGAGATATCCTACACGTTGACGCTCACGAACGTTGGCAACTATCCGGCGTTCCAAGTGTCGGATATTACCGATACCGTAGCCAAGGGAACGGGTAGCTCGACGCTATCCGCGGCCACCTTGAACGGCGCGAGTGTAACAGGCGTAGCTGGATTTTCGTTCTCTCAATCCGGACAGGTAATCACTATCTCAGTTCGCAACTTATCGAACGAACCGCGCTTAAACGTGGGCGACAGCTATGTGGTGTCATACACCCTCCCTGTGCTCAGCACGCTCAAGGCGGCATCGCTTACGATACCTAACTCAGCGGAGCTTGCGAGCTATGCCACCACAGCTACCACGGTCGCGAGCACCGAGAGCTACGTTGATATCCGCTGTGGTGAGGTTCGTCTCGAGACCTCGGCGGATCATCCTGAGTGCTCCGTATCTGATCTGACCCAACCCCTGGAATCGATCCAAGCTAGACTGCTGCGAATGAGAAGGGGGGTAACCAAAGCCTTAGCGTTGCGCAAACAGTATGTCAGAGCGGGATACTGCAAGGCCGCTGATAACGGATGCATCGTGTGCGGGCCCGATAAGAGTAGATGCCTCAATACTTGCCGAACGCCATCAGCGGCGCAGGACCGGGCCATTGCCGACCGTGCGCAGCGGTTGTATCGCAGGGGAGCCGACACGGTGGATGGAAGCCTCTTCAAGCAGGTTTGGACACTCGTGTGCTCAAGCTATAAGACCTGCGAGCTCGAAGATGTCACGACCCCCAAGAGCGTGATAGAGGACGCTGGCCAAAAGATGGCGGATGATATGGCAGCTATCCTCGATAGCTGTTGCATGCGCACCAATCGAGCGAGAGCCGCTCTTCGGCAAAGTCGCGCGAGCCTTAAGCAGGCGGCCCGACTTGATGCGAAGCGACTCTCCGCGAGTATGGAGCAGTTCCCTAATCCGGGACTTCTGTGTCAGTAGAATGTTTGTAACGCGGAAGGGACGCGCGACGATGTTGTAAGAATTATTTTCCTGGGAGTGTCAATCTCTTCTGACGCGCTTTTGGAAAAATTTCTTCCGTCGTGACGCGAAGATTTCTCCTTTCGAGAATCAAGGTGAGACTCTATAATTTCGCGCATGAATCTTGCCGAAGTTTTTGAATCGCACCCCGCTAATCTCAATGATGTTGTTCATGTCGTCCAACAAAATGGCGCTCAGCCCCAGGTAGCTCAGCGACCTGCATCGGAAACCGCTCGCCTTGAGGCGCTCTTAAAGGATGTTGAGGATATCAGCTCCCTGAGCCCCGAGTTGATGGAGCGCGCCATTCTGGAGAAGTTCTGGTACCACGTTACCCCATTTCGTAGCGCGTTAATTCGGGCGCTTGAGCTTCCAACGGGCTCTCGCATCCTTGAGATAGGATGTGGCGCCGGAAATCTCACCCGCTATCTTGGCGAGCGAGGATTTCAGGTTGTGGCGCTTGAGACGAACGAGGCGCTCGTTGAGTGCGCGCGCGCCCGATGCCGCGACTTGGCGAACGTAGAGGTCGTGCACGGATTCGTCGAGTCCGTGGTGAGTGAGAATAAGTTCGACTTCGTGGTGTGCGTTGATCCGCTCATTGTCACGAGTGAGTACTTCAACCCCGGTGTCCAGCTCTTCGCCTTGTGCAGGAACCTCTTGAAGGCGACCGGCTCGTTCATCTTGGCGGCGGAGAATCCTCTATTCGCTCCAGGGGGAGGACATGTGGAGGAATCTCCAGACCATGTGCGAGGCAAGGGCGCTCCTCTTGAGGGGATTCGGCAGTCCCTTTCGAGCGCCGGCTTTACCGGATGCGAGACCTTCATGACCTATCCGCATCACGCGGCTCCCCAACTTCTTGTGGAGACCACCACGGCTCGTACCCGTCGAGTGCCGTGGGCCTCGATGGTGTCGGATCTCTACAAGTCATCAGCGACGACCCGTGATGAGGTTGAGAGCTGGTTACGCGCTATCTGCGCGGAGCGGATCGAGAACGCGCTCGCTCCAGGATGGCTCGTCGTCGCCCATGCGCACACCGTTCATTCGCTCGTGTGGAACGGTTGGGCCGTGAAGAGCTTCGAACTCACGGCCCAGGATGAGCAGGTAGGGGAGCGTATCAACGATAAGGGGATAACCATACACAATCTTCCACTCAAGGAGGAGCGGCTGATCTCAATCATCAAGAACCTCGCTCGCCCACAGGTTAATTCTGTTAAGGATTACAAGTTTTCTCTTCGCGCGGCTGATAGCCGTATAGGTGAGCTCCTCAAGCGAGAGGATCTTTTGAAGGGGAACTTTGAGGATACCGAGAAGCGCTTAAAGCGCGATCTTACCGATGAACGGGAGATGAAGCGGGTGCGAGAAGCGGAGCTCGATCTCGTTCTGAAGCAATACCACGCTATCGGCGCGATGTGTCAGGAGATGCGACAGGAAGGGAAGGCCCTTCGTGAGATGGTCTCTGAGCTTCGTCACAAGTATCAAACATCTGAAACGTGGGCCTCCGCGCTCGCAGGTCGAGTAGCTGACGCCGAGACTGAGCTGCACACCGTGCGTTCTTCTTTCGCATGGAAGATCTCGAACGGACTTAAGGGCGTAAAAAATTCTGTTAAAGAGTTTCTCTTTAGTTGACACCCCTCCATTTCGAGTATATTTCTATACTCATATGGAAATGCAACAAACTGAACTCTTCACTCCCCGTCCCGTTAAATCTGTAGCGGTGCCATATCTTCGACTGGTGCAACCTAGCGAAACCGCTGATGTTTTATCTCAATACGCATCTCGCAGGTGTGAGCCGGTTGCGAGTAAGTGGGTCGTTACTCGTCATCAGCGCGTCGCTAACCGGTCAAAGCCCTCGAACGAGACTCAAAAGAGGGCGCCCGGTTTGAAGGCGATCGCGCCTGAACATGTTGAGCGTTTCTTGAATCAGCTCCACGGTGAGGCACTCTTGGTGGGGGCTCTCTCCTACGACCTCGGTCTCCGACTCTCACAACTTAGGTTCCTCCGGGTTCGTGACGTAAACCTTACTGCCCGGGTTATCGAGCTCTCAGAGGGAGTAAAGCCTATCCCAGCCGCGCTCTTTGAGGATCTCAAGGAGCACATTAGTGAGAAGGTCTGCGGAGGTGAGGTTGCTCGCGGTGTTCAGAAGAGGGACCGGCTTCTCTTCTCGCACGAGACGTTCGAGCATGTTCTTCTTACCTGTTCGTGCCTCTTCGCTGGCGCCTCTCATGAGGCGGCTCATCACGAGGGCACCTCAGAGCTGACCACCTCAACGCTTCACTCAAACCAGGGAACGGAACTTGGACAGCGAGTTCGTGATAATCTCTTGCGGGTGATGGGATGGTTCCACTCTAAGAGAGCGGCTCGGCGAGGTGGAGCGATATCGTCTCCCCTTGGGCTCTTCGATAAGGGACCGAAGATCGTTCGTCGCGATCGTGGAGGCGCTGTGCACTCCTACTATCTATGGCGCGCGGTTTACTCCCGATAGAGA
>Ga0078894_10004719_pt1 | contig 10464 bp, 16 predicted proteins | sample LauGreSu1BDMLBSD_2_FD_67506 | JGI IMG/M metagenome (GOLD analysis project Ga0078894, IMG submission 67506) | Freshwater lake microbial communities from Lake Michigan, USA - Su13.BD.MLB.SD (version 4) (version 4) | ecosystem: Environmental > Aquatic > Freshwater > Lake | place: Lake Michigan... | reverse complement strand
CGCGACCGGCCTAAACTTCGGTAGTATTTTGCTGCCGCCGCGTTCTAGGTTAAGAAAAGCAACAAAGAGGGCCGGTCTCCATGTCACCTGAGCAAATCATCGAAGAGTGGGTGGCTGCAGCCCGCGCTGGCGCTGACACAAACAACCTCGAAGTTGGCGTCAATATCAGCACATTGCCAGCGGTGAAGATCGCCTTTGACGGCTACGCCGAAGACGACGACGGCATCGAGGACTTGGATCGCGAGTCTTACGCTGTGTACATCCATCGCAACGCCGCAGCCCCTGGCTTCATATTTCCCGAGCATCAGCGTACGGCTTGGGCAATCGTGCAGCGCCCCGCTGAAGAAGTGTGTCACACAGTTTGGTTCAACGCTGCGGACGGCTTCTTTGAGGGCCCGTCGTTGGCTGACAGCTGTGAGCATTCCGAGCTCGCTCCAGCTGAGGCCGCGAAAATAGTGCGCTCGCTATCTGTGGGTTAATGCGATCGCACTCAAGCGTCGGAATTTATGGAGGACATGCGCACGAGAGATTCGAAACAGGGCTTTTCTATAGACGGATCAAATGTGGGGGAATAACTAACTTTTGAAGGGCTTAGCGGAACAATTGAAGGCCCTTCAAAGGCTCTCAGAGACGGAGGCGACTGAGCCGGTTTTGGACCTCAAACGCGAGTTAACGAGACGCAAGAAGCTTCGCGCAATTGCGGGCAATCTTAGGCGTTCGAAAAACGTGCAGAACCGTAAGCTGAAGACTTGGTTAACGGCGGACGAGTATTCCGAGTTTGAGCATCAATGGCGCAGTCAGCAGGATATCCGGCAGGACCTGGCGGAAAAGCCAGACAGTTTGGGTAAGTACGAGCTGCTACTAAAGAAAGCAATATTCTTCAGCAATCGCTCACTGGCTCGCCGATCTAAAAAGAATGCTGCAACGAACAAACAGCTAAGCGCTCTGGCTGAGCGGTACTGCGAACGAGCAATAGAGAGTTTGCAAGAAATCTACGAGCACGACCCGTCGATTCAGGCATGGTTCGATCGGCCGCTGGTGTTTGGTGGTGGATCCGCAATCACCGCCAACGTAGAAAGCCTTCCGCGTTTGGTGACGTCTCGGAGCCATGAACGTATAAGTGATCACTACGCTCTGATGAGTAAACGCGACGTGAAACTGGATGTGGTTTTACGTGCTATCGAGCGTGTAGAAGATAGAGTTAAGAAAGCTAAAGCTGACCGTTGACGGATTACATAGGAACAATCTGAGGAAACGCTCGTGAGATTCAAAAAGCTTGAAAAACATATGGTGATCTCGACCTACTACTATGAGATCCCCGACAGTGAAATCGCGTCACGCTTCGGAAGCGCAGAGCGCTTCACAGAAATACTGTCTCATCTTGGTGAGGATGGCTTGAATCTCGGGGGCGGGTCGCACACCCAGCTTTTGGTATTCATCGTCGTTAACTATACGACCGCGGGGCCGCTCGCACATCGTTTCCGCAAGCTTATAACTAAGGTGGTGGCACACCTGATCTCAGTTGGTGTTACCCGTGTCCGAGTTTATCGTGGGTCCAAACTCTTCGGTGATCCAATAGCCGTGTTCACCGGTTTGCGAACGTAAGTGAGCCCGAAAACCCTTGGTGACGCGGACGGACCACAGGTCAGGTTTCACCCACGGATAAAAATCCAATCCATGCGTACGTGGGTTTTCGTAGAGCTTTGCTTTTTGGTCGTTCCAGATCTCGTCCGAATACCGGTATTTTTTATCGAGTAACTTTCGCAACGCCGCGGATTCGTCGACACGAGTGACGACTGGCATTCAAAGCACGGCAGGAAATAGTCTAGCGGTTATCAAGTAGTCAATGATCCACTCCGGACAAACGCTAGGCCGTTCAAAGAAGGTCGGCACCGACACAGTCCATGCGCTGACATCATCGCGTTTTGCGCGTCGAAAGTAGTTGCCATCAAGCGTGTTGGCTGCCCACTCCGCTGTCAATTCATCTTTCGGCTCATCGAAACGTCGGTAAGCGCCTGGTTGCACCGTCATCCAGTCCCTCGCGAAATCCTTGAGTGGTCGTCCTTTATCCCTAACGAAATTCCACACATCTCTGTTGGCGAGCGCCTCCTCGACAAATTGCGAAGAGCGCCCTCTGAACGCACGACGAACAGGGACGTAAAGTTGTTGTCTCTGCACGAGCTCGAGCATCATCGTGTACATGTCGGCTTTGAAATGATACCGCTCGTGACGGCGCAGCAGTTCATACGCGTGCGGCAGGGCGTCGTGGATACCATAATCTTGGGTCATTCGCGATGCGAGATACTCGACACCAGCTCGTAGATAGAAGATGCCCCATTTTCCCGGGAACGGTTTTCGGCTGGTGAACCGTCTCGACTTGTAAAACGCAACTGCTTCAAAACCGACCTCGCGAATCGCGCGATCGACACGCGACTGCTGATCCGAACTGAGAGGCTGGTCCAAGTGCGACTCACGTTTTGAATACTGTTCGCCAGGATCCTTTAGCTCAGACTTACCAGTGAGCGGATGCACGGCATCCTCGGGAATGTCATCCCAACGCTCATCGTCCATTTCGTCGCGCTCACCTCCGGGGAGAGGCCCATCAGGCCGTAAAGGGAATTGATCAATCGCGTGAAAGTTTCGATCTAGCAAAGAATCCGTTTGGGAGTACATGAGTCACCCGAAGAGCCCGCAGGGTAGGTGCGCTAACCTAGTGCAACGGTTTATCTCGAATCAAGTTCAGTCGTCAACGATTGTTTAGCTAATACTTGTTTATACGAGACACGAAACGCTGTGGATATTTACATTGTAATTTTACGTATATACGTCTTACGTGATGCGAGAAGAGCGGGGGGCTAAATATGTAGCGCCATCATCTATAACTTAATTAGTGGAAGGGCACTTCGCCTGTATTCACACTCGGATCCCCTCAATAAGTGACCCATCGTCGCGACATATTCTCGACTACGAAAATCTAACGACATTTCGATACTGGTTTAACAGCTTGAAAAAACCTATTGTCAGAGAATGGCGTGCTTTGATGTGCCTTCGTCGAGAACTGTGCCGAGACATCTCGGGGGCGCAGGAAATCGGGGCGCGCACCGACGTTATCAAAGAGCTAAAAGTCACTCACTCGCACTACCTCAGTCTCAATCTCCGATCTTTGAAGCAACGATCTAATTCGGTTGAGTTCCCCAAGGTCACTGATCACGCCAATCCGGACTCGGTACTGAATCTCGCCATCAACGGTAATGTTCTGTATCTCCGGTTGCAGACCCACTCGTAGAAGCCTTGCTTTGAGTGCTTCGGCCTGATTGGACTCACCGAAGATACCCAGATGCAGCACATAGGCTCCAGGCCGCAGAACCGGTGCGCTGGGTACGGGGGACGAGTCCCCATCGGTTCCTTGCTCAACAATAACCACTTCTCTTATAGGCAGTACCGTTGGGAAGTCGAAGACGGGTGTAGGTTGCTGGGACGCCTCGGGCTCAATTGTCGATTGAGAAGGGGCGGATGCTTTCTTTGTATCGACCACTCCAGCCTGTATCGCATCGATGGTTTGGCGCTGCCAAATATAAACGCCAACCGCCACGATCAGTCCTACCGCGAGGCCAGTGAAAAACTCCTTTGAAAACGCAAGCTCGTCGCGCTTGCGTCGCCGGGTGTTCTTGAAGTCATGACCGATGGATGTCTTGTTCAAGTCAGGGTCGCCCTGCCACTAAAATCCACGCCACGCTTGCTTGCGACGTAACCGACTGCACACCCCGACCAGTGTGCCAGTCGTGAGCGCGGTATGGAGTGGTGAGGTCTTCGTGTTCGAGCTCTTCTGAAACCGCCGCTCGGCACGGATCAGCGAGTGAACATACAGTCTCAGATCTGTGAACTTAGCTTTCGCCACCCAGCTCGGGGTCTCGGCTGAGACAAGCACTGACCCATCCGCCGCCAGATCGCAGCACACGAAGCCGCAGGCATTGGCGCCGAGCAGTAATCGTTCATATTCCGGCATCGAAGGTAAGGGCGCAGATCCGCTGTCCCATGCTTTGACGAGGTCATCCACCAATCGACAAAAGAGAATGACCTGCGGGTCCGTGATCGGATCGCGCCACTTGGGCGCCGCGTAGGTGATCTTGGCACGTGCCATGAGAGCCCCCTCGTGACGAGTGCGTATTCAATCACTCCCATCGCCTCAATAAATGATCCACCGTCGCGACACGCTCGCGATCATGAAAGCCCACCGCCATCTGCGGCTCGTTTGGCCGCCGCCGCTCAAACATTACAGCCGACCGGGTCGCAGCATCGCCGTGATGGGGCCGTCGGGGGCGGGTAAAACGACGCTCGTCGCCGCGCTCGCGGGCGAGCTCTTGTGGCGCGATGAACATCTGACCCTGATCGACACCGCGAAGGCCGCACAAGAGTCACTCTCTGCCTGGATCGAAGCCGGGCGCCCCGGCGTGTTTGATGATCTGCCGCTGCTGCGTTTAAACCCCGAGGAGGGGGCGCGTGCCGCCGTCGAGCGCGTGGCAGAGGGTGGCACGGCGCTCATCGATGTCCCCGCCGACGTCTCTTTTGAAACCGCGGCCCTGATCTGTCGCACGGTACGCCTAACGATCTATGTGCGCCGGCGCTCGAATGATCACGACGGCGATACCGTGACCGCCCGCAGTTTGGAGGATCTCAACCCGAGACATGGTTTTCGCGTGCTCTACAACGGGCTGACGCGTGACGATTCATTGCGCGCGTTGCGCGCCGCTTGTTGTCGCAGCGGCATCGGCAGTTTTGGTGCGGCGTTGAGCGAGCGTGTGGCGTATCGCACGGGGCGCTACACCGGCAGACCCCCGGCGTTTCAGAGCGCGGGCTCGCGGATGGCGCGCGCTGAGATCGCGCGTCTCGCCGATGCCATCGATCGGCATTTCTGGCAGCTCGCCCTGATCGATCGGTGGCAGGCGGAGCAAGCGCCTAGCCCACCCGAATGATGGGCATGTTTCACGCGCGGCGTTTTGATTCCGCTGTGGTATTCACGACCGGGTAGGTCGCTGCGCCCCAGTTGTGCTCGGGATGATCCATCATGATTTCAATGATGATGGGGACGAGTTTACCGAGGAGATTCGCGCAATCACGAACCTGATCGCGATTGACTGCGCTGTCCCAGGTGGCACCGCCATGAATCAGTTGGTTTCGCAGGACATACAGACGCTTCAAGACAATCAGCAGCACTTTGAGTGTATCGCCTCCCGCGAGCGCGAGCTCAGCCGCGCGGCGCGATTTCTTGAAATGACTCTCCCACTCATCCGCCGTCAGCAGCCCATTCTGATATTGCCAAAAGTCCTTGAACACAAATTCGTTTTTGAGAAGCATGCGAATGCTGCCCGGGAACTCTCGCCAAACGAGATGGCCTAAGCGTCCGGAGGCATCGAGTTTCACGAGCGTCCTTAAAAATGTCCGAAAGCTGCTGGCTTCGGTCAGTTCCCCGTCGTGATTTTCCGTTGCATAGGCAGCGTTGAAGGCGATCCATAGAAACACGAACCGGGCATCGTCATCCGAGCGCTCTTTTTCAGCACGGGCGAGCCAACTGAGCGCCCGGTGTGCCCGCAGCACAACGCTCGGTGAATGGGTATCGCGTTCGCGCCGTTGTCGCGCTTTCAGTTCTTTGTGGGAAGCCAAGGGAGACCCCGTATCGCACCAAAGGGCGAGGGCATGATCGCCCGGGCGCACAGAGGCAGCAACAGGGGTGACTTTGGGGTCATTTTTTGAGCCGATGGCGGGGTAGTCTCGATCCCATGACTACTGTCTTTTCCGACTTTCTAACCTGTGCGGTGTGCCACGAGGTCTCGGAGTTTCGGGTGATGGGCAGCACCTCGAGTTTTGGCAGTTATGACCTCGATCTGCGCGCGCCTGCCCTGAAACGACACACCATGGGCCTCTGGCTGCAGGACTGCCCGGAGTGCGGGTATATCAACGACTCCGTACAGAGCCTGATCCCCGGCGCGGCCGCGGTGGTGCGTTCGACGGAGTTTCAGCAACTGCGACAAGAGCGGGGGATGCCAGGGCTCGTTTTGTCGTTTAAACGACATGCGCTCCTCGTCAGCGCGGATCCCGTGGAGGCAGGATGGTCGCTCCTGCATTCAGCTTGGGTGTATGACGATCTTGAGCAGCGGGACGGGGCGATCGAGTGCCGCGGGGGCTGTGCGGATCTTTGGTCCGGGGTCGATTGGCCCCTCGATGAACAGGGCGCCCGCAACCAAGCGGTCCTGGTCGATGTACTGCGCCGCTCCGAACATTTTGATGAGGCCGATGAGCTCGTCGACCGTCTCATGCCCCATCCGGCTATGACGGCTGATATGGGGCGGGTGCTGCGGTTCCAAAAACTCCTCATTTCGCGTTATGACGTGGATGGCTACACCTGCGAGCAGGCTTTTACTGCCATCCCCGAAGACAAGCCGAGCGCGCGGCACTAGCATGATCCCATGGCAAAAAAGAAACTCCCTGTCCCGGGCGAACCGCCCGTGTTGTCGCGTACGGCGCTTGAGGAATTTCTCAAGTGCCCGCGCTGCTTTTATCTGCACCGCCGCAAGAAGCTCAAACCGCTCTCGCGGATCCCACTGACGCTGGCGGTGGCCACTGATGCCTTACTCAAAAACGAATTCGACGCGATCCGCGGCACCGACGCCTCGCATCCGGTGTGGGACGCGAACCAACTTCACGTGCGGGCGTTTGCGCACCCCGACCTTGAGACCTGGCGCAGCAACTTCAAGGGCTTGCGCGTCACGCACGGGCCGACCGGAGCCACTATCTTTGGGGCCGTCGATGATCTTTGGCAGCACTGCGATACGGGTGATCTGCACATCGTCGATTACAAATCGACCTCCAAGCAGGGTACGCCCGATCTTGAAGGCGGTTTCGGTGCGGGTTACAAGCGACAGATCGAGATCTACCAATGGATCTACCGGCAAGCGGGATTCCCGGTCAGCCCGATCGGCTACTTCTTGTACGTCAACGGCAGCAAGGAGGGCGGCTTTTATCTCGAGAGCGAGGGCCGCATGCGATTCGTGACCACATTGCTCGCCCACGAAGGGAACACCGATTGGGTAGAGAACTGCATCATCGAAGCGGTCGCCTGTTTTCATGGCGAGCAATTGCCAGCGTCTGCGATCGACTGCGACACCTGTCGCTACGTGGCTGAGCGATCAGTCGTAACAAGTTGTTACGACGAATAAATGTCGTACGTATCCCGAATCGGTCAAAAAGTCCTAGCCCCGAGTCGCTGGGTCCACGGACTGTTTAACCTTCTTGCCACCTTTATTGCGCTCGAAGTCTCCGAGTCCATTCTCGTGCGCAATCAAAGAAACTACGTGTATCCGAGCGATGGGGACTCCATCGGTATCCCGCTCATGGGCATCCTGTTTTATAACGTGGTTGCCCTAATCTTGCTGCTGATCGGTATGGGGATGGTGCGCCAAAACGCGTTCCTGCGTTGGGTTGGGTACCTGCTCATCGTCGTGACGGCGCTCGGCTATCTTGTCCAGATCCGCGATTGGGGCGATCCGCTGCATTACGAGATCGGCCTTGCCCAAGCGAGCCTCGGGGTGATGATCTTGGGCTATCTTTATCTTGAGATTCGACGCCACCGGCTCAAAATTCAATCCAGCACAATCGTGTAGTGGGGTTCTCATGGCCCGCTTTGAACGACTTCAGGACCTGATCTCGATTCTCTCTCGTACCCGCGAGGTACGGTCTTTGTCCTCTCTCTGCGACGAGATGGACGCCTCTCAGGCGACCATTAAAAGATTGATCAGTTTTCTACGCGATCAGCGCGGACTCGATATCCGCTACGACCGTGAGCAGAACGGCTATCTGCTCGAACGCAGCCCCGATGATCCCAATACCGCGATGCTCTTGGGGCTTTCAGGTCGTGAGATTTCTGCGTTGCTCGAGGCCGAAGCGGTGCTCGAGCAGATTCCACCGGGGTTCATGCGCGATGAGACGGAAGCGGCCCGAGCGCGCTTGAGCAAGGTCCGCCGTCAGGCGTTCGGCAAGGGCGAACTCAAAGAGCGAGTGCGGCTCAAAATGTCGCAGCTACGCACCACGAGCGCGGATTCCTTCGCTACGGTGCTGGCTGCACTGCGCTCGCGCCGTCGGCTTGAATTCGTATATCGCAGTCGCAGTCGCGATGAAGAGAAAAGCCGCAGTGCCTCGCCCTTACGTCTCACGTTCTACCGCAGCAACTGGTATCTCGCGGCCTGGTGCCACGAGCGCGAAGAGCTGCGGGTGTTCTCGGTCGATCGTATTGCCAAACCGCGTTGTCTGGCCCAGTTGGTCTATGACCCACCTTCAGATCATGTCTCCGCCGAACTCGACTCGAGCTATGGGATCTTCACCGGCAAGGCCGACAAGGTTGCCGTGTTGCGCTTCAATGATTTGGCAGCCCGCTGGGTCGCCGAAGAGGAATGGCACCCGGGCGTACGCAGCGAACCGCAAAGCGACGGCGGCGTGATCCTGCGCATTCCCTACAAACACGAGACCGAGCTCGTCATGGACATCCTGCGCCACGGCCCGAACGTCGAGGTGCTCGGGCCCGCCTCGCTGCGTCAGTCGGTCGGCGAGGCGCTAAACAGAGCGGTCTCTCAGTACTCAGGGAAAGCGGGTTGAGTAGGTGACGACATGACTTGCACACCAATAAAGACACTCATTACTGGCCTGCTTTTAATGCTGGGGCTTACCGCCTGCTCAGCCGTCGAGGACGACGGGTATCTGGCGCCGCCTATTACGGCTCATTTCGATCTTCAATCTGCGACACGGCGTGCACATGCGTCGCTTGCGACGGCGACCTATCAACTCGTTACCCGAGACACCGACTGCCGAGAGACCTGCGACGTTTTCGAGCGCGGATTCGATCAGGCCCGACGACTGCAGCTCGTGTCTCCCGCGCGATGTACCGAGGAGTATGAGTCGCAGCTCTGGTCGCAGACTGAGTACCAAGAGGGGTGCAGGGCGTATGCGCTGAAGATGATCTCGCTGTTAGATCAGTACAAGATTGCATATCGCGAGAGCGGAACGTCCTAAAGCCCTCGGAGATCTATTTCATGGCCGAATTCATGGCCGAAATCGCGGTTCCCGAAGCGGTTCAAGCGCAGGTCGATGCGCTGATTGCCGCGCACTATGACGGGCGTACCGATCCAGTCGCGCTCGAAAAGATCCAAGAGTATTTCGAGGGCGACGGGTGGGATGAACTGTATACGGCGTCCAACGATTTATTCGCCGTCAACTTCTCTTGGTTTACCGGAGAGTACTTGGACGATAGTCAACTTCGCGCCTATGTTGGGCTGGATGACGATGAGCCGTTATCACCGGGTGATCGCATAGATTTCGCTCGTGATCAGCTCTCGGCGTTGACCGCTGAAGAGCTAGACGACACCGGCACGCCGTCGATCATGTACTGCACCTTGAGAGACACACGGGGTAGAGCGGTGGTGCTTGGCGGGTACACCGAAATTCATGGGCAGGCAGGCCCGTTCACGACATGGCTCAAGGTGGTCGGGTCGGAGACCGAGTTTTTCCAGCTGCTTAAAGATCGGGATTTGATTATTTTTGAGGACGTCCAGAGCATCTCGGATGAGAAAATCTTGAGAGCATGGAAGTTTTAAATTAAAAATCAAGATTTCGAAAAATCCACATAACATGTCATGAAGAAATCAAATTTAGTGGATTTTTCCCCGAGAAAAAAACGGCAAGAGTCTGATCGCGCTCGACCTGGGGCACAGATTCGTCCGTGGCGAACTTATGATCCGCCGCTGCGCTATTCGTGCGATGGCCCGAAAATTATTGATTTTCATGAGTACAGTTTGCGAAAAGACTCCTGTATCAAAATGTGAGCCAGATTCCGATTATTATCTGAGGCATGAATAGGCCTCTCTGGGTCGTAGCCGTCGCCTTTTTACTTCTCTCTGCCTGCGGTGGTGGCGGTGGTTCGGCGCCTGCGCCAACGGCGCCAGGGTCGCCCACGATCACGCAGATCACCCCGGGTGATCGTGCGCTGACGGTGGTTTTCACGCCGCCGCTCTCCGATGGGGGTTCGCCGATCTCGCAATACAGCGCGAGCTGTCGCGGCGGCATTCTCGATAACCCCTCCAACACCGGTTCGGGTTCTCCCATCGTCGTCACGGGTCTCACCAACGGCCGTGAGTATTCCTGCTCGGTCACGGCGCGTAATGCGGTGGGCGAGAGCGCGAGCTCGCTCGCGGTCGCCGCGACGCCCTTCACGACTCCGCCTGCGCCCACTTTAGGTGCCGTAACGGTGGGTGATGGTTTCATTGAGGTTGCCTTCACGGCGCCTACCGAGGATGGTGGCGACGTCCCCCCGGAAATTAGTCACAGGACGGTCTAGAGTCTGACCCTGAAGCAGGAGGTCGGACGTGAAGAAGCGGTTCAGCGAAGAGCAGATCGTAGGGATACTGCGTGAGGCGGAAG
>Ga0078894_10004717_pt1 | contig 10465 bp, 14 predicted proteins | sample LauGreSu1BDMLBSD_2_FD_67506 | JGI IMG/M metagenome (GOLD analysis project Ga0078894, IMG submission 67506) | Freshwater lake microbial communities from Lake Michigan, USA - Su13.BD.MLB.SD (version 4) (version 4) | ecosystem: Environmental > Aquatic > Freshwater > Lake | place: Lake Michigan... | reverse complement strand
ATCTCTGATAGTTTCATATTGTAAAGATAGTTATTTAAAACCGAAAGTGACACAAAAATGTGTCACTTTTCGAGGGGCCGCGCGACGGATTTCCGTGCGCTACCTTCCACCACTTTGTTTGGTCTAACAAAGAAACGGTATTTATAGTTTTTATTTTATGATTTGTTTAGAAGTACCACTTCGTCATATCAATACCCTCTCTTTGGAAGTTGACTTTAACCATTCGTATGAATGGTATTTTTTTGACCATTGTAACGGGTAATTGTAATGTATTTAATACATCAAATCCTTGCTGCTTCAATGTTCTTTTATCTCCAGCACAGAATTGGTATACTGCACCATTATAAAGTATATAATCTCCTGATTTAACATCGTATTCTTTACGACCAATCTTTACTTTGTCTAATGTAAGGCTCATCTCTTCGTATTTTTATACAAATATACGAATAAAATATTTAAATCCTAATTAATCTTCGTATTTTATGAAATGTGCCATGATTGAGTACATCGATCGATGTATAGTTAGAAGATAAGTGCAATCCATATCGAGTTCTGAACATACCTTACCGCATGCATCCTCTATCTTTTCGATAATCTCACGTTCGTTGTCGAATATTTCCTGATCGTTTACGTTCGCTTCCCTCCTGTGGCTGACGTTGGTTATGTAGAAAACCTTCGTAGGTGTCGGATCTCCATTCTCTATGTTTCCTATGAAGGAGATTTGCTGTGTCTTCTCGCTCATTGTGAGGTCTCTTTCGCTGAAGTCGTGTGAGACGCTGAGGCGCTTGTTCATAGTTATCTCAATCGTCTCGTAAGGATCCTGCTCGTCCTCGCCGTTTCCGTATGGAAAGTACTCGTGGTTAATATTGAAATCGGACCACTCTCCTTCATCCGTTATGTCTGCGAAGCAATACTTTATGGCCTGAAGCCTTCCGTCCTCCTCAATCTCTTGTAGGTCCTCTTTTATAAAATCAACCCATTTCTTTATATGTTTATCCATCTTTGTTTTATTTTCCGGCACCATTACAATATGTACATTTGTCTAATTTACCATTACCTTTACAATCACCACACTCAACTTGGCCACTACCACCACATATGTAACAATCGATACTACCTTGTCCACCACATTCGTCACAATCATGCTCTTCCTCACCATCAGATATAACACCGTCACCATCACATATAGAACATAATGTATTACCATTACCCGAACAATCATCACAGTCTTGTTGGCCTTTACCAGTACATGAAGAACATTCAGTGTAACCATCATCACAATGTTGACAATCAACAGTTCCATTCATCTCATCCATCATCAAATCATAATCAATACCGAACATATTTTCACTATTGGATATTATACCTTGATTAATATAATAATATTTTAGAGTATCTAAATAAGGATAATTATCTATATCAGAATTACTACCTACTTCTACTGCAAAAACTTTAGCTTCGGTATTTTCCTGTCCGTTTAACATTGCTGTAAAAGTATCTGAATTGTCCTGATATTCTTTATAATAATATCCATTTTTATTTGCCCAATCAGTAAATACATAAACCATTGATGCTTGATCGGTTGCATATATTCGGTCCATTAACTTACCTTGTTTTAGAAACTTTTCTCTCCAACCAGTTTTAGTATATACTGAACAATTCCAAAGTAGTGCTCTACCAAGTATTTTTTCATTATCTTCTGGTGACCTGAGTATCAACATTTGACAAACGTCAGGATTATTAACATACAAATCAAAGAAATTACCTTTATGTGTATGTCGCATACATGACTTACCTAATTCACCTTTTTTCTCGTAATAATTTTCCTCATTATAATATTTTCGTATATCTTCTCCAGAAACAACCTCAAGATGCTTACTAAGATCCTTTCTAATTTGTATCTCACCTTTATACCGTGTAACAAAATTATTTACATCTTTCTCTATTATATCGGCTGTTGGATCATCTAAATGATATTCAATTGCCCATTGTCTAACTGCTTTTATTATTGAATTTACAACTTTGCCTAATGTGGCACTCTGTTTCTTCTCATTACCTGGATGATTCGTAAATTTAATCATACCTACATTATCTAAATCAATAGAAAGATCTGTCTGTCTGAGTTTCTCAAAATCACCACCACCTAATTTTATTAATACCTTTGCAACTGGATCATCATACTTTCTCATGATATTGTCTATTGTTTCATAGAATTCTTCTTCGATGAAAAGGTACATTTCATTTATGATAAATGATTCATATGTTTGTAATTTTCTCATATCTGTATATATAAAAAAAGAACTCATAATTATAAGAATTAATGCAACATCATGATATATACTACTAATATTTTGGTTTTTTGTCTATATTTGTGTTATGTTAAGACCGATAAAAGATATTAATTTCCTTACTGATGGTGATATAGTTGATGGCGTTTGTGTTCAACGTACTAGTTCGTATAATGTTTTTTTCGATAATGGAACAAGAAAATCGTGGCGACGTGTAAAAAGGGAGATTGAATCTGGTGTACCTGTTTTATATCGTAATTCACCACAAGTGGAAGTTGATTGGTCTAATCGTGACCAGGTTTCGGTTTATCTAAAATCATTTACTAAATGGGGTACTTATCGTTCAGGTGTTACTAAAAGTAAATATGGTGTTAAAGACCTCTCTATGTGTGAGGTTAAAGATGGACTTATTTTTTATGATGGTGAATGGTGGGTTAATGGACCTTGTGGTACTTACAATGATTGGGGTAAGAAGGTTGATAAACCTGACTGTCTTTATGATGTTGAACTTTGTAGAGTTCCTAATACTTGGTGGGGTAATATTTCCGACGTGGAAAAAGGTAAATGTATTATGATAAATTTGTTCTTTATTAATAAGGATTATCCTGTGGAATGGAGAGATAGAAAACTATCTATGTTAGGTATTTAGTTTTATCCACCACATCTACTACATGTAATAGTTTCTGAACCACCACATAAATCACAACTTCCTTCACCATCACATTCCGGACATTCGCTTCTACCAGTGCCACCACATTCCGGACAACTTCCATCACCTCCGTTTGTTTCGTGTAATTGTTTCCAATCAATATCACACCAGTCTTGTCCTATATTTGTAAGTACACCATTTTCAGGTTGGTAATTACACATTGTATCGATATATGGAAACAATCCACTCTTTGGTGTCTTTGATTTCAATTCTATCCATAGTGTAGCATTTTCAATAGTATTGATGTCACTTTGTATTGGATTTGGTGAGTAGTCTTGTGATTTTTTAAAAAGGTATCCGTTAGTTACTGCCCATTCTTTGAAGAATCCTTCGTCTTTTGAATTGTTGACGAATATTCTATCCATAAAATTTGCTTTAGTACTCCATTCTTTCATTCCCCATTTATATTCAAAATCATCTCCTGACCTGTAGTTAATATTCTGCCAAAGAAGTGCTCTTCCACATATCTTACTTGGATCATTTTTAGACCTTAGTATAAGTAATTTTATGTTTTCAGGATTCTGCACATATAAATCGAAGTATGGTTGGCACTTAGCATGTCTCATACAACTAGTTCCTAATGTGTGTTTCAGTCCATCATAAGAAGATTCCAAATAATACTTTCTTATATCTTCACCTTCCACTATTTCGAACCTATCTAAGTCCATCTTCTTCATTTTCTTAACCGCATTTACATATTCGGTGTGAAATTTATCGACTTCTTCATGACTTGGTGACCATTTTGCAGCGTTCATCAGTGATTTGAATAACTTACCCATCCTGTAGTCCTGTGTTGGTACACTATCAGATGATAATTTACAATATTTTTCAGATATAAAACACTCGCTCTTTCCTTTTCGGTCTTTGAACTCCATATGTAGTATTGAAAATCCCCTATGAGTATCGAATTGTGCATCTTGTAATGCACTTATATCACCTTTCAGAAGTCTTGCAGATTCTATTGGTGTTAGTTTTCTAAGTATTCTTCCAATTGCAATACCTTCGGGCATTCTACCACCAATCACTTCTGTTGCGGATTTGTAATATTTTGAAGGCAACCATATTAGATATGTATTTTTAGTTTTATCATCTGGTTTCCATTTTACCATATCTGGATTATCACTTGTAGATAGATAGTTTATATTTGTATTGACTTCGGTTCCAATTAGAGATTTCATTCTCTCTGCCCAATTGATTGTATCTTTAGGTGTATTATTAGATATTATGTCGAGTGCATCAATTAAATCATTACTTGCATTTATCTTTGCTTCCTTTATAAGAAATGATAGATATGTCTTTTTTATTTTCATACCGACTTATATAATTTTCTCTGACCAATTTATTTTAGAGCCAGCAATATTACCCCAGCCACCACTATTTAAGTATACCTCTATATCATTTAGTTGGTATTTTTCACTCAACCATTCTTTAAGTATTTTGATACAGTTTAATTGTGATATTGTAAGAATTGAGAATATAGTTGGATTTCTAGCAATTCCTAATTTGGTTGCATCTACGTAGAAAACTTTTGGTTGATTTTCATTACTGAATATTACCGGATAACCCGATTGGTCTACATAGTAAAATCTTTTTTTACCACCTTTCTTTTTTTCAACAAATCTAAGTTCTCCGTAATTTTCATTAAGCCATGATTTTACGGACTCATTTAGATTACCTTTATGAAATACAAAACGGTTTACAACCATATTAAGTTCCCAACCTAAGTCATTTATAATCTCTTTGAGGTCTTTAATATTTTGTTCAATATTTTCTCTCTCTTCTTGGTTTATGGTTTCCCAGTATTCGTCATTATTGACTTTGTATATTATTAATTCATCACTACAGAATTCATCATATCTTATAAATTCGACACCAGAATCTTCTAATATTCTAGTCATTATCATATGTAATTCGTCATTTACGAATTCTTCGTATAGTTTTATCCATTTCATACCGGTATATATAAAAACTCGGTATTTTAAAAAGTATCTCTTACTGGTAATGCTCGATCAAATTCCATCATTGTCTTACCTATCCTTTCTACTATACCCACTACTAACGCATTACCCATCAAAAAGCCTCTCTTTGCGTCTGGTATTCCTTCAATTAGTGTGTGATTATCTGGAAACATATTTGCTCTTTCTAGTTCTACAGGTGTCAATCTCCTAATTCCTTTTTGATCTTTAACTGCATGTTTGGTTCTGGATGCAGAAGTACCACCTTCTGATGTTAATATTGTTCTTGCAGGTCTGTCGGTTGGATCGGGAAATGCTAATGGTCCTTCTGAGTAAAAATATTGATGTCCTTCTTTTGTCGTTCTCGGTTCTTTCTTACCACTTTTATAATGTTCCCATTTTGTAGTATCATTTATGTAGAAACTGTCATCTACATCATTTACCATTATATCCTTCAATAACGTCCTGTGTCCTTCGTATACCGCGACGTGCTTCGCTGTGGTGACCTTTCCGTCTGTTAGTATACCTGACGTTAGGAACTCACCTGAGAAGTCGTTGGTTACGTCCGTAAGACCACCTTCAATCGTAAATGTTTTTATATCTCCTAAGTCTGCTTCAAAGGAACTAGCCATCGTTCCTTGTTCGAGCCATTCTTCGGGACTCATAAGTTCCACTCTTCGTTGTATATGACTACCTTTTCGGTATCCGAGTATGAATACACGTTTTCTTTTCTGTGGCATTCCGTAGTCTGCTGCGTTTATCACTCTCCATTCTACATCATAACCTAATTCTTCTAAACTTTTTAGTATTACTGCAAAATCTCTTCCTCTTTGTTTTGAAGGTGATTTCAACAAACGGTCTACATTTTCTAATAGTAAATAATCGGGTTTATTGTTTCCTTTTTGTTCTAATATACGGTGTATTTGCCACCACAATACACCTTTTTTACCAACTAAACCTTTGGAATTTCTCGAAGTACTTGCAACAGAATAATCTTGACAAGGAAAACCTCCAACTAATAAATCTGCATCAGGTATATCTTCGGTTCTAACTTCTGCAATATCTTCGTTAGAGTGTTCTTCAGAACCAAATCTGGTTTCATAAACCATAGAGGCCCATTGTTTTGATGTTCCTGGTTCCCATTGGTTTGACCATACTACTTTGTGTCCCGATTTTTCGAGTCCTAATCTGAATCCGCCAACACCGGCAAAAAGTTCTAATGTTCTCATTGATGTGATTTGTTTTGTTTTATATATAGTGTAAATACCATTTTTTGTTATGAAGTATGTAAAATTGTTTGAAGAATTTGAAGGTAAAGGGCCGGAGTCGGAAATTAGAATGATGTTCAGTGAGTTCACGGATCTGGATGGAGAATTGAACCTTGATATTGTTGATAACAGGATTTATCTCGGATTAGTTGCCAAAAACACAATGACTGGTTTTGACAATGAAGAAAGAGAAGCTCTTTTGTCTGCATTCGATAGGATGTCTGCATTCTGTGAATCAAATGGTTATCATCTTATAACAGATGGAGTTGATGCTTCTTATGTCGAACTCGTTGAAGAAGAAGAGATGTGTCCGTCGTGTGGTAGTGTAGATTTTGCAACTGACTATAAATACGAAAGGGGTAGAACCAATTATGAATGTAATGATTGTGGTGAAACCGGTGATCAAGACGACTTTGTCAATAGACATTTGGACATAACTGACGACCGTAGTGTTGAAAGTCTTATATCGATGGGTCTAATATCTATTTATGTTAACTATTCTAAATAGGTTTTTTATCCGTATATTAGTATTTGTATATATAACAATATGAACTCTGTTGGATTAGCATTACAGGGTGGCGGATCTCACGGTGCGTTCACCTGGGGCGTTTTAGATCGCCTTTTAGAACTTGGCGAAGATGAACTTGGTTTCCTTTCGGTTTGCGGTACTTCGGCAGGTGCGGTAAATGCGGTAGTTATGGCATATGGTCTTCACGTCGGTGGTCGTATGAAAGCACGTGAATTATTAGAGAAATTGTGGATTGATATTTCTAAATATGGTTTCAAACTTACTTATCCATTTATTGAATATGTAACTCAGGTTGTATCACCTTATCAGTTCAATCCACTAAACTACAATCCATTACGTAGTATATTATTGGATATAGTTGACTTTAAAGAGTTATCTAAATGTGGTACCGACTTACATGTTTATGCGACTAACGTTAAGACAAATCAGGGTAAGCTTTTTTCTAAGGGTGAAATAACATTAGATGCTGTTATGGCATCAACTGCATTACCTACCGTTTTTCAAGCGGTTGAGATTGATGGTGAATATTATTGGGATGGTGGTTATATGGGTAATCCACCTCTTTCTCCTTTGGCGATGGATAGTAGAATAAGTGACCTTATATTGGTTAAATTGAATTCTATAAACATTAGTTATTTACCTACAACTGCAAAAGATATAAATGATCGTGTTACTGAGATTTGTTTTAATTCTTCTCTTATGAATGAGATGAAAATAATACAACTACGTAATGAGTTAATACGTGAAGGTTTAGATTTAGGTAAGTATGGTAATAAAGAAGTTTTTGTTCACCTCATATCTGGATATGAGACATTGGGTAAGTTAGACTATTCTACTAAAATGAATACCAACCTTTCATTTCTTTTGCAACTAAAAAATGCAGGTCGTCAGACAGCTGATCGTTGGATATCAAGTGATTTTAAAAACCTCGGAAAACAATCGACATTTGATGTTAACCGAGATTTCTTCAATAAATATTAGTCTATATTAGTTCTTTCTATTATTTCAGGTTTTCCTTCAATACGTTGAATAGTTAGTATTTCTTTTATTTCAATTTCACCTGCATTTAGTATACATATATTGGATATTGGTTTAATTTCTGCACCAACTACAGATATACGATAAACATATCCTAAATTTATACCATTTGAAATAGCTCTTTCTAATGCTGGTTTTGTTTTTTTGTATGCGTAACAAGGTAGTTTTATATCGGATACTTCTGTCGTGTGTATATCCAAAGCTATCCACATTTCTTCTTTGTTTAGTTCTGTCATTGTTTTTATACTTTTTTTCTGAATCTTTCCATTTCCGAAAATATACTTTGTCTTATAAGTTTGAGTCCTTTCTTACCAATAACTTGGTAACATATATTTTCTGGGAAAGTTTCGTCTTCGTTACATCTTACTTTGAAAAGGTATGTTTCGTTACCAGGTATAGTTTTGATTGGATGTATTTCAAATCTTAGTTTAGATAATTTATTCGGTATTGAATTATGTATAAGACCACCTATACTATCTGAACCTATTGTGTTGAAAGGTGAAATAATTTCCGGTTCATAATCATCACTTTCGAATACTACATAAGTGCATAATGAGTCTTGTTCTTTTGTGTAACCATCTGATTCTATAAACTCATTATGCCATTCTTCGTTGTAGTTTTGTATATCAAAAGCTACTTCAATTGAGTTTCCTATGAGTTCCCAATATACTTTGTGTATTGATTCATCTCGTTGTTTAAGTCTTTCAATTATTTGCATAACATTTCCAACGGTCTCCCATTCCCAAGGGTTATTACCGGGTCTATCCTTATCTGGATCATATGTACATATTATGTACATATTCTCATTCTTTCCTAAGTAGATTTTTTTATTGTCGTATGTTATAAAATGAGGTCTAAATATACCATTATCAATGTATTGGTAATCGAGTTCATTTTCTTTTATGAATTCTAAAGTTCGTGTTAGTTCATTTTCACTTAGTTTTGGCATTTCCATGTTTTATATATAAAAATAAAAACAGTTTCATTATGTCAAATAATAAGAAGTTTAGAATTCTATCAATCGACGGAGGTGGTCTTCGTGGTATGGTACCACTTATGGTTCTTGAAAAAATTGAAAAAGAAACCGGTAAGAGGATATATGAAATGTTCGATATGGTTGTTGGCACATCAACTGGTGGTATAATAGTGTGTGGTGTTTTAGCAAGTGAGGATGGTAAGACTCCGAAACTTACACTTAGTCAACTTATGAATCTTTATAGATCAAAAGCAAGTGAGATATTTCCTTACCGTAAAGGTCCGAGAAAATGGTTTCAATTTGCACGTGGTATTTTTAGGCCTAAATTTAAAGCAGATGGTCTTGATAAAAACCTTTCTGAATATTTTGCAGACCTTTGTCTTTCTGATATGTTATGTCAGGGTATAGTAACTGCATATGATGTTAAGAATAATGAGGTTGTTATGTTTAAATCACGTAAATCTGATGAGGGTGGTTTTGACGCATTCTTAAAAGATGTATGTCGTGCAACATCTGCTGCGCCAACATATCTACCTGCATATGAGATGAAATTCTCTGGTAGAGATAGAGTTTTAGTTGATGGTGGTGTTTATGTCAATAATCCTACAATGGCAGCGGTTGCTGACGCAGTAAAATGTGGTGTAAATTTATCAGATATAGAAGTTCTTTCATTAGGTACGGGTGATCATATAGAAAGAAGAGAAAAATCTACTAAGTGGGGTATTTTCAAATGGGCTAAACCAATCACTGATGTAATGATGGATGGTAACTCCGCTGCTGTTTCTTATGAATGTGATTATATGTTGGATAAACATATACGTGTTCAGGTAAGAATACCAAATGAAGATATGAAAGAGATGGATGATTCCAGAGAATCTACTCTAAACTACATAGCCGGATTGGTAAATACACAAGTACTTGACAACCCGACTATGTGGAAGAAGATTATATCGTTTTTCGACTAAATGCCTATCTGAGTAAGTTTTTTATTTCTCATCGAATCCGACTTAATAAAGTCGGATTTGTTGTAGAATGTTTGCTCAACTCCTTGGTCATTTATTAACATAAATGCTATTGTAGAACCGTGTGCATCCCACACTGCCGCATTATAACCTTTGTTCTTTGTTAGTATCTTAACCTTCTTTTGACCAGGTATATTTAACCAATGATCTTTCTTTGGAAATAACTTCATTTATTGATTATTATCTTGTTTATTATCATCATTTCCTAAAAAATCATCTAATATTTCATTTAGACTCTTTTCTCTTAGATATGCAGTTGTTGCTTTTTTATATCTAGTCTCTTTGAATTCATATGGCATCGCTAAAACAACTTTATCCCAATATGGTGAATCCCAAGAAGAATATGTTCCTTCTAATTGAATAATGATATCAAACTCTGGAAAACTCAATGCGATTTGATATTCGTTACCATCTCCATAACTTTGGTCATAAACGATTTCCCATTTTGTATCCTTAGTGCCGTCACAATAGATGTTCCAAAAGAAGTCGGTATCATTATCAATCGTCTTCTCGATAAGTAATTGTTTTGTAATCATAATTTATAGTTGTTTTTTATTTCCTTATATTTTTTGTAGAACATGGATTTAGTTGGTGTCCAATAGTTCTTATTCCAGTTATTAATAACTTCATCTGCAAGCCAAACTGGATGTAATCGTGTAACTAATAATTGTTGTGCTTTG
>Ga0078894_10004715_pt1 | contig 10467 bp, 8 predicted proteins | sample LauGreSu1BDMLBSD_2_FD_67506 | JGI IMG/M metagenome (GOLD analysis project Ga0078894, IMG submission 67506) | Freshwater lake microbial communities from Lake Michigan, USA - Su13.BD.MLB.SD (version 4) (version 4) | ecosystem: Environmental > Aquatic > Freshwater > Lake | place: Lake Michigan, USA... | reverse complement strand
GCGCGCGTGCGGTCACAGCCATCGCTCGCAGAATCGCAGAGGTCGTCTCAAGCTTGCCCGTGCTTGCCTGGCCGATCACAAAGAGGTTGAAGCCGCCATACGGAATACCTGCCGCAAAGCGGATCGACTCGATCGCCTCGGACTGTCCCGGAGGGTCCAGAGGATTGTCCGCGACGGCGCCATCGAGCACCACCAGCGACAAGGGATCGCAGCGCGGTGCAGCCTCATCTGCAGCAATTTTCTGAATGCTCATCAGCTGCCGATCGCCACCGGTGCGTCGGTAGCAGGGGGCTCGCGCGGAATCTCCTCGCAAAGCGCGCGTAGCTCTTCAAATACCAGCGTTTCGCGCTCGAGCAAACGAGCGGCGCCCCGCTCAAGACGGCTGCGCTGCTCGCGAAGGATCTGCACGCTATGCGCCCGCGCTTCCTCAACCAGCCCGCGAACCGCGCAGTCGATCTCCCTTACTGTCGCATCCGAAGGCTGTAGCGTGGGGCGCGCCGCCGTCGGCAGAAGCAGGGGTTCAGTTGTATCGGACATATCGAGCGACTGCGGACCCAAAGTCGGATCCATACCGTACTGAACGATCATGCTACGGGCGATCCGGGTGGCGCGAAGCAGATCGTCGGCCGCCCCCGTGGAAACATCCCCCAGGCAGAGTTCTTCGGCTGCTCGCCCCGCGAGCAACACCGTCATCTTGTTACGCAGCTCGGTGCGGGTCATCAGGAATCGGTCTTCAGTGGGGCGTTGAATCGTGTAGCCAAGCGCCCCCACGCCGCGTGGAATGATCGACACCTTGTGAACGGTCTCGCCAGGCAGGAGCGCCATCGCGGCCAGGGCATGCCCCATCTCGTGGTAAGCCACCGTCTTGCGCTCGGCGGCATTTAGCAGGCGATTGCGCTTTTCCAGCCCGGCAACGATCCGCTCGAGCGCGGCAGTAAAGTCGTCTGCGCTCACCGCGGGATGTGACCGTCGCGTGGCAAGGAGGGCCGCCTCGTTTACCAGATTCGCGAGATCGGCACCGCTGAATCCGGGCGTCAGTGCCGCGAGCGCATCGACGCTCACATCCGTCGCCTGTCTGATCCGCCGCAGATGCACATTCAGGATTTGAACCCGCCCCCGCCGGTCGGGTCGGTCAACCAGCACCTGACGATCAAATCGGCCGGCCCGGAGTAGCGCCGGGTCAAGGATCTCGGGGCGGTTGGTGGCCGCAAGGAGCACCACTCCCGATGAGGGGTCAAAGCCATCGAGTTCGGCAAGCAGCTGATTAAGCGTCTGCTCCTTTTCGTCATGACCACCAAGGCCGAAGGCGCCGCGAGCACGGCCCAGGGCATCGATCTCGTCGATGAACACGATGGCAGGCGCTTTGGCGCGCGCCTGCTCAAACAGATCGCGCACGCGGGCGGCGCCTACGCCGACAAACATTTCGACGAATTCCGACCCGTTGATCGAGAAGAACGGCACACCCGCTTCGCCAGCCACCGCTCGCGCGAGCAGCGTCTTGCCCGTTCCTGGCGGACCGACCAGCAGGACGCCGCGCGGCACATGCGCCCCGAGTCGACCATGGCTCTTCGGATCTTTCAGAAAATCGACGATCTCGCGAAGTTCCTCCTTGGCCTCATCGACCCCAGCGACATCCTCAAAGCTCACCCGCACACCGGTCTCGACATACACCTTCGCCCGACTGCGGCCAATCGACAACAGCGACGAAGCCCCCCCTGCGCCAAAGCCAGCTCGCGTGGCGGCAGCCCGCCAGAGAACCGCAATCAGTGCGGCGCCGATCATCCAGGCAAGGAGCGCGCCCAGTGCCGGCGCTTCGGGCGCAGCACGAAAGGAAACCGAACGCACAGCAAGACGATCGGCAAGTAAAGGGTCAATTCTCCGCGTCACGAAGCGGGACACGCCGTGATCGGGTGTTCGAACGTAACGGCCACGAAGCAGCGACTCACCAATTTCCAGCTCGCTCACATTTCCCGATTCAAGATGCTGAAGAAACTCGCTGTAGTCGATCCGCTGCTCGTCACGCCACCACTGCCCCGAGTCAAGCGCAAGCGTGAGCAGGACGATCCCGAGCAACCACCAGCCGACATGACGCGCAGACAATTCGAAGAGATCCCTGTAGCAAACGACGGCACCGATTGTCGACGCCCTTGCGCGGGCGGCCTTGACCCGCAGCAAGTCAGTTGTACAGGGCGCTCACGACGATTGAATTGACTGATCCCGATGAACCACACAGCCCTTCATGATCGCCTGCTCACGGACAACCATCAGCCGGTGTGTGATGACATCCGGCGCCTTCGCTACGCACAGCCGAACGAGCAGACCGCCGACGATATCCGGCAGCGGCTTGCCGGTGCGCTCGCCTCGGTCGAGCAGGCCTCACAGCGGTCGCGCCGACGGCGCGAGTTTCTGTTCGCCATGCGGAGCGGTTTCATTCCTGGTGGCCGGATTCATGCCGGGGCTGGTACCACGCTGGCCGCGACCCTCATCAACTGTTTCGTTCAGCCCATGGCCCCGAGGCACTACGGCCGCGATGCCCGCGGACGGCCGGGCGTGGACGAGGCGTTGCGCGAGATGGCGAGCACGCTTCGGATGGGGGGTGGGGTGGGGGTCAACCTGAGCGATCTGCCCGCTCGTGCAATCGCCGGTCACGCATCGGATCTCGATCCGGTGAGCGTGATCATGAAGATGGAATCCAACGGGCGCAGGCTCGCCGCCACCGGCGCGCGACGGTCGGCGCAAATGGCGTTGGTCGATATCGATCATCCAGACAGCCCCGCCGTGATCGATCTCAAGCGCCACCACCGGCTGCAGACGGTAACGTTGTCGGTGTGTATCCCGGATGCGTTCATGCAGGCGCTCGGATCCTGTTCGTACAATCCGGACACGGGTTCGGCAGCCCGGACGCGGCGGGGCGAACCCTCGCCGCGGAGCGCAGCCAACCATCTCTGGATCCGGTTGCTTCAGGCCGCCCTCGACACCGGCAACCCCGGAGTCGTATTCATCGATCAGGTGAACCGCGACAACAATCTGGGCGACATCGAGCATTTGCGCGCCTGCAACCCCTGCGGCGAGCAGTATCTTCCCGACTATGGCGCCTGCGATCTTGGGAGCATCAACCTCACCCGCCTGGTGCGTCGGCCCTTCACCCGAGCCGCCCGCGTGGATCTCGTCGCGCTTCGCCAACTGACGCATGTCGCCGTGAGGGCGCTCGACAATGTGATCGAGCTCACCCGCTGGCCACTCGAGGAGCAAGCCCGCGAGGCACGCCTTACGCGGCGTGTCGGACTGGGCATCACCGGGTTGGCCGACGCGCTCATCATGCTCGGCCTGCGCTACGACCGCCAGGCCGGCCGCAACGCCGCCGCAGCCATGCTGCGAATAATTCGTAATGCGGCCTACTGCAGTTCGGTGCAACTGGCGATCGAGCGCGGCCCGTTTCCGCTCTTTGAAGCCCATCGCCTGCTGAGTCCACCCCACGCCGCCTCGCGTCTTCCTGCATTCCTCAAGCGGCGCATCGAAAAGTATGGTCTCAGAAACTCGCATCTGCTTGCGATCGCACCGGCGGGCACGATTTCAATGGCGATGGCCGATAACGTGTCGAGCGGAATCGAACCCGTCTTCGCGCCGCAGATCCTGCGGCGGATCGCCATGCCCGATGGCAGTCAGATCGTGCGGTCCGTCGACGATCATGCGCTACGCCGCCTTCGTGCGCTCCGTCCGGGCGGCACCGCACTCCCCGCAGCGTGGTGTGACGCCTCGACGCTGCGAGCCGTGGACCACTTGCGAATGGTCGCGGCGCTGCAACCATTGGTTGATGCAGGGATCAGCAAGACCGTTCACCTTCGGGAAACGGATTCCGTCCAGAACCTGGACCGACTGCTGCGATATGCCTGGCGCTCGGGTCTCAAGGGGGTGAGCGTCTTTCGCGCGGGCACCCTTCTTCGCGACGTGCTCTGTGACGCGCGGCGAGCGCCCCGCTAGCGCCTAGGCCAGAAGGCCTCGACTGCCTGGCTGCATTCGTGCGAGTCCCTGCCCACTAGACTCGACCGTCGTTCGCCCGAACGCTCTTCGCTGCTATCCGCGGCACCGTACACGCCCATGACCGAACAGCCCCCCAGCGGCGCCGTCGCCGAGCGCCGCGCCGACCAGCTGCAGCTTGCGGCCCAAATGCTTGCCGAGCGGTGCCAGCTGCAAGCGCGCCAGGCGATTCTGGAACCCGCCATCGGCATACCGATGATCTGTCTGGTGCTGGTCACCCTGCACCCTGGCATCGCCTCCGATCAGCTCATCGCCTGGAGCCTGCTGCTGGGCGCAACGCTCCTCCTGCGGTCGGTCTGCGCCGCACGGTTCATCACGCGACGCCGTCGCGACGAAGCAGACACGATATCGATTGCCGGCGTCTTCAATCTCACCGCGGGGCTCACCGGACTGCTGATCGGCGCCTGCGCAGGCCTGTTCTTCGCGCAGGTCGACCATACCAGCCGCCTGATCCTCACTGTGCTGATCTTCGCCTGGCTGGCTCTCGGTGTACTGACCTATGCACCGTTTCCGCGCCATGCGCTTCTATTCGGCGGCGCAGTGCTTGCGCAGCTCGCAGTGGCGTGGGCGCTTGCCCCAGGCGTACCCGGGCTCCTTGTGGCCGTGGGTGTCCTGCTTTACGGGGCGCTGCTCGCGCGACTGTCCACGGTGCTCAGCCGCGCACTGTTACAGGCCATGCGTCGCAAGCACCGCATTCGGCAGCTGGCGAGGAGGCTCTCGGAGCAACGCGAGCAGGCAATCCGTTCCAGCCGCACCTCGGCACGCTTCCTAGCCGCTGCAAGCCATGACCTGAGACAACCCGCGACGTCGCTGGGCCTTCTCATCACGCTGATCCGTGAGCGCTGCCAGGACCCTGCGCTCCTGCCGCTGATTTCAGCGATCGATCGATCAGTCACCACGCTGAGCGATCTGCTCGCCAGTCTGCTTGATCTGTCTCGGCTGGAAAGCAACACCATGCAGCCGCAGCACGAGTGGCTGTCGGTTGAAGAGCTGTTCGAGGCGCTGCGCGAGGAATTCGAGCCCCGTGCGCATGAACGCGGCCTCACGTTACTGGTGACCAGCGCACCCATCAGAATTCTGGCTGACCGGATTCTGCTTGCACGACTTCTTCGCAACCTGCTAGACAACGCCATGCGATATACCGACCGCGGTGCAGTCACGCTGGCGGCCGCATGGGGTGAGCGCTGCGTGCTCAGCGTCACCGACACCGGAATCGGGATTGCGCCGGAGCACCTTGAGCGAATTTTCGATGAGCACGTGCGGATCAGCTCGCCTCAGCGCCGCTCCCCGCCCGGACTCGGCCTCGGTCTGGCGATGGTACGCAGGCTCGCACAACTGCTCGATGCCCGGATCTGCGCGCACTCTGACGGAACGCGTGGCAGCCGCTTCGAACTCAGCTTCGCCCTCGATCGCGCAGCCCCCGACGACGCGACGAGCGCGGCAACTGATCGCCTCCCTGAGCCCAGCACACTCGATCGCTTTGCCCCCACCGATTCCTCAGCAGTGCCAGGGGCAAGCGCACCATCGACCACCCGGGCAAAAGTGCTGCTGGTCGATGACGACCCGGAAGTTGCGCAGGCTCTCCGGTCGTTGTTCGAGGCACGCGGCTGGCAAGCCGATGTCGCGACTGATGCCTCCGCGGCCTTCGCGCGTCTTGGGTCATCGAGCGACTGGGCGCTCCTCCTGACAGACTGCACCCTCAACGGCAAACTCGACGGGTTGGCGCTCGCGCTCGCCGCTCGCCTGGCCCGGCCCGATCTTCAATGCCTGCTGCTCACCGCCGACACCTCCGCCGACCTCGAGCGACAAGCCCTCGCGCACGGCCTGCGGCTAGTTCACAAACCGGTCAACGAACTCGCGCTCATGGACGCCCTCCAGAATCGGGATCGCGCCACCCGTTAGCCTGGCGCGCGCTGCTACACTTGCCCCGGCCGGGGCGCCTTCGCCCCTTTAAGTTCCAAGTCCACTGCCGCCCGCCGGGCACCTGCGCCATGTCCGAAAATCTCCTTGTAGTGGATGACGACGAGGATATTCGCGAGCTGCTGCGCACTTATCTGGGCAGCGTCGGCTACACAGTGCTCGAGGCCGCCGATGCAAAGGCGCTCCGCGCAGTCCTGACTACCCATCCTGTCGACCTCATCCTGCTCGATCAGCGCTTGCCGGACGCCGATGGGCTTGTTCTCGCGCGCGAAATCCGGGCAGACAGCGACGTCGGCATCATCATCATCACCGGCTTCGGCCAGCCGGTCGATCGAATCCTGGGGTTGGAACTCGGCGCCGACGACTACGTAGCCAAGCCGGTCGATCTCCGTGAGCTCCTCGCGCGAATCCGCTCGGTGCTTCGACGCCGTGCATCCAGGCCGACAGAACCGCCGGGAGCCCTCGGCCCGCTGTCTCACCGCGCCAGGAGGGGGCGTAGTTGAACTCACAACCGGCGAATTCGATCTCCTGATGATCTTCGCGCGCCACCCCAACCGCGTGCTGAGTCGCGATGAGATCATGAACGCACTCCATCACCGGGACGCCGGTCCCTACGACAGGGCGATCGACGTTCAGGTCGGTCGGCTCCGCCGCAAGATAGAGCCTGACCCCGCCCGTCCAGTGCTCATCAAATCGGTGCGCGGTGCAGGCTATCTGTTTGCGCCGAAGGTTACCCACCGATGAACCCAGACTCCGGCTCGAAACGGCAGTCGGCTGCCCAGGTGCCCGAGGCAAGCCTGCCCCGGCTCTTCGCACAAATTTTTGCCACTGCCGCCGATGCCATGCTGGTGGTCGATGCTTCGGGACGGATTGTGCTTGCTAATGCCCAGTGCGAGCAGATGTTCGGCTATTCAGCTGATCAGCTGAACGGGATGACCGTCGACCAGTTGGTGCCGGCGCGGCTTCGTACCGCACACCGCCAGCACCGGCATTCTTACGCCGGACACGCGGTGCCCCGGCCAATGGGAATCAACACCACGCTGAGTGCGCTTCACGCGGACGGGACCGAGATTCCGGTTGAAATCAGTCTGAGCCCGCTGGAACTCGACGGACTCCAGCTGACCTGCGCGAACATCCGAAACGTGAGCGAACTGCGCCGCGCACAGGAGGCCATCGAGCGGGCCAATCGCGCCGAGGCCGTAGCCGAGTTCGGCCGGCTGACCCTTGGCACCCAGACGGTTTCCGACAAGGTTCGGTTCGCATGCCAGCTGATTCGCGAACACCTGAACTGTGACGCGGTGCTGATCGCCCGCTGCGGCGCAACGCCCGGACAACTTGCGCTCGACCCAGGTTGCGATGACGACGGCAATCGGCTGGCCCCCCTTCTGCCCCTGATCGGCGAGCAGATGGCGACCTTGTCGCTCGAGCACGCTGAACCCGTGCTGCTGATTGAAGACCCCGCCCAGATCTCGCCCAACTTCGCTTCGGCGCTACGGCATGCCGGGCTTCGCAGCGCAATGATCTGCACGATTCCCGACGCCAGCAATCGATCCGGCCTCATCGGCGCATTCGGCCAGGCGGGCGACACCTTCACGAATGAGGATCGAAGCTTTCTCCGGGCGCTCGCCAACACGCTCGGGGCGCTGCGGCAAAGACAGAGCGCCGAAGAGCAGCTGTTTCAGTCACAGCGGCTTGAGGCGCTCGGCCAGCTGACCGGTGGCGTCGCGCATGACTTCAATAATCTGCTGACGGTAGTGTCCGGAAATCTGCAGATTCTGGAAGAAAGATCCCCTGACGATCCCACCGCCGCGGCCATGATCCGCTCGGCGCTCCGCGCTGCTGGCCGCGGGGCCGACCTCACACGGAAGCTCCTCGCCTTCGCGCGGCGACAGACGCTGCAGCCGCGCGCCATCGATGTCGCGGCGTGGCTTGAATCACTCGCCGAAATTCTCCGGCGGACACTCGGCCCCAATATCGACATTGAAACCCGTTGTAGCCCCGACATGCCGGCGGTACATGCCGACCCCGTCATGCTGGATACCGCGCTACTGAACCTTGCCGTGAATGCCCGGGATGCCATGCCTGCCGGGGGTCGGCTGTCGCTGATCGCGGAGTTTTTTCACCACGGCGGCGCTGAAATGACCCGCCGCCGCGATCTGGCACCAGGTCACTACATGCTGCTCACGGTGTCCGACAGTGGCAGCGGCATGAGCGCCGAGGTGCTCGCGCGTGCCTTCGAGCCCTTCTTCACCACCAAGGAGACCAGCAAGGGAAGCGGGTTAGGGCTGAGCCTGGTGTATGGCTTTGTAAAGCAGTCGGGCGGGCATGTCGAGGTGGAGAGCAGTCCAGACGCGGGTACCGTGATCCGGATGATGCTGCCCACGGTGAGCTCGGCCGAAAACGCCCCGACACCTGCGCCACACGATGTAGCCGAAGGCGGCACCGAGCGTGTGCTGGTCGTGGAGGATGACGACGATGTGCGCACCGTAGCCGTTGGATTTCTTCGCCGACTCGGCTATCAGGTCATCGAAGCGGCCGAAGGCCCGCAGGCGCTTGCCCGGATCGCGGCAGATTCGGTGATCGACCTGCTATTCACCGACGTGGTACTGCGCGGCCCCATGACCGGCGCAGACCTGGCGCGTGAGGCTCTCGCGCAGCGACCAACGCTCGCCGTGTTGTTTACCTCGGGCTACGCGCCGCAAACGCTATCACTCGATACCGCGTTATCGCGCGGCGTCGAACTGCTCGGCAAGCCCTACCGCATCGAGCAACTGGCCCGCATGGTGCGGCGGGCCATCGAGGCGCGCGATCAGGCTGCCGCCTCGTCACGGCGCGCATCGCTTCGGCCCACCACCGCGCGAAGGCGGTCGATATCGTAAAGATCGATCTCGCGGTTGTGAACGCGAATCATTTTTTCAGCCTGAAAACGTGACAGGATCCGACTGACCGTTTCGAGCTTGAGCCCGAGCAGGCTGCCGATTTCTTCTCGCGTCATACGCAGAATGAACCGGGTTGCCGAATAGCCCCTGGACGCCATACGCTGCGACAGGTTCAGCAGAAACACCGCAATCCGCTCCTCGGCGCGCATCGACCCGAGCAACACCATCAGCGCACGCTCGCGCTGAATTTCACCACCCAGCATACGGAACAGTTCGCGCTGTAGGAGCGGCTCGTGACGCACCAGTGTATCGAGCGTGTCACGGGGAATCTCGATCACTTCACCATCCTCGAGCGCGATCGCGTCGCCGCTGTAAACATCGGCCCCCAGACCGTCAACACCGAGGACCTCGCCTGCCATGTGAAAGCCGGTGACCTGCTCTCGCCCATCCTCCGTGAGAAGTACCGTCTTGAACGATCCCGCATGCACGCCGAACAGGGCGTGGAACTGCGCACCGTAGCGATACAGGTAGTCGCCGCGGCGCAGCCGACGGCGCTGGCCACCCACTCGCGACATCAGCAGGTCCACCGAAGGTGGTAGCGGAATCGCGCACCTCGCGCTTGGATACGGCTGCGAATCGACGGGCGCCCCGACAGGTCGATTCCCGCCTTGTTGCGATGCAGAAATCTGCGCTTGTAATCCGATATCGCTCACTGTTATCTCCCATGCTGTTGAGTTGGATCGCTGTTGCAGCGTCCATCAAACTTTATCGAGGGAGAACCCCGCTTTGATTGCGATCAAACAACACTCTGTAACGGCTTGTAACCCAAGGCATCCGGACGGTAACAAACACCGATATTGCGACGCATCAATATTGGCATCCCGCCAGCATTCATGTCAGCTCTGATCGCGTGAATTCAAGCGCGATTTGCGCGGGATCAAGGACGCTGTCTCAGTGGTGATTAGCATCCACCAGGGTGGTATTCGTTCAACAAAACGGGGAACCTCAATATGTTCAAGCACCTCCTGTTACCGACCGACGGGTCCAAGTTGTCCGACAAGGCAGTCGAGCAGGGCATTGCATTCGCGAAGGAAACTGGCGCCCGAGTCACCTTCGCGCATGTCATGCCCGAATATGTCGTCGACGCATTTGTCGAGTTCCCCTCTGCAGCTCAGGCGTCGTTCACAGACTTCATGAAGGCGACCGAGGAAACTTCCAAAGCGGTACTGGGCGCCGCGCAATCGCGTGCCAGTGCGGCCGGCGTCACCCACGACACCGTCTCCATCCGCCACGGTCAACCGTGGAAAGCCATCATCGATATTGCGGGCGGGCGGGCCTGCGATCTGATCTTCATGGCGTCACACGGACGCCGTGGGCTCAGTGCCCTGGTTCTTGGTAGCGAGACGCACAAGGTGCTCACGCATTCCACGATTCCAGTGCTCGTGTTCCGCTGATCACACCACTCCGGAGGTCCACATGGACAAGGTAGAAAAAGCACCAACAGGCATTGAGGCACGCGAGCGGCTCGCGCAGGACATGCGAACGCTGGTCCGCGATGCGGAAGATCTGTTGCACGCCGCACAGCGCCAGGGGCTTGAAGGTGTCACCGACATGCGGGAGCGTCTGGAGA
>Ga0078894_10004713_pt1 | contig 10468 bp, 12 predicted proteins | sample LauGreSu1BDMLBSD_2_FD_67506 | JGI IMG/M metagenome (GOLD analysis project Ga0078894, IMG submission 67506) | Freshwater lake microbial communities from Lake Michigan, USA - Su13.BD.MLB.SD (version 4) (version 4) | ecosystem: Environmental > Aquatic > Freshwater > Lake | place: Lake Michigan... | reverse complement strand
AAAACGGACAGCAAACTAACAAATCAGTTTATAATAAGAAATGAGTTCCTATATGAAACCCGAGAACAAGAAAGTAAAGGAACTACATCGTCTGCTAAAGCTAAAGAAGGATGTGCTAATTCTCCGAGAGCAGTTTCAGTCATGGGAGAACTGGCATTGTCACGATCCTTATTGTGATCATCATATGTGTCGGGTTCGATATCGAAATGTTCATCACATTCTAAGAGAAATTCACAATAAAGAAGTCTCTATTAAGCTAATTGAATACAAGAGACGACAGGAAATTAATTGTACAGGGATCTCCAAGTTTCTGGCTCTTTCTTAGAGAAGTCACCAAGTAAAGTTTCAACGACAGTCTTATCAATCGTTAAAGGAAACTTAACATCCATGTAGAATTTATAGTCTTTCATCATTTCAGCATCAGCTATACGAAGCATGTTCAAACGAGTCATCATGCTTTCTGTAGCACGAATGAGATTGCGAACACCTTTTTCATCTGACGAATACTCTTCAACAATGTGGGAAATAGCAGAGGATGATAGTGTTACTTCATCTTCTTTGAAACGTAAACGTTCTGCTATCTGAGGCCAGATATAATCCTTTAAGATAACCTTCTTATCACTATCAGAATATCCTCCACACTGAATGACTGTCATACGATCACGCAGAATAGGATGAACCTTGTCCATGTCGTTAAATGAAAATACAAACAGACACTGAGACAGATCAAAATCTACTCCAGCAAAGTAACGGTCATGAAACTGAGAGTTTTGAGATCTGTCTGTTAAGTGAATTAACATACTTACAATTTCTTCACCATGAGGAGTTGTGGAAATCTTATCAAGCTCGTCAAAATACATCACAGGATTCATTGCCTTTGCGTGCATCAAACTATCTGCGATACGACCCCACATAGAACCTTCATATGTATAAGAATGACCTATATAGTTAGCTATATCAGAAGCACCACCTAATGTAAAGAACTCAAACGGACGTTTCAGAACTTCGGCGATAGCATTTCTTGCTAGAGATGTCTTACCAACACCTGGAGGACCCGATAGAGCAATAACGTTGCCTACAGAGTTAGGATTCACAATCCACTGAGCTATAATCTGCATAATCTGGGTCTTAGCAGAGTTCATGCCATAAATAGATTTGTCCATAGTTTTCTTTGCCTCGGTCATGAACTGGGTACACTTATCACGACCATCTTCCAGTTTTACAGGCAGAGGAACGGTCTTGCCAAACGGTATTCTCATAAAAGCGTCTAGCCAGTTCTTTAGTTTTGTTCCTTCTCCACTATCCGGATTTACTTCGCTTAGCATGGTAATCTTCTTGATAACAGAAGACTTCACGTAATCTGAAATGGGCATCTGTAGAACACGGAACTTATGAGGCATCTCTCCCTCATCAAGAACCAAAGATGAAATACGATTCATGATGTCAAGTAGTTCTGCCTTCTTGTCGGCTGTTAGTTTATTGTAATATGTTTCCTCTTGGCGGGTTAGCTTTATAGGAATCTTGGCCGGAGGCTCTCGTTTGCGAGAGGGTTTCTTTTGTTCTTGTTCCGGAACTCCGGCGTAGTTCTCTAAGAGAAACTTGATGAATTCTTCATCATCATCTGACTCTTCTTCCGGGACATAATCTGAAGATGAGTCTTCATCATCTCCGTTACTAACATGAATGGTGAGAATGACAGGTTTCTCATCTTTAACCGTATCATCTTCTATCCATTCAGTCCCATCGTCAGTCTTCTTGCGCTGACGCTTTTTCTTTTTGTTATCTTGGTCGTCCTCTGGAGGAGGTGGACCACTTTCGGAACAAGTCCGACTTTTAGCATCGCGTAGCTTCCTTTTCGGAGGCATTCTTGCTTGTTGTCAGAATATAAATTCCCGCGTTTAACCATTTTCCACACGAGTAAGATAATGGAGGCCATTGAAAAGGCTGCAAAAACAGCACAAGAGCTGCTGGATAAAGAAGCAGCAACCGATAAGGCAACACGAACGTCTCTTTCTATCGTTCGTGATTTTATAAAGTCAAATCGTGTAATGTGTTATGGTGGAACTGCTATAAACAATCTTCTTCCGAAAGAAGATCAATTCTATGATCCCTCAAAGGACGTCCCAGATTACGACTTCTTTACTGAAACCCCTCAGCTTCACGCTATGAAGATAGCAGATGCCCTTGATAGAGAAGGATTCAAAAGCGTTGAAGTAAAACCTGGTGTCCATATCGGAACCTTTAAGGTATTCTGTGATTTTGTAGGTGTAGCAGATGTATCTCATCTTGAGCCTAAAATATTCAAGAAGCTATGGGATGAAAGTGTCACAAAGAATGGTATTCATTATGTGCCTCCTGACTTTCTGAGAATGTCCGTATATCTTGAGCTATCAAGACCGAGAGGAGACGTGTCTCGTTGGAAGAAGGTCTACAGTAGATTACAGTTGCTAAATAAACACTATCCTGTGAAATGTAGTTCTAGTCATCCCATGGAAAGAAGTCCTATAGCTCCAGAGCTAAAGACCAAGATAACAAAGATAATCAAAAAATCCGGTTCTATGATTCTTGGGTTTAATGCTGCCGATCTCCAGAAGAAAGGTGTTCCTTCCAATTGGTCCTTTCCCTTAGATATCCTTGCTTTACCCGACAAGCGTGAAGAAGTAGCTTCTCAAATCCAATCTTTAATGGAAGAGAAAACCAAGAAAGAAGACTTTCCCGAATTTGCTGAACTGTTTCCTCCTCATACAGATATTGATCACAAAGGCAAAACATTGGTTCGTATTTATGACACATTCGCATGCCACAGTTATCACGAGACATCTACAGGACTTCGTGTAGCGAGTATTCCCACTCTTCTTCAGTTTATCTTTTCCGCTCTGTATGCTCCGGACCATTTCCTAGAAGAAGTCCCCAGAGAACGATTTGTTTGCGTAGCCCAAAAACTTGTTGATATGGCAAATGGCATTGGTCCTCGCAGATATAAATTACTGACACCAATCGCGTGTATTGGTAAGCAGAAGACACTAACAGATATGAGAGTAGAAAAATCGGAACTTTATGCTGAACTCAAAAACTCTCCTAAGTTTTTAGAAGTGTTTTTTACATACAACCCTGAGAAGGATAGAACAAGGAAACAATCTATAAGAGCTAGATTACGAAAGACTCTTAAGGCGTAGGAGTTGGTAGAGTAATACCGTTACCATTGAAAGCGGTTCCCGTACAGCCAGTACACTGGAACTGACCATGTAGATACTCGAGTCTGTAATCGTTACCATAAGGAATCCAAGGATTTTCAGTTCCAGCGGGACCAGTCTTATTTTCGTTGTAGATTACAGCTTGTTTCTTATACTTAATCCAGTCGGAAGCATCGCGTATGACGACTTGATTCCAAGCGTAGCTATTGGGAACTACAGTTCCTGTAGCACCCGTAGGAGCTCCAGTAGTAGTTCCATTTGTGCTTGAAGCAGGGCCCTGAGAACTCATTTGTATCTATGTAAGCAAAGAAGATGAAACGGAAAGAACTGTTTTATCTGGTTGCTTTGGTTCTTATCATAGTTGGTATCGTCTATCTAGTCAAATATAAAGATACAATCATTCGTGAACATTTAACATCAAAACACCCGTCTCTATTTTCATTACAGAAGGATGTTGAAGAAACAGATAAAAAAGTAGAAGATCTAAAAGCTGATTTTGAAAGAATGAAATCACAAGCTTCTGCTCAAGCAAACCAAGCCGCCGCGGCTAGGGCACAGATAACTGCTGCTAAGTATAGCTAATTGGAGATAATTACTTTCTTCCAGACCACCAGCTGATATCAAAGTAAGGAGGAGTAGGAGCAGCTACATCAGACGGATCAGGCTGAGGAGGATTTGCCATAGCGGCCTTCACGCCATCAGGTGTCAGGAAATACCCATAATAGATGAGAGATCCAACCTTACCATCAAATCCGCCACCTATTCCGGTCTGAACTGTTCCGGCATTTTGCTTAGGAAGCTGGGCTAAAGTGTGGTGTTGATATAGAGTTCCGTTGATGTAGATATCCACGGAATCTTGGTCTACAGCCAGACCAAAATGGAGCCACTTCTTGGCGGGAATGTTAGATATCGGGATGACTTCAGTTCCACCGAATGTATCAATCTTCACTAGCAGAGAGTTGGTGTTTGCGTCTACGAAGAGAGCGGGACACATCTGTGATAGGTCAGGAGGACCCTTTGTAAAGATAACCTTGGGTTGACCGTATCTGTATGCGAAGTCATCAATCTTTAGCCAACAGGTATACGAAAATGTTAGTCCCTCTTTCTGGTCCACTGACCGTTGAGGAACTATCTTGCTATCAAAGGCACGCTTACCATCCTCATAGGTTCCCTTAATAGGAATGGCTTGAGATGGAGTTCCGCCTTGTTGGCTGAAATAGTAATATGCTGCAGCTACCACAGCTATTGCGACTATAATAGAGACTATCATTACTTATAAAACGGAATTATAGTGTGGGTAATTGATGGTTAATAAAGAATGAATATTCTATCCACGATAGCAGGATTTGGAGTTCTCAGTTATGTTGAATATATAGCACAAGTGTTCTTGATTGTTCTTAGGCCATTTGGAATTGTATCGTACAAGTTGTCATATGAAAGAGAACTTCATTCAAGGATGATATCTATTATCTTGAAGGAATGTGCCTGTACCGGGGAAGCTATTATGCGAGGAGGAAAGAAGTTTCCAAATGGTTATTTTGCAAACTTCAAAATGGTTGGATATGTTGATGCCGATATATCTGGCGTTGGGTCTTATAGCAGAATATTCATCTTGACAACAGAGAAACAATTCTTATATTTAACTGAAGATACAGTTCCTCCGGTTCTAAATAACTTTACAGATCACGCTATCACCAATGTATCAGAACCATCATCTAAAATTAAAGTGTTTCATAGATATGGTAAGTATGAAGATTTAAGTTATGCTGGAACTGGCGTTGATCTAAGAAATCTAAATCCATTTGAAACACAAAAGCCGATTGTTGATGAAATTGTTAATACATTCAAAGATCGTGGTATGGTTAGAGTATTCATTGAAGGACCTCCTTGTTGTGGAAAAAGCTCTATTGGATACTGTGTTTCCAAAGAATTGAAAGCTGTATTTACACATTCATTTAATCCAACTGATCCAGGTGATGTATTTGGCCATTTGATTAATATTATGAACTATGAAAACGAAGATACTCCAAAGGTAATCGTTCTAGAAGAATCAGATATTATGATCAACAACATTCACAATAAATGTATTATTCAAAACCCAAAGATTTCTACATCTGTAAGAGATAAGTCTTCTTGGACTACATTCTTGGATGATATGGTATTCTATAGAAATGTCATCTTGATATTAACAAGTAATACCCCTAAAAAAGAAATTGACAAATTAGATACGGCTTACATTCGTAAGGGAAGAATTGACTTGTTCTATAAAATGGATACACCTATTGAGATTCTATAAAACGGATTTGATAATCGGTGCTACAAAATACATTCAACAAATGAATATATTCTTTCTAGATAAGTCTCCAAAGTTAGCAGCACAATATCACTGTGATAAACATGTTGTAAAAATGATTATTGAAACAGCTCAACTTCTATATTCCGCTCACTGGATGCTGAATTCTCCGCTTCCAGCGAACGCTTACAAGTTAGCTCACAAGAATCATCCTTGCGCAATTTGGGTAAGACAATCTGTTATTAACTATCTGTGGCTATGCTCTCTTGGACTCCATCTTTGTGCTGAATACAAGCACAGATATGGTGAACATAAGACTCACAAAACAGAGGCACACATTCTATGGTTACTTCACAATCGCCCGCAAAACATCCCTTGGTGTGCGATGACAACTCCGGTACAGGCAATGCCGGATGAGTTTAAGAATGAAGACGCCATTACAGCATACAAAACCTACTACATTGAATCCAAACTAAGGCAAAGGAATATCGTCAAATACACACGACGCGATCCACCAGAGTTTATATTGGCAAGTATCAATGGAGGAGGAAATCTACAAATCTCTTACAAAGGGAGTTCGAAGACCAAAACATAAAGTAGCACTTCTATCATGTGGTGCGTCTGGTTCTGGAAAGACCACTTCAAGAGCTCACTTTGTGAGAGATTCCGGGTTAAAAACAACTTTTATTACTCTTAACCTGGATGATTATTGGAAGTATGGTAAAATTGGGTTAGACCCTAGGGAGTTGTATAGGTCTATAGTTAAACGAACAATATCCGATGGGTATTCATTTTTATTTGATGCGACGTGTAGATATACTCCGGATATTATAAACCTCATAAAATCTGTAAAAGAAAACGGATATACTGTAAAACTAAGTATTACGTTTGCTAAACTAAAAACAGTCTTAGAACGACTGAGAAAAAGAACAGAACAAGCGGTTAAGAAAGATCTTGGAATACGTATCTACACTGAAGTTAAACGCAGAATAGAAGATCTAATGAAACAACCTGTGGATGAAATATATTTATACGACAATGAAACTACAACTCGCCTAGTATATCACAAAACAGCAAAGAAGATATCCTGTTATTCTCCTGAATCTGATTTTTACTTTGATATTTCTAAGTATTGTTAGAACGTGTATTGTTGAACTTGCTTGCCTAGAGGGTCATACACTCCAAACTTTACGGAATACCCAGTAGCTGCTGTGGCCGCGCTAGGAGCTGTAGCCTTCTGGCAAGATGTTCCGGCCGTCCAGAAACTGTTGGCATCAGAAGGCGTCAGCATTCTAGGGTAATGTGTGAAGTTACAAATGTTACCAGAAAATCCGCCACCCGGTGTCACTTGAACATCACCAGTTGCCGGCTTGGGAACACCTGTTAGGAAACAAGACTTCACTAACTTACCATCAATGTAAATGTCTAAGTTGCGACCAAATACTGTTACTGCCACTGAGAACCAAGTCTGTAGAGGGATGTTGGGAACCTCGCAGATGAACACATCATCTGAGGCTCCAGAATGTCCAGCTGGCGCGGGCTGAGAAGCAGCAGCACCTCCCTCCGTTGAAGGGAACACAGAGACTGACACTCTTAGACTGTTATCTGTAGGATGTAGACTGATACTGGGATTCATCACCTTCGTATTGGTGGGATCGGGTCTCACAATGACAGACTTATCCTTGCCATATCCATAGTTCCAGTCTTTCACAAACATCCACCACTGCATACCATAAGCTCCATCGCCTTCCGAAGATAGAGGAGCATTACTGCCCGAAACCGAAGTCGTAGTTGTCGCATCGTGGATGGAACCTAGTAGATCACCTGAACTACCTCCCGTCACAGAACCCCATAGGCGCGCAAAGAATCCTGGTTGAGAGGGAGGAGCTGTTGACTTGTCAGTTGGAGGAGGTGCTCCAGATGAACCGGCAGCTGTTCCGGGCGTCTGAACTGGACTTATAACAACAGGAGTGCTATCGGATACATTTGTATAGTTATATAGCGTTCCAGCAGACGCGTAACTTATTGAGAATGTATCTGTTGTATTGAGTTTTAGGGTAGAATCTTGTGCCATAAGAGTCGTGGACAACGGGGCAGCAATGTTTAGAGAGTCTGTATTTATAATTAAAGCCTTAACTGCTTGTGTAACATTATTTGAGCCATGAGACGCACTGTATATAGTTAATGTCTGTGCAGACTGTTTTGCTGTGTCGCCATCACCGGGAGGCTTCGGTAGTTTCGGGTTAATAGCACTAGCAAGAGCCCATGCTCCGTAAGCAACTCCAGCTGCTATTATGACTACAACTAGCAATATACCTGCCCACTTAACATTACTCCACCATGAAGCGGATGAAGTGGCAGCCATTTGGGCTTCAAGAGCAGCCTTACCCGCTGCCGCAGCTTCTTCTGCTTTTCTTTGTAGCTCTACGGCATAGTCACCGGATACAGTGAATTTAGAAAGGTCTGGTGTAAAACTTGAAGCAGTTGTTTCTGCAGGTTTAGAACTACTTCCTCCCATTTGTAGAAATACCGGAACTAAAAAACGGACGTCTTAACAGTGTGAGATGAATGAAAGAACAATGTATTGTAACAACTGTGGGGAAAAGGGACATGTTTTCAGGACATGTAAAGAACCGGTGATATCATGTGGTCTTCTCTTTCTTAGAGGAGTGTATGAACCGTTAGAGCTTCCAATTGATCCAAAATTGGTGAGTGTCTTAATGGTCCGACGCAAGGATAGTATGTCCTATATGGAGTTCATCAGAGGAAAGTATGAGCTCTCAGATGAAGCCTATATTAAGAGACAGCTTTCTAACATGACTGTAACGGAGCAACGTCTCATTCTAAATGAAGAGTTCAAAACACTCTGGACGAAGCTTTGGGGAAATGGTCGTGATACTGAATCTATTGAGTTTGAGCTAGCAAGAGATAAGTTCAATGCTCTTGATAAGAAACGACTCATTTCTGAAGTTCCTTCTAGATTTCAAGAACCGGAATGGGGATTTCCTAAGGGACGTCGTATGCGAGGAGAGAGCGATGTTCAGTGTGCCATGAGAGAGTTCTTTGAAGAGACCAATATCCCAAACGAAGCATACAAGGTTCTAGACAACACATTTCTTACCGAATCCTTTGTGGGAACAAATAATATCAAATACAAACACGTGTATTACGTAGCTCTTCTCAAAGATTCAACTGTAATCAATCTAAAGCAGAAGTTAACGGTTGTTCAACGCAGAGAGATATCTTCTGTTGCTTGGAAGACACTAGCTGAATGTCGTGATGTTACACGACCGCACTACGTTGAACGTAAAAAGATGATTACGGAATTAGAACGTATTGTTTCTCTTGGTGTCAAATAATGGACGTCGTAAAATCATCTGGAGTAGTATTTGTTGTCCTTCTATTATCCGGAACTGTGATATCACTTTTATCTGGCCAGTTTCTTTGCTCCAAAATAAAGGTTGGTTCCAATTTTTATCAGGGAGCTATGTATGCTGTTCTTCCAACATTGACGTATGCTATAGCTAGATACTTCCAAGTTGTGAGAGGACCTTTTGTTCGAACACTGGAAGGATTTGGTCTATCAACAGATAGTGCTACCACAGTAGGAATTGGATACCTAGTGATGATGGCCGGATGGATTTCTGTTGTGTGGACCGTGCATCGAACAGATAAGGCAGTCTGTAATCCTGATGTAAAGGAGATGACTGAGTTTAAGAAGAATCTATTAGCTAAGCTTGAGAAGGATGAAATAGCAAGAGAAAAGAACGCATCTGCTAAGCCAGCTTCACAGTAACTTTCGCGATATGGTCTGTATATTTCTCACTTCCTAAAACATCATACTTTACATTGCGAAATCCGTCTCGACCCGTATCTTCTTTTAGGTCTTCCCATTTGGTCATGTTTTTCCACTCAGTCTTAGATTTGCTGTCTACATGAGTTAATTCAGTAAACCCTTCTCCACGTAGAGTTGGCTGATAGACATCTACCTTCTTTTTACGAAGACGCTCTCGGATAGAGTCATCTTCACCTCCCCATCCCCAGAACTGATTAGGAAATCCGTTAGTTTTGCGAATGTCGGCTAATGTCATAGAGAGAACTCCACCAAGAAATCTAGGAAAGTCATACTTCTGCGTCCATGCTTTTCCTATATGGATAGGCTTTTGAGGAATGGCAGTATAATATGGGACTATCTTCATTAGAGGTAGCAAATCCACATCGTGAAAGATAACATAATCATGTTTCAGCTGTTCTGCCATTTTTGCTCCGGCATTTAGCAGAGCTCCTCTGTTGAACTTTCTACCATCATCAGACTGCTCTACAACAATAACAGTCCAATCTGGATGATAGCGATTTATGTGTGAAATAAACCGTTTTAATTGTTTCCCTCTTTCCTGCTCCGCATTATCGCGAAATGGCACAAGAATACATGGAGTTCCTTGTGGAAACCCTTTCACTTCTTCAAGCGATAAAGGTATGAACATTTCTCGTTGTTATTTACTAAGATGAGAATCTTACAGTCTTATGATGAAATCATGACCGTAGGAAAAGAGTGTTTGGAAAAGAGGACTAAAAATCCAAAACCAGCAATCTCAGGAGGAATGACTAAACTACCTCCACAGATAGACGGTCCTTGGGAACAATCTGTTGAAGCTCTAGAACATACAATTAAATACGTCTTTGAGCATCTACATCACTCTTGCTATTTTCTCTGTGTAACAGATGGTAAGCCAACTATCTACAAGATTGTAAATAGAACTACAGCTCCTATTTTCAAAACTAAGATTGACAAGACACTCAAACAACGCAAGATTAAGGCAAAGAATAAGACTTGGCGAGTTATTCAGTGTGTCCTAAAGGAACATTCTAAGGAAGAAGGGACATCTGTAGAATGGGAGCGATTCTTTAATGAACTACCATATGAACTTCCAAATGGTGTGTATCTTCTCAACTTAACGGACGCCGTTCTTCTGCGAAAGGA
>Ga0078894_10004712_pt1 | contig 10468 bp, 13 predicted proteins | sample LauGreSu1BDMLBSD_2_FD_67506 | JGI IMG/M metagenome (GOLD analysis project Ga0078894, IMG submission 67506) | Freshwater lake microbial communities from Lake Michigan, USA - Su13.BD.MLB.SD (version 4) (version 4) | ecosystem: Environmental > Aquatic > Freshwater > Lake | place: Lake Michigan... | reverse complement strand
CCGCCCCCGATCCCCTCGCGCCGGCCGCCCCCGCCGACCCCGCGATCGAGCGGCTGCTCGATGCCAACCTCGACCGCGCCCGCGAGGGGCTGCGGGTGCTGGAGGACTGGGCCCGCTTCGCCCTCGACCGCCCCGACCTGGTGGCCCGTTGCAAGGATCTGCGCCAGCGGCTCGGCCAGCTCCACCACCGCCGCTACAAGCTCGCCCGCCATACCGCCGATGATCCGGCCGCCGGCCTCGGCCATCCCGCCCAGGCCGGGCGCCACAGCCCGGAGCAGGTGCTCGCCGCCAACGCCGGCCGGGTGCAGGAGGCTTTGCGGGTGCTGGAGGAATTCGGCCGCGGCGTCGACCCACCCTTGGCGGCGGAGGCCGCGGCGATCCGCTACTCCCTCTACGACCTGGAGGTGGCGCTGCTGCGGGCCGGCCCCAGTGCAGCGGAGGAGCTGCGGCGCCGGCTGGCCCGCTGCCTCCTCTATTTGGTTACCAGCCCGGTGCCGGAGCTGGAGCGGGTGGTGGCCGAGGCCCTTGGCGCCGGACTACGGCTGGTGCAGTACCGGGCCAAGCCCGAGGCCGGCCTGGAGGATCGGGAGCGCCTCGCCCAGGCCCTGCGCCTGCGCCGCCTCTGCGCCGACCATGGCGCCCTGTTCCTGATCAACGACCGCATCGATCTGGCCCTGGCGGTGGAGGCCGACGGGGTCCATCTCGGCCAGGGGGATCTGCCGGTGGCCGTGGCCCGCCGCCTGCTGGGGCCCGACCGCCTCATCGGTCGCAGCACCCATGGCCTTGAGCAGCTGCGCGCCGCGGTGGCCGAGGGCAGCGACTACGTGGGCGTGGGCCCGGTGCACGCCACCCCCACCAAGCCGGGCCGGGAGCCGGTGGGGCTGGCCTACGTGCGGGCCGCGGCGGCGGAGTCGCCGATCCCCTTCTTCCCCATCGGCGGCATCGATGCCAGCAACCTGGCGGCGGTGCGCCAGGCCGGGGCCGAACGGGTGGCGGTGGTGCGCGCCATCACCGGCGCCCCCGATCCCGCCGCTGCTACGGCGGCCCTGCTGGCGGGCCTGGAGGAGGAGGTGATGCCATGAGCGGAGCCCCTGGGAAGCCACCGGGCGATGGCGTCACCATCACCATCCGGCTGAACGGCGAGGAGCGCCGCGTTCCCGGAGGCCTCAGCCTGCAGTCCCTGCTTCCGGCGATCGGCTTCCAACCGCGCCTGGTGGTGGTGGAGTTCAACGGCGAGATCCTGCCCCGCGAGCGTTGGGGGGCGCAGCCGGTGGTGGAATCCGATGCGCTCGAGGTGGTCACCATCGTGGGGGGGGGTTCCTAGATTTCCGCCATCTCTTCCTTCGATGCGATGTCTGCCCGACTGCTGCGGCGCGTGGCCAGCTGGCTGGCCGTGCCCGTGCTGGTGAGCGGTCTGTTGTTCACCCTGCCCCATCCGGCGGACGCGGCCAGTGGTGGACGCATCGGCGGCGGCAGCTTCCGCTCCGCCCCCTCCGGGCCCCGCGGCTATGGCGGCGGCAGCTATCGCGGTGGTGGTGGTCGCAGCTACGGCGGCGGTTATCCCGGCGGCGGCTATTCCGGCGGTTACTACGGGGGTGGGTTCGGTGGGGGGATCGGCTTCCCCTTCCTGGTGCCGATGTTTGGCTTCGGCGGCGGTCTCTTCGGCCTGATGGTGCTGATGGCCATCGCCGGCCTGCTGGTGAACGCCTTCCGGGGCGCCGGCCCTGCCCTACCCTCCGGCGGCCAGTCCGCGGAACCGGGCTACAGCGGGGATGGCCCCGTGGCGATCGCCCAGCTGCAGGTGGGCCTGCTCGCCTCGGCGCGGGAGCTCCAGGCCGACCTGCGCCGCATGGCCGAGAACGCCGACACCACCAGCAATGAGGGCCTGCAGCGTGTACTGCAGGAAACCAGCCTGTCGCTGCTGCGTAACCCGGAGCTGTGGGTCTACGCCAACCTCGAGGAGGGGCAGGTGCCCTTCGCCAGCGCCGAGAGCACCTTCAACCGCCTTTCGGTGCAGGAGCGCAGCAAACTCAGCCGCGAGCTCACCCTCAACGTTGCCGGCCGTCGCAGCGCCGAGGCCTCCGGGCCCCGCGTCGGCAGCAGCGATGCCACCAGCGACTTCATCGCCGTCACCCTGCTGGTGGCCGGCCGCCGCCGCCTTGATCTCAAGGGCTGCACCACCGCCGAAGACCTGCGCGATTCCCTGCAAAAGCTTGGGGCCGTCGGGAGCGACGACCTGCTGGCCCTTGAGGTGATCTGGCAACCCGAAGGGGCCGGCGAGGTGCTCACGACCGAGGAGCTACTTACGGCGTATCCCCAGCTGCAACACCTCTGAGGCTTTGCAGGATGCGCAGGGCGGCCATGGCCGCCCCGTAGCCGTTGTCCACATTCACCACGGTCAGCCCCGGCGCGCAGCTTGCGAGCATGCCGTGCAGGGCCGCCATGCCCCCGGCACTCACCCCGTAGCCCACCGAGACCGGCACCCCGATCACGGGCTGGGGCATCAACCCTGCCAGCACCGTGGGGAGGGCCCCCTCCATGCCCGCGCAGGCGATCAGCACCCGCGCCCCGCGCAATGTCTCCAGCTGATCCAGCAGCCGATGCAGCCCGGCTACCCCCACATCCAGCACCAGCCGGGTAGCCACCCCATGGCAAGCGAGGGCCAACCGCGCTTCGGAGGCAACCGTGCGGTCGCTGCTGCCTCCCCCCAGCACCACCACTTCCCCCAGCGCCGGGATGGCGGGGGGCGGGGAGGGGCTCACCAGACAGCGGGCCTCCGGATGGTGGTGCAGAGGCATGCCCAGGTCGGGATCCAGCCGCCCCAGTTCCCGCTCCACCGCCCTTACCTTGGCTGGGCTCACCCGGGTGACCAGGGCCAGTTCCCGGGCCCCGTGCAGCTCACGCAGGATCGATGCGATCTGTGCAGCGCTCTTGTCCTGCCCCCAGATCGCCTCCACCATCCCAAGCCGGCCCCGGCGTCCGAGGTCGAGCCGTGCCTCAGGTGAGGGCGAGGGATCGGGGTTCCAGCTCACTGGCGTGCACCAGGGGAAAGGGGTTGGCTGGCAGGGGGAGGTCCGTCGCCGGAGCTCCGCGCAGGGCGCGCCGGGCCAGGGCCTCAAAACGGACCTGAACCCGTGCCACCTCATCATCAGAGATGGCCTTCCACTGCTCGCGGCAGGCCCAGCGAATCAGCAGCACCCCCTCTTCCCGCTCGGCATCCCAGCGAAGCTCGCGGCCCAGGTAGCCGGCCTGCTGGCGGAGCCATGGTTCCCAGCTGAGGGCCTCGGCATGCAGCCAGGCGGCCCGGGCATCGGCCCACACCCGCACCCGCAGGTGTTCAATCACCGCCACCTCCAGGGCGCCATCGGGATCGGCGAAGGCGGTGAGGGAGGCATCAAACCCGGGCACCAACACCGGCTCGCCGTAGCCAAAGCCACCAGCACCGTTGTCGCCGATGGGAGCCGCTGGAGTAGCTGGGGGGGCGGCAGTGGTAGGGGCTAGGCGGGGGCCGGAAACCATCTTTGAAACGAAACGTGTCGATACTTTAAGGGATTTCCGCGTTCTCCGCCCGCTGCAGCAGGGCCACCGCATGACAGGCGATGCCCTCTTCCCGGCCCGTGGGGCCGAGCCGTTCGTTGGTGGTGGCCTTGACCCCCACCTGTTCCACCGCCACCCCCAGCTGGCGGGCGATCGAGGTCCGCATCGCCTCGATATGGGGGCGCAGCTTGGGACGCTCGGCCACCACCACCGTGTCGACGTTGACCACCTGCCAACCCCGTTCCCGCACCAGCTCCATGACGTGCGCCAGCAGGGCCAGGCTGTCGGCCCCTTTCCAGCGCTCCTCCTCGGGGGGGAAATGGCGGCCGATGTCGCCGAGCCCGAGGGCGCCGAGCAGGGCGTCCATCAGGGCATGCACCAGCACATCAGCGTCGCTGTGGCCGTCGAGGCCCAGCCCATCGGGGTGGCTCAGGCTGACGCCCCCCAGGATCAGCGGTCGGCCGCTGACCAGCCTGTGGATGTCGTACCCATTGCCGATCCGCAGCTCCATGGCGCCTGTGCGTACGTGAAAACCCCCCAGTATCGCCCGCTGATGGGGCGACCTTGGGGGGTTGTGGAGACGGGAATTGCGCCGCAAGGCCCAGAGGGGCCGGCAGCACTCAGGCGCGCAGGCTGCGGGAGGGGGAGCCGCCGCTCAGTTCCTCGACGTTCTGGGTAAAGATGTAACCCTCTGCGTAGACATTTCGGATAAGATCACCGGAAGCTTTCGTCTCCGCCAGCTTGCGACGTAGACCATGCACCGTGCGCGCCAGGCTCACCTCGCTCACCTCCTGGTGGCCCCAGACATCCTGCATCAGTTGATTCTTGCTGAGCACCTGCTTGGGGTGGCGGCAGAAGCAGTGCAGCATCCGCCGTTGCATCGGCGAGAGGTGCACCAAGGTGTCGCCCTCCCAGAGGGTCTGATCCGGATTGAGCTGGAAGGGACCGAAACGGAAGGAGGCCATGGTTGGGGAAGTGAGGTGGAACCTTCTACGAGTGTTTTCAATCTCGATGCCGATGTCAGTACCCATAAGTCGGTATTTCTCTGCTGTGCACTCCCGCGAAAGTTGCCGAGGAAGTTTCGGGTCTTTCGTCAGCCAGTTGTTATCAATTTGTAATCGACCAAAATGAACCGAGATTCTTCGCACTTTTCTCTGCGATGTGTTGTGGTTGAAGATCAAGTCATGTTTCTTCAGCTTCTTGTCGCCATGCTGCGCGGCCATGAGGGTCTCGACGTGGTCGGCACGGCGCTCTCGGTCGCCGAAGGGCGGGCGGTCTGTGGGCAACAGCGCCCCGACGTGCTGATCCTCGACCTGGCCCTCCCCGATGGCCGCGGTCTTGAGGTGGCCGAGGCCCTCCAGGAGGTGGCCCCCTCCGCCCGCGTGATCGTGCTCTCCGGTGAGGCCAGCAGCTTCGTCTGCCCCTCCCACCTGCAGCCGATGCTGCACGCGGTTGTCGACAAAACCCGCGCCTACGGCACCCTCAGCCTGGAGATCGCGGAGATCGTGCGCCAGCGGCGCGCCGAGGCCTGTGGGGCCGACGGGGTGGCCTTGGTGGAGGATCCGCCGCCCGCCGCCACCCGCCGGCTCACCCACCGCGAGGAGGAAATCTTTGCCCTCATCGGCCGCGGCCAGAGCAGCCGGGAGATCGCCGCACAGCTGCATCTCTCCCAGCGCACCGTGGAGACCCACCGCAAGAACATCGTCGCCAAGCTCGGCGTCAGTGGCTCAGAGCTGGTGCGCATGGCCGCCCTCCAGCTCACCCCCCGGGCGGGGGGCCTGGATCTTCCTGTGCCCCCGGAGCGCTGAGATCCCCCTCCCGGGCCCTGGCATCCCCGTCCTCCCCCCGTTCGCGCAACCAGCGACGCCACAGATCCGGACGGCGCTCGCGGGTGCGTTGCCGCTGCTGCTCGGAGCGCCAGCGGGCGATGGCGCCGTGATCGCCGCTGCGCAGCACCTGCGGCACCTCCAGGTCCCGGAACGCCGCCGGACGGGTGTAGTGCGGGTGTTCCAGCAACAGGTCGCTGTGGCTCTCCTCCTCCAGCGACGCAGGGGTGCCCACCGTTCCCGGCAGCAGCCGCACCACCCCGTTGATCACCACCATGGCCGGCAGTTCGCCGCCGGTCAGCACGAAATCGCCAATCGATACCTCCTCATCGGCCAGGCAGCGAATCCGCTCGTCGAATCCCTCGTAGTGGCCGCACAGCAGCACCAGCTGGTCGCACTCCGTGGCCCAGCGCCGCAGATCCGCCTGCTGCAGCGGCCGGCCCTGGGGGCTCATCAGCAGCACCCGCCGCCGGGGCCACGCCGGCAGCGACTCGAACGCCGCGAACACCGGCTCGGGTTTGAGCACCATGCCTGCCCCCCCCCCGTAGGGCTCGTCGTCCACCTTGCGGTACCGATCGGTGGCGAAGTCGCGGGGGTTGTGGCGGTGCAACGCGGCGATGCCGGCGGCGAAGGCCCGGCCGATCACGCCAGCGCCCAGCAAGGGCTCGAACGCCTCGGGCACCAGGCTGATCACATCAACGCGCATCGGGGCCATGGGGGCTTGGGGGCCGATCAGGCCGTCGGCGGGCGGCTCACCCGGCGGATCTCCGAGCTGAAGCTGGCCAGTCCAGGACTGCCGTCGGCGCGGCTCGCCACCGTGCTGCGCAAGCGCAGATTCGGCTGGGTGAACCAGAGGCGCTCGCGGATCTCCCGCTCCCCATCGGACTCGCAGAGCTCCAGGCTGCCATCCGGCCAGAGCTGCCAGTGCCCGCCGGCGCCTTCCACGCCGCTCGCCTCCTCACTGCCGTAGGAGCCGGCGGTGCGGAAGCGCAACCGCCGGATGGGGCTCTGCGGGGGCTGGATCTCCAGCCCCCCGGCATCGTCGTCGCCCAGGGGCTCAAGAAACAGGATCTGCAAAGCACCGCGCTCGGAGCGGTGCCAGCTCTCCCCATCCTCTGCGTCCGTGGGCGCATTCAGCGTCAACGAACTGCGCAGGGCCAGCCATTCGCCGGCGCACAGCCGCAGGAAGCCCGTCAGGTCGTGGGGGGGGAAGGCGTCCTCGGTCATGGGCGCGGTTCGGCGGTGGCGGAGCGGACTTCGCCAGTCTCCCCGATCCCCGCGCCGGCCCGGGCTCAGGCCTCGAACCGATAGCCGAAGCGGGCCAGGTCCTCGGTGTAGATCCGCTCGGCCCGCGCTCGCTGGGCGGGGCTGAACAGGGTCCGATAGTCCTGCGAGCCGGTGCTGCGCTCGTGGGGCACCGCCGCAACGACGATGCCGAGCCGGCTGGCCAGCTGCCGGTAGTCGCGCTCGAAGCTTTCGAAACGGCCGAGGAAGTCACAACGATCGAGATGGAGACCCGGTGTGCTCATTGGTAGAGAGTGCCCGCGAATCTTGGTGCGTAGACCGATCTCCTCGCGGGACGGGGGCTCCTCCAGGATGTCCATCAACACGTCAAGTGTGAGGCTGCGGCGCATCTGGGCGTCGTTTTCATCCCTGGCTGGTGCCTGGCGGAACATGCGAAGGCACGAGCAAAGGCGATCGAAGGGATTGCGCACGAAGGCGAAGGTGAAAAATCCTTCAAACTCCTTCTGCCATCTGCCATCTGTGGAAATGATGGCGGCATTGCGCGCCCCGCCGAACAGCCCCTTCACCACTGAGGTGGAGCCCGTCTTGCCGATGCGGATGAACACGCACGCCGGATCATCAAACAACAGGATCGACACCCTCCTCTCCCGCTGCAGACCGCGATGCTATGCCCGGCCAGGCCATAGGCAAACCCTCAGTCCCCCCGGTAGCCCAACTCCGCCAGCCGGCCGGGATGGCGACGCCAGTTGGGCACCACCTTCACGAACAGCTCCAGGTGCACCGAACCCTCGAATAGCTTCTGCATCTGCAGGCGGGCCCCCTGGCCGATCGTGCGCAGCATGCGGCCCCCCTGGCCGATCAGGATCCCCTTCTGGCTGCTGCGTTCCACGAGCACCGTTGCCAGCACCGCCGTGCGTGGGGCCCGGCCGCTGCCCTCCATCTCCTCGATCCGCTCGATCGCCACCGCCACCGAATGGGGCACCTCCTCGCGGGTGTGTTGCAGCACCTGCTCCCGGATCAGCTCCGCCAGCAGCAGCTTCTCCGGCTGGTCACTCACCGCGTCAGGCGGATAGAGGAGGGGGCCGGGGGGCAGGGCGGCGCTCAGGGCCTGCACCAGGGTGTCGCAGCCCGCCCCGGTGAGGGCGCTGCAGCGGTGCAGCGGCCAGTCGGGCATCAGGGCCCGGTAGCTGGCCGCATGCTCCTCGGCGTCGGCGCCGGTGCGGTCGCTTTTGTTGAGGGCCACTTGCACCGGCGTGCGCCCCTGGCGCAACAGCTCGACGATGAAGGCATCCCCCCGCCCCGCCGGCACGCTGCCGTCGACGAGCAGGAGCACCAGATCCACTTCGCCGATGGCGGTGCGGGCGCTGCGCACCAGCCGCTCGCCAAGCAGATGCTGGGGCTTGTGGATGCCCGGGGTGTCCAACAACACCAGCTGGGCCTCGGCGGTGGTGAGGATCGCCCGCAGCCGGTTGCGGGTGGTCTGGGCCACCGGGGAGGTGATCGCCACCTTTTCACCCACCAGCCGGTTCAGCAGGGTCGACTTGCCCACGTTGGGCCGGCCGATCAGGGCCACGAAGCCGGAGCGGAAGCCCTGGGGGGTCTCCGGCAGGGCAGGGGGCAGGGGCAGGGCATCCATCTCCACACCATGGCACCGCCCGGGGATAGGGTCGCGGCCCTGCCGGTTCGGGGGCCGCGCCCCCTCCCTCCCCGCCATGTCCGCCTCAGATGCTTCCCCAGCCCTCCCGTTCGCCGACGCGATCGAACAGGCCGGGCAATGGCTGGCCGCCTGGGAGTCGGGCGAGCTCAGCGATGAGGTGCTCGCCGATCGGGTTGGCGCCCTGGTCGCCCATCGCGATGGGGCCCGCGGCTTCTTCGTGGTGGCCCTCACCGGTGAGACCCCTCTGATGGACCGCTTGCCGGAGGCGTTGGTGCTGCAGCTGCGCCTCGCCGGCGACGGGGTGGTGGACCTCACCGCCCGCAACCTGGCGATGAGCACCGCCATGGTGCTGGCCCATGGCCGCGCCGGCGACGCCGAGCGCCAGGCCGCCTCCGAGCGGGTGCAGGCCCGCAGCCGCGAGCTGCTGCGCCAGCTGGAGCCCCAGGCGGTGAAGGGGCGTCTGGAGACGCTGTTGCGGGCTGCCCGCGATGGCGACGGGGAGGATCGGGCCTTCCTCGATCGCTGGGGCTACGACCCGGAGCAGCGTGCCGCGATCGCCCAGGCGGTGGAATCGGTGGCCGACGCTGACGCCTGAGTGGGCGCCGTGGCTCAGAAGCGCAGGTAGAGCAGGCTCATGCCCTGCCAATCGGTGTCATCGATGTCGGTCTGGAAGATGTAGTTGAGATTGAGTCCCAGCACGATGTTGCGGGTGATGTTGATGTCCACGCCACCGGTCAGCATTGGGTTGGTGCTGCCCGTGGAGTCAGTGTTTGTGGCGATGCCAGCCCCGAGATAGGGAGAAACAAGGGCCTTGCGGTAGAAGTCCACCGTCAGCGGCATCTGGAATTCCCCCTCGTTGTTGTCGTTGCCTTGCAGGTCGCGGTTGCCGAAAATGTAGCTGGGCCGCAGCGAGATCGAGAAATCTTTGCCGAGCTTGTAGGCGATCCGTCCGGTTACCACCCCGCTGGTGGGTTCGCCCGTGTCGATCCCACTGGTGCTCTTGCCCCAGCGCACGCCGCCGCCGAGGCCGAAGAAGCCGGGATCCTCGTAGGGGAGAGTCGTGCGCGGGAGCGCCGCCTGCTCCACCGGATTCAGGTTGGCGGGCTCCGGTGTGAAGGGGGCCGGCAGCACGAAAACGTTGCCCACCGGCAGCCAGCCGGCCTGGGGGCCTTCGGGGCCCACCGGCTGCCAGGGGGCAGGATCCAGGCGCGGCGCCAGCGATTGGCGGTCAGGCGCCAGCGAGAGGGGCACCTCCGGGGGCGTGAGGGAGGCGGCTGCCGGGCGTGGGGCCAGCAAGCCAAGGTCGGCGCCGGCGCCCGCGGCGGCGAAGGCGCTGCCCAACGAGAGCAGGGCAGTGGAGAGGGCCCGGGGGCGCCGTGGGCAACGGGCGGCCGGAAAGTCGTCGGGGACGGACATCGCGGCCGTGCGTTGCAGAAGACGAACGCCGGTAGTGTATCGGCACTGTCCCGTCTTCCGGATCCGTGCGATGGAGGCCCGTGCGCTGGTCGCCTGGCTGGAGGGGGACGGGGAACTCGACCTGGAAGCCTGGCGCCACCGGATGGTCTGTGGCCGCCGCCCGGCGGTTCCCTTTGGTCGGCGCACGGATCTCACCGACCAGCTGGAGATGCTGGCGGAGGGCTTTGTGGGGGAGTGCGGCCTGGTGTGGGTGCACGCCGCCCTCAACGTCGCCCTGCGCCGGGGGGTGCAGAGCGAGCGCAACGCCCGTCGCTTTCTGGCGCTCTGGCAGGGGCACGCCGATCTGCTGCTCGAGCTTCTCGACGCCCGCTGGCTGATCTCCGCCTGCGACAGCTTCGCCGATGTCCATCCCGACCCGGACCAGGCGGCGCTGGCGGCCTCCGCCTCCTTTCTGGTCAATACGGTCAAGCTCTACGAAACCGAGCGCCAGGGAGCCCCTGGGGCGCCGCCCGCCCCCCCCTTTCCTGCTGCGGTGAGCTTCCGGGAACTCTTCGATGGGCTCACCACCTTCCTGCCCGAACGGGGAGACATGGTGGCGAATCTGGTTGTCCGTCTTGAAGCGGCCACGGCCCGGGCTCTGCGACGCCCCGGCCCGTTACCGGTGGTGGCGGCGCTGCTGCGGGAACTGGTGAATCGCTTGCTCGGGCACGGGAGCGTTTTCCAGCGGGCCCGCCCGCTGGCCCGCTTCCCCTGGCCGGCGGCGCTGCCTCCCCTGCCGCTGCTGGCC
>Ga0078894_10004711_pt1 | contig 10469 bp, 7 predicted proteins | sample LauGreSu1BDMLBSD_2_FD_67506 | JGI IMG/M metagenome (GOLD analysis project Ga0078894, IMG submission 67506) | Freshwater lake microbial communities from Lake Michigan, USA - Su13.BD.MLB.SD (version 4) (version 4) | ecosystem: Environmental > Aquatic > Freshwater > Lake | place: Lake Michigan, USA... | reverse complement strand
CAGCCAGTCGAAGGTGGAGGGCAGGGCAATCTGCGCTGGCTCCGGCGGCGCCGGCGGGGCCGGCAAAAGGCCAATGCCACCGAGGCCCAGCTGCAGCAGGGCCTTCAGAGGGGGGACACCGGGAGCGGAAAAGCTGGGCGGCGGCGGGAGGTCAGGCAGGGGGGGCGGGCTGAGGGGGGAGCGACCCACCGCCAGCAACCATTCGATGAAGGGGCCGTAGAGAAAGGTGTTGATGAAGCCCAGCAACTCGTGGAAGCCCACCACTGCCAGGCCCGTGAGGGCGCCCACCAGGAACGCCCAGGCCAGGAGCGTCCACTGGAAGGGCAACCCCAGCCGGGGGGAGGGGGCCTCAGACCTGGGGCCGGACGGTGGCAAAGATCTCCTCCAGGATCTCCCCTGCCCCCTGGGAGCGGAGGGTTTGTGCCAAGGCCACCCCGATCGCCTCGGGATCGGCATCACGACCGCGGACCTCGTCGCGGATCAGCCGCTGCCCATCAAGACTGGCCACCATGCCGGTGAGCACCAGCTCCTGGCCCTCCAACCGGCTGTTCACCCCGATCGGCACCTGGCAACCGCCCTCCAGGGCATGCAGGAAGGCCCGCTCTGCGCGGCAACGCAGGGCGGTGGGGCGATGCTCCAGCACGCCGATCCACTCCATCACCTGGGCGTCGCCGGTGCGGCATTCGATCCCCAGCGCACCCTGGCCCACCGCATGGAGGGAGATGGCCGGATCGATCAGCTCGTGGATACGGGCGGCCAGGCCGAGACGACCCAGGCCGGCGGCCGCCAGGATCAGGCAGTCGAAGTCGCCGGCGTCGAGCTTCTCCAGGCGGGTGATCACATTGCCGCGCACATCGCGGAATTGCAGATGGGGGTAGTGGTGGCGCAACTGGGCAAGGCGCCGCAGGGAGCTGGTGCCCACCACCGCCCCCTCCGGCAGGGTGGCCAAGCTGCGGTCGCGGTGCTTCTCATGCACCACCAACGCATCGGCGGGATCCTCCCGCTCGGTGATGCAGCCGAGGATCAGGCCATCGGGGAGGGTGGTGGGCAGATCCTTGAGGCTGTGCACGGCGATGTCGGCTCGGTCCACCAGCATCTGGGCCTCGAGTTCCTTGGTGAACAGACCCTTGTCGCCGATCTTGGCCAGCGCCACATCCAGGATCTTGTCCCCCTGGGTCGCCATCGCCTCGATCTCGATCGCCAGCTCGGGATGGGCGCGGCTCAGTTCATCACGCACCCAGTGGGTCTGCACCAACGCCAGCTGGCTGCGGCGGGAGGCGATGCGCAGGGTGGGGCTGCTCATGGGCGCGAGAGGGGAGGCAAGAACTCTGCCGGTGCACAACGTCCCAGCCTAGGCATCGGTCTGCGCGAAGAGATTCAGCGGGAGCGGCCCCCAGGTGTCCTCCACCGCGGGGTTATCCGGGTGGTGGCCGCTGATGAGGACCCCCTCGCCGAGGCCCCGTTCCGGGCGCAGCAGATAGGTGCCGGTGCGCTGGTTTCCTTTGAGAAAGACCGTTCCGGCGGGATCGGCGCCGGCGCTGTCGTGGTCGTCGACCGGTTCAAATCCGAGGGGCTGGGGCTGCAGCGGGGGCCAGCCCAGGGCGCCCTCCCATACCCGCAGGGCGGCCAGGGCGGCGGCGGTGGAAGGGGCCATCACGCCGATGGTGAACCAGGCACAGGGCTCCATCGCCTGGACCAGTTCCTGACGGAGAACCTCACGGGCGGCCTCCCCCAGGCTCGGGGCGCTGCGCAGGCCCCGCAGGGCCTGTAGGTCTGGGGAGGGGGGCATGGCGCTGGCGGGGGGAGCGGCGTCGCTCAAGGGAGGGGGAAGGGCAATGAGGCCCCCACTCTGCCCGGGAGCGGGGGCCGAAGGGACGCCCTATCTCACGGGCCCGTGGGCTCGGGAGAACGGCGCCAGAAACCCAGGCAGAGGGTGAGCCAGGCCAGGCCCACGGCTCCGCCCGCCAGCAGATCAGTGGGCCAGTGGGCACGGGCGTAGAGCGTGCTCAGCCACACCAGGGCGACCCACAGGCTTGCGCCAATCGCCAAGGGTCGACGCAGCTGGGGATAGTGGAGCGCAAGGATCACGAGCATGGCGCCGTAGAAGGCCACGGCACCGGCCGCATGGCCGCTCGGGAAGCTGCGACCGTCCACATCGAGCAGCTTGTCCGGGGGGCGCGAGCGATCAAAGAGGGGCTTGAGGGCCAGATCAATGATCACCAGGATTCCTGCGGTGGCCATCACCAGCAGGCGCAGGTCGTTCCACCAGCGGCGTAGCAGCACGTAGATCAGGGCCGCCAGCACCAGGAAGCCCGTGACGTGCACACCGCTCAGGCGATAGATCTGCAGCAACGCATCCCCCACCGGTCCGCGCAGGTGCTCTCCGAGCCACTGGAGTATGGCCTCGTCGAAGGCGGGGGCGCGGCGCGGATCAATCGTTAAGGAAAGGCCGAGCACCACCACGGCACAGAGCGCCACCACCAGCGCATCACGGCGGCGCGGGTTCCAGCGGATCACGGCTTCATCACCCCCAGCGGCACGCGCCAGAGTTCCTGCTCACCCCGCTGGGCCAGGCGCTGCACCGCCGCCGCCGGCAGATCGAGATCCTCCAGGTCGCTGCGATCCCCGAGAAGCCGAAGGCTGCGGCTGCGGGGGGAAAGCCCGAGGCTGGCCGGGTCTTCGCGCCAGCGTTCCTTGATGCGGTCGCGGCTGGAGACGAAGGCCGCCGTCTCACCGCCATAGAACAAGATGCTGTAGCGCTTGGTGCCCACCACCCAGAGGGGCTCATCGGCCTGGGCCTGGCGGCGGGCCAGCACGGCCAGCTCGCGCAGCGGCGCCTGGCGTTCGCGATCGAGCAGGGGGGCCAGGGGGGCCACCACCAGGGCCAGCGTCGCCAGAAAGGCGGCCAGATCCGGAACCCAGAGCCAGCGTCGACGCTCCGGTTGGCGAAGCAGCACCAACAGGGCGAGGGCCGCCAGGGCCAGCACCACGGCAAGCCGCAGGGGCAGGCCGGAGCGATCGAGCGCCACCGCCAGGGCGGGATGGGCCGGATCACTCGCCGCCCAGCGGGGGGCGATCGCCGCCGCGGCTGCCAAAAGTGCCAACAACCCCGCGTTCGCCCATCCGGAGGCAGCCAGGGGCCAGGCGAACGGGGAACGGTTGCTGCTCCCCTCGGCCGGCGCCATCGGCACCCACCAGAGGGCCACCAGCAAGGCCCCGGCGGGCAAGGCCGGCAGGATGTAGCCGGGCAGCTTGGTGGCGGCGACCGAGAAGAAGGCCACCATCAAGGTGAGCCACAACAACAGCAGCAAGGGCAGCTGGCGCACGGCCCGCTCCTCGCCCCCCTCGATCGCCGGGCGCCAACGCTCCCAGCGCCAGAACCGCAACGAACCGATCGCCGCCGGCAGAAACAGCGACCAGGGCAACAGAAGCAGCAGCACCCAGGGCAGATAAAACCACGGAGGGCCCGGGTGGTCATAGATCACGGAGGTGAAGCGCTGCAGGTTGCTGAATCCGAGGAAGCCACCGAGGAAAGCCATGCCGTTCACCTGCGCCGCGGCTGCGTACCAGGGCAAGACCACCCCCGCAAACAGAGCCGCCATTGCCAGCAGGGGGCCGGGCCGCAACCAGTCACGCCAGCGGCCGGTGAGGCTGAGGAACACGGTGATCACCAACCCCGGCAACAGCAGCCCCACGGGCCCCTTCGCCAGCACCGCGATGGCGCTGAACAGGGCGAAACCAACGCGGCCAAGGGGGGCGAGCCGGGGATGGTGCGGATGGCGCCAAGCCAGCAGGAAGCCGAAGAGCGCCAGGGTGATGGCGCTGGAGAGAAACATGTCCGTGGTGGAGGTGCGCCCCCAGCCGATCCAGCCGGGCGAGGTGGCTAGCACGGAGGCGCCAAGGAGGGCGCGGCCGTGGCGCAGCCGGGCCGGCTCGCCCCCATGGGGCCAGCAAAACAGCAACAGGTAGGTGGCCACCACCACGGCGCTCGCGGCCAGGGCCACCGGCAGGCGGGCCGCCCAGGGGGAAACGCCGAACAAGCGGAAGCTCAGGGCCACCATCCAGTAGCCCCAGACGGGGTAGTCGAAAAATTTTTCCCCGTTCCACCAGGGGGTGACCCAGTCACCGCGCTGGTGCATTTGATGGCCCACCTCCACAAACAGGGCCTCGGTCTTGTCCATCAGCCCGAGGGCCCCAAGACCGTGGAAGAAGGCCAACCAGCAGAGCAGCAGCAGGGCCAGGGCGCTGAACAGCCAGGCGGGAAGCTGGGCCAGCCCACCGTCACGCTTTCCCATCCGGTCCGAAGTCGTCAAACGGCGCGAGCGGAATGATGGCCAAACCTACGGCGCAACCCCTAGGGGCTGTTCCAGACGAAGCGGGAAGAGGCGGCGTAGTTCCAGACAAAGACCACGACGATGCCGGCCAGCTGGGCCCAGAGGGTGTCCTCGGCCACAAGGCTGTAGAAGGCCGAGGCCACCCCCACATTGGCCAGCACCGGCAGGGAGGCGACCACCAGGAACTTGAGCAGACCGCGCAGCAGGGCCAGGCCGTGTTGGCGCTGGAAGCGGAAGGTGAGGGAGTTGTTGATCAGATAGTTGGAGGTAGCCGCAGCCAACACCGCCGGGGGGAGGGCCTGGCCAAAGGGCAGGCCGAGCCGCATCAGCCCCTGGCTTACTGCGAGCTGAACGAACACGCCGCTGGCCCCCACCAACGCGAAGCTGATGGCACGGCGCGGCACGCTGCGCCAGATCAAGGTGTGCAGGATGGAGACCCCCAGATCCCAGACGATTGCCAGATCGAGCTTGGAATCGCCAGCAAAGCGGGGCTGGAAGCGAAGCGGCACCTCCTCCACCCGCAGCCGGCCGCCAGAGAGGGACAGCAATTCGTAGAGAAATTTGAAGCCATTTACATCCACGCGGCGCACATAGGGCAGCGCTTTGTCGGGTCGCAGGACAAAGAAGCCGCTCATGTAATCGGTTAGCTGGCGATAGCGCGGCAAGCTGAAACGGGCCACGGCGTTGGCCCAGGTGGAGTTGCGTTCCCGCTGCTCACTGAGGCCGTGGATGCGGGCCTGGGGATGGAAGCGACTACCCACCACCAGATCGGCGCCCGTGCGCTGGAGAGCGTCGACGGCGGCACTGATCGTGGCCGGCTCGTGCTGGCCATCGCAGTCCATCACGACCACCAGATCCCCGGTGGCATCAAGAATTCCCTCCTTGATCGCGCTGGATAGGCCAGCGCGGCCCACCCGCCGGATCAGTCGAACCGGTGGATGGTGGTGGGCAAGCTCGCGCACCACCTCTGCGGTGCCGTCGGCGGAATCATCATCAACGAAAAGGATCTCCAGATCAAAGAAACGGCCAAGCGGCAGCAGCTCGGTGATGATCGGCGCGACATTATCGCGCTCGTTGTAGGTGGGCAGCACCACCGAAAGGCGCAGCGCCGGCGGCGGGGTCGGAGGGGTGGCGCTCAAGGACGTTGCAAAGGACCCAAGGCGGCCAAGACGAACGCTGAAACCCTACCGGACCCGGCGAGCCTGGGGGAGGCCTGCGGCTTCAAGGGCTTGGTGCTACTTGATGTACTCCTTGAGCACGCCGTTGCGATTGGGGTGGCGAAGCTTGCGCAGTGCCTTCGCCTCAATCTGGCGGATGCGTTCGCGGGTGACATCAAAGATCTGCCCGATTTCCTCCAGAGTTTTCATGCGGCCATCGTCAAGGCCATAGCGAAGACGCAACACATCGCGCTCGCGGGGTGAGAGGGTGGCGAGGACACCCTCGAGGTCTTCGCGCAGCAGGTTTTTGGCCACATCCTGCTCTGGATTCTCGATATCGGCTTCGATGAAATCACCGAGGCGCGAATCTTCCTCTTTGCCGATCGGTGTTTCCAGGGAGATGGGCAACTGGGCGCTCTTGGCAATGAAGCGAAGCTTTTCGATCGTCATCTCCATCGCCTCCGCAATCTCCTCCTCAGTGGGCTTGCGGCCGAATTCCTGGGAGAGGGTCTTGGTGGTTTTCTTGATGCGGGAAATGGTTTCGTAAAGGTGAACCGGCAGACGAATGGTGCGGCTTTGATCAGCGATTGCCCGGGTGATGGCCTGGCGAATCCACCAGGTGGCATAGGTAGAGAACTTATAACCCTTTTCGTGGTCAAACTTCTCCGCAGCACGGATCAAACCCAGACTTCCCTCCTGAATGAGATCCTGGAAGGAGAGGCCACGATTCATATATTTCTTGGCAATCGACACCACCAGGCGCAGGTTGGACTGCACCATCTTTTCCTTCGCCCGCCGGCCCAGCATCAGGCGCCGGCGGAACTTGATCGGCGTCATCTCAAACATCTCTGCCCATTCGCCCGTCTGGGGCAGGCGGCCGTGGTCGGATTCAAAGGCCGCCGCCTTCTCCTCAAGCTCCAAGAGATCGGCGATCTTGCGCGCCAGCTCGATCTCCTCATCCGGCCGCAGCAATCGGATACGACCGATCTCCTGCAGGTAGACCCGGATCGAATCCTCCGTGTACACACCCTTCGGCCCCACCTTGATGCTGGCCAGGGCGCGGGCGTTCTTGGCCTCCGGCTTGGCCGCCGTCTCCTCGCCAAGCCCCATCTCCTCACCGCCGGAGAGGTCGGCCTCCAGCAGCAGCTCATCGGCCGCCGACTCCAACGCCTTCGGGGAAGCGACGGCTTCCTCCTCGACCTTGGGCTTGGCCTTCGCCTTGGGCTTGGCCTTCGCCTTCGGTTTCGCCTTGGCCGCCGGTGCCGCTGTCTCGGCCGCTGCCTCAGACAGGGCGGCGGTGGCCTTGGCCGTCTTGGCGGCCTTCGTGACGGCAGCGGCGGCGGCCTCCACGCTGATCCGCTCCCCCACCGGCACGGTGGCGATGATCTCGGGAACCGGCTTGGCGGCGGAGGCGGCCTTGACTCTGGCGGCGGCAGGACTCATGGAAGCGGGGCGGGAGCGGGAAGGAAAGAAGAAGCGATCGCGTGGGGGTCCGCGAAGAAAGTGAAAAAGCCCAAAGGGGGCTGCGCCCGTCAACTCCGAATAAGCAATAATGCGGAGTGGATCGCGCGGATGGAATCGGCGTTACGGCAAACAGTTCAGCTTGCCACAGGCACAGCCGTGGCAGCTCTCCATGAGGCAAGAAGGGAAATCGCTCAAGGAGACCGGAATAGCTCGGGAACGGATCGGCCGTTGCGGATGGGGAATGGAGGGTGGCCGCGGAGGAAGGCCGTGACCGAGACAGTGTTGTCAGGGGTGTTCGCAGACCGGAGACCATGAATGGGAGAAAATGTCCCAGGATCTCGACGGGTCTTCCCTCTGGACGGAACTCTGTCTCGTTCCGACGGCAGCCTGATCGGCGGCCCAACGCTCTCATCTTAGGAATGGCGGGAGTCGAACGCAAGATTGTCGGCACACGCCCCTGATCCCGCCCCCGCCCCTGACGGCGCCCTCCCTCCCGCCTGGCTGGATATCTGGCTGGAGGCCGGACGCGAGGGACAGGTTTTCACCTACGCCAACCCACAGCGCCAGCCCGTGGGCCCCGGCGATCTCGTGGAGGTAGCGCTGCAGGGTCGCCGCCATGCCGGCCTGGTGATCGGCGGGCGAGCCCTGCCGCCGGCCGACCTTCCGGAAGCAAAGATCCAGCCGATCGGGGCCGTGTTGCAGCCGGCGGCCGTGGATCCCACCTGGCAGACCCTGGTGGATGGCGTCGCTGATGCCTGCCACACCAGCCGCTTCCGCACGCTCAAGAGCGCCCTGCCTCCTGGCTGGCTGGGTCAGCGTCGGCGCGGGGCCCCTGGGGCGGGAGGCCGGGCCCTGGTGCGGATCGAGCGGCACGACGATCCCCCCGAGCCCCCGGAGAGCCTGAGCCCGCGTCAGAGGGAGCTGCTGACCTGGCTGGAGGCCCGCAACAACGGCGCCCTGCTGCGGGATCTGCTGGCGGAAGGCGGCTTCGGCCGAGACCTGGTGGGCGCCCTGGAGCGGCGCGGTTGGCTGCGGCGGTGCACGGTGCGCGAGCCCCTGCCGGGCCGCGACCCAGGCCGTCGCAACAAACCCACGGTCCCCCCCCCTCCGCTGAGCCTGGAGCAGGGGGCAGCGGTGAAGGCCATCCGCGCCGCCGCCGCCGGGCAGGCCCTGTTGCTCTGGGGGGTGACGGGCGCCGGCAAGACCGAGGTCTACCTGCAGGCCGCTGCGGCGGAGCTGGCCGCGGGCCGGAGCGTCCTGCTGCTGGCGCCGGAGATCGGGCTGATCCCCCAGCTGCTCGATCGGGCCCGTGAACGGCTGGGCCCTGACGTTCTCGAGTACCACAGCGGCATGGGGCCGGCGGAGCGGGTGGCGGCGTGGCGCCGCTGCCTGGAGGCCGGTGCCAGCGGCAGGCCACTGCTGGCAGTTGGCACCCGCTCGGCCGTCTTCCTTCCCCTGGAGCGCCTGGCGCTGATCGTGCTCGACGAGGAGCACGACAGCTCCTACAAGCAGGACAGCCCCATGCCCTGCTATCACGCCCGCGATGTAGCCCGGCTACGGGCGGAGCTCTGCGGCGCCCGCTTAGTGCTCGGCAGCGCCACCCCCTCCCTCGAGAGCTGGTGCCGCACCCGCGGCCCGGCCGCCGACACGGCCCTGGTGCGCCTGCCGGAGCGGATCGGCGGGCGGCCGCTGCCGCCGGTACGGGTGGTGGACATGCGCCTGGAACTGGCCGAAGGGCACCGGCGCCTGATCAGCCGGGCGCTGATGGATCGGCTGGCAGCCCTGCGGGAACGGGGCGAGCAGGCGGTGGTGCTGGTGCCCCGCCGCGGCTATCGCTCCTTTCTGAGCTGCCGCAGTTGCGGCGAGGCGGTGCTCTGCCCGCACTGCGACGTTTCGCTGACGGTGCACCGTGGCGGCGGCCAGGAATGGCTGCGCTGCCACTGGTGCGACCACCGCCAGCCGATCGGCCAACGCTGCGGACACTGCGGCTCCAGCGCCTTCAAACCGTTCGGAGCCGGCACCCAGAGGGTGCAGGAACAGCTGGAGGCGGAGCTGGAAGGGTTGCGGACACTGCGCTTCGACCAGGACACCACCGGCGGCCGGGATGGCCATCGCCATCTGTTGGAGCGCTTCGCCGCGGGCGAGGCGGATGTGCTGGTGGGCACCCAGATGCTGGCGAAGGGGATGGACCTGCCCCGGGTGACCCTGGCGGCGGTGCTGGCGGCCGATGGCTTGATGCATCGCCCTGATCTGCGGGCGAGCGAGCAGAGCCTGCAGCTGCTGCTCCAGCTCGCCGGCCGGGCCGGCCGGGGCGAACGGCCCGGGGAGGTGCTGGTGCAGACCTACTGCCCTGACCATCCGGTGATTCGCCATCTGGTGGATGGCCGCTACGAACGCTTTCTGGAGGAGGAGCTGGCCCTGCGACGCCACGGCGGCCTGGTGCCTTTCCGTCGCGCGGCGCTGCTGCGGCTGGCCGGTCCCTCCGCCAGCCGCACCGCCACCGCAGCCACGGCCCTCACGGAGCGGATCCGGGCGGATCTGGCCCGGCTGGGATGGTGCGTGATCGGGCCAGCGCCGGCGCCGGTGGCCCGGGTGGCGGGCCGCAGCCGCTGGCAGGTGCTGCTGCATGGGCCCGCCGCGGGGGCTGGCGCCCAGCCGCTGCCCCTGCCGCCGGAAGCGGAACTGCGCAGCCTGCTGCCGTCGGGGATTCACCTGACCATCGATCCGGATCCCCTGCAGCTCTGAGGGGCAGCCCCTGGGTCGATGGGAGCAACGGCGGTGAGCTCAGGCCGGCAGCTGGGGCAGGCCGAAGCCGAGGGTGAGGCGCATCCGCTGCAACGCCAGAGCCAGACCAAGGGCCAGAACCACCACCACGCTGCCCAGTCCGAGGGGGCTCCAGCGCCAGCAGCGCACCTCAAGCCGGTTGAGCGCTCCGCTCTGCAAAGGCCAGAGCACCCCGTCTCCCTCCCGAAGCGGCGCGGAGGGTTGAGCCTGCCGTACGGCCCTGGGACGCAGGGGTGCCAGGCCCATCTCCAGGCGGAGGCCCGGCAGGGCCTCAAGGGTGCTGAGGTCGATCTCAAGGCGCAAGTCCTGGCGAACTCCCACCAGCCAGTTGCGCTCCTGGAGCTCCAAGAGCGGCGGCGGCAAGGAGGCGCCGGCTAGATCCGACGCGCGCGCCAGGCTCGCGGTCAGGGCCGCGAGGGCCTGCGGAGCCGGCAGCACGGGGGTGCGCAGCAGGCGACGATCGCCTCGCTCTTCGAGCCGGAAGCCCTGGCCACGGAGATCCTGGGCGAAGCGGTTCTCCCAGGGTGTTACCACGCCGGAGGAGCTCCGCAGCTGATGGCTGAGCTGCAGCCGGCCTGGGCCCTCGAAGCGCAGGTCACTGCGCACCTCCACACAGCCCCCGAGCAGGGCGGCGAGCAGCAGGAGCACCAGCAGGGCGGCCGCCAGGGCGGCGAAGCCCAGGGGCGCCCGGGTCGGGCCCACCGGGGGTGGGGGCGGCGGCGGCGGCGAC
>Ga0078894_10004709_pt1 | contig 10471 bp, 10 predicted proteins | sample LauGreSu1BDMLBSD_2_FD_67506 | JGI IMG/M metagenome (GOLD analysis project Ga0078894, IMG submission 67506) | Freshwater lake microbial communities from Lake Michigan, USA - Su13.BD.MLB.SD (version 4) (version 4) | ecosystem: Environmental > Aquatic > Freshwater > Lake | place: Lake Michigan... | reverse complement strand
GTCCAACGATCTTGAGGGGTTGCGATGCCTAAACGACATCCACCCGCGCTCGTACCAGCGCTCTACACATAGTTTCGGAAGGAGGACGCTTTTTCTTAAACGGAAAATGAGCGTAGGAGGTCACAAAAGCGATTTGGTGAGAAATGGGTGACGACGGTCAAACAAAAAGGGAGCGGAGGAGCTCCAAGGAGTCCTCCGCTCATCGTCAGTATGAGGTCACCAACCTTATCGGTCGGCTTTCACCGACCGTCATCTTATCGAAGCAGCGTCAGGGCGAGCTGAGGCTGCTGATTAGCCTGAGCGAGAATCGCCGCGCCCGTCTGTTGAAGGATGTTCAATCGGGTAAGCTCAGAGATCTCAATCGCGACATCCACGTCACGAATTCGGGATTCAGCCGCCGCGAGGTTCTCTCGCGCTACCTGAAGGCTCGAAATCGAGGAAAGAAGTCTCGACTCCGCGGAACCCAAACTACCTCGAAGCACGTTCATTGATTGAAGAGCGCCGGAGATACCATCAATCGCTAATCGAGCGGAGCTCTGTCCATCCTCAATCGTATTTCCGGTTAGGGAGTACGAGAAGAATGAGTTACCGGTACCCGCCAAACCAAGCCCCGCAAGGGTTGCGGTAGGCTGCGCGAGCACGAGTTGCGAGGTCGACTTCGAGTCGAATCCGATCTGCAAGACGATGGAGTTTCCACCGGAAAGAAGCGGAACCCCGTTGAACACGGTTGTGGTCGCGATACGCTCAATCTCCGAGCCTAGCGCGGTGAACTCCCCTTGCATCGCAAGACGCTGGTCGTTGGTATAGGATCCACTTGCCGCTTGTTGAGCGAGCTCAGCGAGACGCTGAAGGAATCCCGCTACCTGATCGAGCGCACCGTCCGCGATCGATACCGTGGAGATACCGTCTTGGGCGTTTCGGATCGCGATACCCGCGATTCGTTGGGTGGTTTTAAGAGATTCAGCGATAGCAAGACCCGCGGCGTCGTCGGACGCGCGGTTGATACGCCTACCGGAGCTCAACTTGTTGTAGCTATTGGATAGGCTTTCAGTCGTTGAGTTAAGGAATCTCTGACCGCGCAGCGACGCGACGTTAGTACTAATATTAATTGGCATTGCATTTCCTCCTTGAAATTATCGATGTCGCTCCATCAATCCTTTGACGAAGACTGCCGGACATTCCGACGGAACCCCGACACCGATTACAGCTAGAACCCCGCTCCCTGCCCGCCAGGCACTGCGCGCATGGTTGAGAACCCAACTGCTCTTGTTTAATTACCAGCTCGTTTTTTTGTACTGCAACCGCTAGGTCTCGCGTGAACTGCGACAGCTGCTTTGACCGTCAGGAGTTTCCTCCCGATGGTGTTAGGTACGGCTGGCTATCAGAAAACCTTAAGCCCTTTTTTAGATGCCCCTGTTTTTTGTGCGCTCACGGCAACAAATCACAACCTAACCATCTGATCAGACCAACCAATTTGCCCTTACTCCCGATTTCTCGAAATAGGGGCACATACTGACATAGGCTGCAATCTAGGCATGGGAGGTATGAGGTTACGAACTAGCCAACAATCTCTCCTTCTGCCATTCTTCCGTATCATGAAGATAAGAAAAGCTTTCTCTCTCGTATGCCTCTCGGTCCTCCCCTTTCTCAGTGGATGTAGCGAACAAGAGTACGGCGTAAACAATACCGCTACCGGAACGATCGCTAGCTCCGCGCTGGGCGGTGGGGGCGGGGCGTCGATCGAAGCGCAGGGCGGACGCACTGAGAATCAAGAGGAGCGCCTTCGGCGCCAAGAGCGAGAATTAGAGCGTCAGCGACGAGAGATTGAGGAGCTTAAGCGAAGTCGTCAGTATGATGATTCGGTCAATCCTAAACCGGGCCGACCTATCTATTCGAATGACTCCGGTCAACGAGATCCAGACGATCCGATCTATCGAGACAATCGAGAGGATCGATTGTATGACGATACGGATGATGACTTTAAGCAGGATCTGTAGACGGCCTACGGCATCGAAACTAGCACCGCACCCGCTCCCCCGCCCGCGGCGCAGACGCTAATCGCTCCCCGCTTGAGATTCCGTTGACGCAACGCTTGGCACGTTGTGAGTAAGAGTCTTCCACCGGTGGCGGCGAACGGATGTCCGATAGCGATTGAGCCACCCGCGACGTTCATCTTCTCGCCGGGGATCTCTCCTCGAACCTCAGTGGTCGGATACCGATTCCATCCATCGCGCCACACCTTCATGTTACACAACACCTGCGCGGCGAAGGCTTCATGCACCTCGTAGAGATCGACATCATTGAATCCAAGGTTATTCCGCTTGAGAAGTCGGGGCAGCGCTAACGCTGGCGCCATCAAGAGACCATCTCCCGGTGGTACCGACGCGAACTGAACACCGTCGATGAATCCAAGGATCTCGCGGTTTTGTTTACGCGCAAGCTCCTCGGACATAAGAACAACCGCCGAGGCACCGTCTGTAAGAGCGCTCGCGTTTCCAGCGGTGATAGTACCACGGGCGCTTCTATCGAAAACCGGCTTTAAAGCTGAGAGGGCCGACACCGAGGTATCGGGACGTATGAGGTTATCCTCAGACACGCCACCAAGTGGAAGGATCTGCTCCGCGAGAAACCCAGACGACCGAGCCTCAGCGGCGCGGTGATGGCTGTTGTACGCGAGCTGATCCTGATCCTCACGCGAAATTTTAAACTCCTGCGCCATCAGTTCGCAGTGCTGTCCCATCGTGAGACCGGTGGAGGGCTCTTTCGGGCTCGGCGCTTGAGGAGCGAGAAAGCCTGGACGAAAAGATGACAGCAGCTTCACCTTCGCTCCAAGCCCACGAGCCTTGGCCATGTTGATGAAGAATCGCTCCCCCTTTCGTGGAAAGGTGAGTGTTGGCTGTGACATCGATTCACTCCCGCCGACGATAGCGCAGGAGATACGACCGGACGCAATGGCGTCCACCGCGGCGCTCGCCGCGACAAGTCCGGTGATGCAGTTGTTCGCGATGAAGTGTCCGTCGATCGTCTTAGGTAACCCGGATCGAAGGATGATCTCGCGAGAGAGGTTAGGGATGCGGGGATCGAGCAACACCGTGCCGAAGTAGAGCTCCTCGACGAGACTCGGGTCGAGGCCGAGCTTCTCAATACATCCGACTACAACGTGTTTGCCGAGATCGAGAGCCGAGTGCTTCGAAAAAACCCCGGCCGCCTTCACAAAGGGTGTTCGCACCCCACCAACAATCGCAACTCGCATACGCTTGAAACCTCTTATGGAACGCGGGCGCCCCTTCGGACGCCCTTCATACCTTCATGCGCAGGTACGTTCCCGTGAACCCGTCATCTCCGCAAGGGAGATTTATCGGCTTCATGTTCAAGCTTTGGCGAACAACTTGAGCTGCGGATCCGCTGGTTGCAGCCCCGCCGGATGGAAGAGCTTCTTCGAATTCGCCTCGAGCACCGCGTCAAGGAGCGGTGTGTGGGAATCCTGCCTTAACCAGAAGAACTGTCTATCACTCGCGAGCTTCCTAGCTACCGGCGTCGTCGGTCGAGGCACTCCGCAGGTCTGAATCATGGACCTCACGCTCACATAATCCGCCTCAGCGCAGAGCTTCTCCGCGAACTGGCCAGCGTCTTTGCGCCAATCTCCGTACGGTAGGATAGGAGCTACCTGCGCCCCCACCTTGAGGCCGAACCGCCTGAGCGCCCGCATCGTCTTCCACCGTTCCTCAACGGTTGGAAGGTCCGGGGTGTACCGGCGAGCGACCTCCTCAAGAGGGGTCTCAATCCCAATCGATACGTAGGTCGTCTCCTTCACCTTTTTGAGCATCGGCAAGCCGATGACGATCAGTGGTGAACGGGTCTGAATTATCAATCTCCCCGGCACATATCGCTCAAAGAGCTCCAGAAACTTCATGCTGGTCGCGAATTTTTCGTCGAAGGGATGGAAGGGATCCGTCGTAACTCCGAACACCACGGTCGCCCTCCTCAACTCCCCTCGAACGGAGAGTCGCTGCAGGTGTCGCTCAAGATCAACGAGCGGCTCCCCCTGCTTCATCACGTACCTACTGCGGAGCGACATCGGTGTGGACCGCTCCCCGTCCATCTCAAGTTCGAGGCCCGACCCAGCTGGGTCTATCCGTCCAATTGATATGCCTCGCGCGTACGAGTCAACTACGAGAATGGGATGTGAGGTCTTGAACTGCATACCCCCACTTGTCGTTGCCTTAGTCATACGAACCCCCTGTTACCGTGCGGCACACGATGGCCACTATGGCCAACCCCCCGCACTTTAAACTCGTTAAACTTATGACGCCGGATAGGGGCAAATAGGTTCAAACAACTTAAAGTAGGACGGCAAAATCTTCCGGGAATAGTCCTTGTCATCTGTAAGCACCTTAAAGCTGTAGGAAAAAGAGGGCGCACGAGAAGCTTTCGGGGATTTACTCCCCACCCTCCTTGTTCAATAATCCCCCTTAGCAGCCCAAACGGTGCTACTCACGGATCCCTCTTAGGGACCATCAACTATCGAGTTGGTACACTCACGAACCCACTGGCGCCCCCCTCAGATGGAGCGTGCAGAGGAGGGAGTGTGGGGAGGAGGATCCAAAGGATACGACAGTGTAGTTTTGAAAGGATGTAGTTTTGAAAGGATTTATATGGCCGGAAACGTAGCAGAGATTACTGACGCAGAATTCGAGGATAAAGTACTGAAGGCCTCAACGCCCGTTGTGGTGGTCGATTTCTGGGCACCATGGTGCGGTCCATGTAAGAGCATCGCCCCTGTCCTCGACGAGATCGCGAAGGAGCTCGGCGGCCAGGTCTCTATCGTTAAGGTAAACGTTGACGATAACCCCAAGAGCCCAGCTCAATACAGCGTACGAGCTATCCCGAACCTCATTATCTTCAAGGGTGGAGCTGAGGTAGATCGTGTTGTTGGAGCGGTTCCAAAGGACCAGCTTGTGGCGACGATCAAGAAGGCCATCTAACCCTCACCGGTAGATCGCTTCGACGAGCCCCGCTTACCCCTCCACATCAGGGGTAAGCGGGGTGTTTATTTGTAAGCTCCCTATGGAATGGTTTCGCGTCACCCTCTCCCCTGCCCCCACCCTCTCCAGTGAAGAGATCGACACGGTGTGTTGCAACCTTATGGAGGGAGGCGCCGCCGGCACTACGGTTGAAGCCGATCGTAAGGTGTCCTGCTTCGTGTGCGGCGATCGAACTGAAGCTGATCGAATAGCGGCTCTCGCCACGGCTGAAGGGTGTTCGGTCATATCCATTGAACCTGTGAAGGAGGAGAACTGGAACCAACAATGCTCTGAGGTGTGGCAGCCGGTCGACGCGGGACACCTCAAGGTGCTTCCCGTTGAAACGAGCGAAGACGCCGCGGCGACCGATCCCAACACGATTAAGATTATCCCCGGCCAAGGATTTGGCACCGGGCATCATCCAACAACGCGGATGATCCTGCAGACCCTTAGTGAACGAACAGCTGCCCTCGCGCAACACGATCTCTCAATCTTCGATCTCGGAACGGGAAGCGGGATCCTCGCTATCGCAGCGGCGAAAGTTTTCAACCGACCGGTCGAAGCGGTGGACAACGATCCGTACGCGATCACTAACGCATTGGACAATGTCGCGCTCAACAACCTCTCGCACCTCATCGCTCCCTCGACAACTCCGATAGAGGATCTCAAGACCCCCTTCAACCTCATTCTCGCGAACCTGTACGGCGAAGTGCTCGTGCAGCTTGCCCCTCACGTCACTCGACTCGCCCTTCCGGGGTGCGTAGCTATCATGTCGGGAATCACCGAGCTAGTGCGGGATTCGGTCGTCGATACCTATGTCGAAAGCCACGGATGGGTATTAGATGAAGAGAAGAGCGAGAGCGGGTGGCACTGCGTTACTCTCATCCGTGCCTGATGTTGAAGCTCCAAGAATCCTTTATCTCTCCGTCTTACTACGGGCTACCCCTTCGATTCCCCTTGCCTGGTTAACCGATGGAATGGTTATCTAAGAGTGAGGGAGCGGGGGAACGAAAGGCCCCCTACCCGCACGAATACACTACAAGAGATCTATGAAAGCGATATTCTTTGAGCAACACGGCGAGATTGAGAACCTGAAGTACGCTGACATTCCCCAACCGGAACCAAAACCGGGCGAGGCGCTCGTTCGTGTTAAAGCGGTCGCGTTGAACCACCTCGATATCTGGGTGAGGCGGGGATGGAAGGGGTTGAACGTCGAGATGCCACACATCACCGGCTCCGACGTCGCCGGAGAGATCGTCGCGGTCAACACCGCGGGAACGACCTGGATCCCTGGCACTCGCGTGATTGTAAATCCGGGCATTATCACCTCAGACGATGAGTGGACCCGCAAGGGTGAGGATAGCTTGAGCCCTGGGTTTAAGATTCTCGGTGAGCAGCTTCGCGGTGGAATGGCTGAGTACGTGTGCGTTCCCGCGACGAACCTCTATCGGTTACCTGACACCGTATCGTTCGAGGACGGCGCGGCTCCGCTCCTGGTGGGACTCACTTGCTGGCGCATGCTCTTCAAGCGCTCGAACCTCCGCCCTGGCGAGACCGTACTCGTCGTGGGATCCGGTGGTGGCGTAAACTCACTCTCGATCCTCCTTGCTAAGGCAGCGGGCGCGAACGTGATAGCGCTCTCCTCCTCTCCCGAGAAACTAGAGAAGGCGATGGCACTCGGAGCGTCGTCCGTGATCGACTACACCACCCATCAGGATTGGCCAGCCGAGGTCCTCAAGCTTACTAAGGGTCGCGGCGTCGACGTCGTCGTCGACAACGTCGGAGCAAAAACCTTCCCCAAGAGCCTCCGCAGCGTCGCGCGCGGGGGTCGTATCGTGACGGTTGGAAACACCAAGGGATACGAACTCTCCTTCGACAATCGGTTGTTATTTACCAAGCAGGTATCACTCATCGGCTCAACGATGGGGAGTCGCTCGGATTTTACGGAAGCGATGGAGTTCATCTTTCAGCACAAGATTCGGATTCCGATCGATACCGTCGCTCCACTCTCTGAAGGCATCAAGATGATCAAGCGGCTTGAGGATGGGCAGCAGTTTGGGAAGATTGTGTTGAAGCCGTAGGCAGAAAGCGACGACGATGACGTCGACGTAGTTCGTCATCGTAAACGCTCTTCTCGGTCTCTCCCCACGGACTAGCTAATCGACGTCACTTTTTTCCTCTGTACCGGGGCTACACCACCAAGCAAGCAGAAAAGAGAGGGCCCAGTCAGTGTCGATTGGACGATAGGACTATGGATGCATGACGGGGCTGAGGGAGCAAAACGGAAATTAGATACACGCATGCCCTGCGAATCGGAGAACGCAAAAGTCTTATAGAAAAAAAACTAGCGCACAAGCGCGTTGGCGAGTTTCGGCATCGATGGTGGGTACAACCCAGGGGGATACGGCACTGTGACGTCTCCCATCTTCCACCTCTCCCGAACGGCTCTCGCCTTTTGCATGAGCGCTTTAAAAAATCGGATGAATTCTAATCGAACACTGCGCTTCTCCGAGAGGCACCACATGCGGCGCCCAGATCGCTTGGGCCGATAACTCGTGTCGAATACCTGCGCCATCAGACGCTCCCTTCCCATAACGCGCTTTTTTTCTCGCATCCTGGTCTTCTCGGCCCTCTCCTCAAGCAATCTAATATGCAGAAGTAACTGCTTGTTTAGACGCTGTTGTTGTTTGGGCGAGTGATAACCGAACGATTCCATCCACGCGTTCGGCTCAAGAGTGAATGTCTGTAGCTCTTCCGAGGCGTCTAGGAGCTCTTCAGCTCGCTTTGTATATCCTCGTAGGTTGTTGGCATCCCGTGTAATGGGAGTAAACTGGGGACGCCTCAAACGCTTCCACTGACGGGTAAATTCTCCTGACTTGAACATCTTCCACGTTGAGAATCCAGGATAGTTGTCGATGGAGGTTTCTAAGTTATCCTTGGCGGGATTCGCATAAAGGTACGCTATAGCCATCAAAGCTCTTGTGGGGGTAAGAACGATCGGACTGTCGTACCCTTCGCACCAGAGGGTTCGCTTGTTTCGGCCGAGGAGTCCGTTAATCATGTGTGCTGATTCGGTTTTGAAGTGACGAACGAACGCAGGAACGTCATCAGGGTTTATCACCACTAAAACCAGGTGGATGTGGGTTGCCTCCACGATCATGTGGCAGATCCGTACTGGATAGAGCTCTTTTGCTGCGGCAATGCAGCTCTTCACGATCGCCTGACATAGGGGATTGGCCAACAGTAGTAGCCCCTCCTCAAGGCTAAACGTGCAAAACAGCACGCTCCCGTGAGGATGGTATTTCATCTTGTCGTTCATGAAGGATCATTCGGAAAGCTCGATGAAAAGTTGCGGCCGGGAGAGAAAAAGTAGCCCGGCTACAGGGGAAAGTAAGTAGCCCGGCTACAGGAGAAAAAGTAGCCCGGCTACAGGAGAAAAGTAGCCCGGCTACAGGAGAAAAAAGTAGCCCGGCTACAGGAGAAAAGTAGCCCGGCTACAGGAGAAAAAGTAGCCCGGCTACAGGAGAAAGTAGTCCGGCTACAGGGGGAAAGGGGGAGAACGGCAGGCTTCAGTCATGACTTCAGATGCCCACGAATTATCTTGAACGAAGTGCCTAACGCTATATGTTCAAAAACAGAAACCGGGATGCTCGGTTGCTTGATCGTCAAACTACCCAGAGGATCCCCTTATAACCAGGAGTAAACGTATGTCAGTAAGTCTTGAGTCTATGCCAATTAACAACTCAGCACCTTCAACCATGGAGCCCCCACTCTCAATAATTCACAACACCGACCTACACGTTCGACGGGGGGCTTTTGACGCTATCCGCCTTGCGGAGGCCATGGAGCCGTCATTTGCGGGGCAACTGCCGGGCATCTACGCAAACTGCTGCAATACCGGTGGAGGAACCTGTTGCGGGTGTAGCAGTGGCGGTGCGTGTCGTGGGGCGTCAATACCAAGCCTCCGACTCACTGAGTAGACAAAATCGCGCCGAACCATATGTTCTCTTGTTGCATTTGGTTCGGCCCAAACTTCTTAATACGAGAGGAGAAGGATACATGTGGAAGTATAATCCTATCAACAATTACCCTACTATTTCTTATGACAGTGAATGGGCCCTTAACGTGCTTAAAGACCAGCGAATCGTTAAGAGCTTCCACAAAAATTTGCGATACTACGACGAACCGCTCCTGTATCAGTTCTCGGTAAACACCCAAGATGCGTATGCGCTTGACGCAATCGTACCCGGTGTTGAAGCCGGAGGGGCTTCTTTCGATGTATCGGTAGCCCTGTGCAAATCGGCAGGAGAAGCGGCCGAGCGATTCTGTCTTGCATCAATCCCCCCTAACGCAATGACTCGCGGCACCTTCGCCACTATGACAGACTCCCCTGCCCCCCACGAATTCCAGTTCTTCGCCCCATCTCAACTCTCATCAAAGCTGTTTAAAAGCTTTAATTGGAACGAGCATACAAGCTTCCATTGGAGTGAAGGGTTTGATGTCACGCGCAATCGATCCACGCAACTTCCTTCGCAGCTCGTATACCTGCCGTACCAGTATTACGATGAGAACTATATCATGCCCCCATCCACCTCAGGCGGAGCCTGTGGGAGAACGATAGAGCAGTGTACCCTTTCAGGGATGTTTGAACTCCTGGAGCGAGACGCCTTCATGATTCACTATTTGAGCAAAACTGAGGGGATTCGAATCGACCTGAGTGGTAATTCCCTGTTTACTGAAATTGAGGAGTATCTAGCCCGTTTCAATCTCAAACTCCGAACATATCTTCTTCAAACTGATTTCCCGGTATGTCCCGTGTTGGCGATGATCGTGGACGAAGCCCTCAGCGAGGTGCCAGCGCCCTGGATATCCACGGGCCTGAAATGCAGCTTTGACCCGACTCGAGCCGTTTTAGGAGCAATAGAAGAGGCTTGTCAGACACGCCCCTGGATTCGAATGTTGTTGCAGGAAATTGATCAAGGAATCGGCCCATCAAAGAAGGAGCGAGCCTCTGACATTATTATTGATAGGGCGCTGTACTGGAGCGCCCGGGAAAAAATTAGAGACGTATCATTTCTGATCGATTCAAAACGATCGATCCGGTTTGAGGATGTAAGTCCTGGCGGGGTAGAGGGATCCTCGGGAGACCTTGAGTCCCTACTGGCATTCTGTAGAGCTCAAGGACACCCCGTCTATCGCGTCGATATCTCGACTCCAGAGGTTCAGGAACATGGGCTGGTAGTATGCAAAGTCATCATGCCAACGCTCCAACAATTTTATCTTAATGAGCCTTCTCTGCCACTGGGTTCAACACGTTGGCGCGATGTGCCATTCAAATTGGGGCTACGTGAAGATAAACAACAACCGCACAACCCAGTTCCCCACTTCTTTTTATAAAGGATCGCCCTATGAATTCTGCTTTTGCATTTCTTGAATACCACCAACAA
>Ga0078894_10004707_pt1 | contig 10472 bp, 10 predicted proteins | sample LauGreSu1BDMLBSD_2_FD_67506 | JGI IMG/M metagenome (GOLD analysis project Ga0078894, IMG submission 67506) | Freshwater lake microbial communities from Lake Michigan, USA - Su13.BD.MLB.SD (version 4) (version 4) | ecosystem: Environmental > Aquatic > Freshwater > Lake | place: Lake Michigan... | reverse complement strand
GGCTCGTAGGTGGGTTAAATTTTCAAATTGAACACCATTTATTTCCCAAAGTGTCCCATGTGCATTATCCCGCTATTTCTAAAATTGTAAAAGAAGCCTGTGCTGATTTTAAACTAAAATATATTGAGTACCCAACTGTATTAAGTGCTATCAAGGCCCACTTTAATTATGTGAAGTTGATGAGTAAACCTTCCATAGCCTAGTTGATGCTTTCCCATGAACTGTCTTAATGCATAGAAGTAACAAAAAAGGATATCAATTGATATCCTTTTTTGTTACTAAACAATGTATTGTTTTGAAATTAAATAGTTTTACGCCTTCTTTTTTCTAGCTGTTTTGCGCGGAGGATTTTTCTTTAATTCTTCGATGATCTCTTTCACTTCTTCAATGGTTAAAGTTTCTACTTTTTCTTGTTGTTCTTTAGTCAACTTGAAATTGCGCAATCCTTGTTTGATATAAGGACCATAAGGACCTCTTAATAGTTGGATTTTTTCTTTTTCAAATACTTTAATGGTGCGTTCGTCCTTTGCTTTACGCTTTTCCGCAATCATTGGAGACAATTCCTCAAGGCTTACGGTATATGGGTCCATTTCCTTATTAAGGGAGTAGAACTTCTTGTCATGCGCCGCATAAGGGCCAAATCGACCAATATTCACCGTTACTTCGGAATCTTCAAATAAGCCCAAGGTCCTAGGAAGCTTAAATAACTCCATTGCCTCTTCAAAACTGATGGTTTCAATACTTTGAGAAGCTTTTAGTTTGGCAAATTTTGGCTTCTCTTCCTCATCCTGGTGTCCAATTTGAACCATTGGACCATAGCGTCCCATACGGGCAATTACTTTTTTACCGCTGATTGGGTCGAATCCTAATTCTCTTTCTCCTTTGGCACGTTCAGCATTTTCTAAGGTATGTTCAATGGTTTCATGGAAGGGATTGTAAAATTCCTCCAACATTTTACTCCATTTCAATTTGCCCAATGCAATTTCATCAAACTCGCCTTCAATTTTAGCAGTAAAGCCAAAGTCCATTACTTTCGGAAAGTTTAGTTTCAAGAAATCCGTAACCACTAAGCCTAAATCGGTAGGAGAGAGTTTGTTTTTCTCTGCCCCTGTTATTTCAGAAGCTTTTTCGGTGGTGATTTCATCCTTATTATTAAGAGACAAAATTTGATATACTCTTTTGATTCCTTCCTTTTCTTTTTTCTCAACATAATTACGCTTCATGATGGTCGTAATGGTTGGCGCATAAGTGGAAGGTCGTCCAATACCTAATTCCTCTAATTTCTTTACCAAACTTGCCTCGGTAAATCTAGAACCAGGGCGGCTAAAACGTTCAAGACCAGTCATGCTAACAAAGTCAAGTACCTGTCCTTTTGCTAAAGGCGGCAAAATGGCTTCTGCATTTTCGTCCTCTTCGTCCACATCATCATCATCCTTGCCTTCTAAATATACTTTTAGGAAACCATCAAATTTCATCACCTCTCCACTAGCGGTTAAGGTTTCTTTGTTGGTGGATATCTCAATTTTAGCAGTTGTTTTTTCAAATTGTGCATCGCTCATTTGAGAAGCAATGGTGCGTTTCCAAATCAATTCGTATAAACGATTGGTATCTGCATCATCTACCTTTGACTCATTCATATAAGAGGGTCTAATGGCTTCGTGTGCTTCCTGTGCACTTTCGTTTTTATTTTTGAACTTTCTTGGTTGGTAGTACTTGTCACCAAAGCTTGAATTGATCTCAGATTTAATTGCATCCATGGCTGTTTCACTCAAACTAATACTGTCTGTTCTCATGTAAGTGATTTTACCACTTTCATATAATTTTTGTGCTAGCAACATGGTTTTACTTACACTGTACCCTAATTTTCTAGAAGCTTCTTGTTGTAAGGTAGAAGTGGTGAAAGGCGCTGATGGCGTACGTTTCCCGTCTTTAACAGTAACGTCTTTTACTGTATATTTTGCACCCTTACATTCGGTTAAGAATTTTTCAGCAGCACCTGCAGTAGTTAATTTTTGTGGGCCATCTGCTTTAAATTTAACTTTCTTTTTATTAATATCTAAAGCTGTAAATAAAGCAGAAACTTTAAATACACTCTCTGGAATAAATTGATTGATTTCTCTTTCTCTTTCAGCAATTAAACGCACAGCCACACTCTGTACACGACCTGCACTTAAACTTCTTTGCATGCCAATTTTGCGCCATAATACTGGGCTTAATTCAAAACCTACTATTCTATCTAAAATTCTTCTTGCTTGTTGTGCATCCACTAAATCCATATTAATTAAACGTGGATTTTCTACTGCCTTTTTAATAGCAGGGGCAGTGATTTCATGGAAAACAATACGCTTTGTTTTCTTAGGATCTAAACCCAATACTTCCGCCAAATGCCAACTGATACTTTCTCCTTCACGGTCCTCATCCGATGCCAACCAAACTTCCTTGGCCTTCTTGGTCATGGATTTTAATTCTTTAACTACCTTTTCTTTTTCAGCAGAAACCGTATATCTAGGTGCAAACTTATTTTTCAAGTCGATACCCATATCGTTTTTCTCTAAATCACGAATATGTCCATAACAACTTCTCACTTCAAACTCTTCACCCAAGATTTTCTCAATGGTCTTAGCCTTTGCAGGCGACTCAACGATTAGTAAGTTTTTTGACATAGTAGTCAACCGCTCCTTCGGGATTTTTATATTGAAAATCAACTATTTATGAAAAACATGGAAGGGGCTTTTTACACCTTCTCCACTGTTTCTCTCGATGCAATATTAGAGCATTAGCTTTAAAAAATAAAAATCATCTGGTATTAGGCCGTTAAAAATGCCACAATTTGGTGAATTACAGCAGGTGTTTTATACACTTTATTATGCCCTAAATCATTGGTAATCATAAACTTAATATTCTTGGGTGCCTTATTTTTAAATTTTACCAAATCTTGGTATGGACAAACCCGGTCCCCCTGGTCATGAACCCAAAGAACTTCACCTGGGTAATTTTCAATAGCACGATCGGCTTCAAAAAAAGTGACCGGTAAGCTGGTTCGGGACTTTAACTCATTATAAAATGCTTCTTTCACTGGTGCTGAAAAACGCATCATGTTAAAATAATTGTCAAAAGTGGTAGTTGTTTTTGTCGCTGGAGCAATAAGCACAAATTTATGGTTTAAGGGATTTTCGATGTTTTCAGCAATCATCGCCAAAGTAATCCCCCCTAAAGAGTGACCCATAAAGTGATCTATTGGCCCTAGGGCTTTTATAATATGTTCGATGGCATCTTTATAAATAAGTATATTAATGTATTTGCCTTCACTTTTTCCGTGTCCAGGTGCATCAAATCCAATTACCCTAAATCCTTCCTTTAACAAGGGTTGAACGTATTGCTCAAATTTGTAAAAATGACTTGCATAGCCATGGCAAATGAGCACCGTTTTCCCATTGGGCTTTTGTGCCTTCCATTCATACCCTTTAATGGTGATTCCTTCGGATACTTTTACGCTAAGTGGGGTTGCATGCTGAAATATTGCGGGTGCTTTTGATTTCTTATATTTTGGATAGGGGGTACAAAACAAATTAAAGGCCAATTTTCCTGCTGTAGCTGGAGAAAGCCTGCCAATGGTGCTGAATTTAGTTCTTAAAAATTGAAGGTACATTCTTTCTGAAAAGCCAAGCTTAGCCATATTGGATAAATATTAGGCTACAAAGATAAGTAGCAACCCCAAGCAGCTTTTGCTTTTTTTTGTATTTCGACAATAAAAACAAGGAATAAAAGCTGGTTTAAAGCTATTTTTGCAAAAACTTATTTGCAATCATTATGTACGAGTTAAAAATTAATTTTGAACAAAAGGGGTTAACGCCAGTAGTCTTAAATGAAGTAAAGGCGGGAGAAAGCTTATTAGAAGTAATTTTGGATGCAGGAATTGAATTACATCATAACTGTGGCGCAGTTTGTGCATGTAGTACCTGTCATTTATATGTGAAGCAAGGAATGGAGTTCTTGGAAGAATTATCGGACAAAGAGGAGGATTTTATTGATAGAGCAGTAAGCCCAAGAATAGAATCACGATTAGGATGTCAATGTATAATTCAGGAAGGATCCGGAACAATCGAAGTTACATTACCAGATCAAACACAATTTTTAGGTGAGTAATCACTTGTCAAAGCTTTCATCAAATTAGTATTTAAAAAAAGTTAAGAATATGTCACATTTTGAACCACCCATTTATTGGAATGACCATGAAGATATCGCCCAAAAATTATATGAAAAATTTGGGGATGATTATTCAGAATCTAAAATTTACAGAGTACGTTTTACGGATTTATTAGAATGGGTATTGACTTTGCCTCATTTCGAAGGGAAGCGCGAAGAATCCAATGAGGGGCATTTGGAAATGATCCAAAGTGCTTGGGTCTATGAATGGCGCGATAACCAAAAATAAGCGTACATTTAGTTACTAAAATAATTCAATTGTTAACTACTTTACAAAAAGTTTCCTGTTTCATTTTTGACGTTGACGGTGTGTTGACCAACGGCGAAGTGATCGTCATGCCTAATGGAGTACTAACAAGAAAAATGAATATTAAAGATGGCTATGCTTTACAATTGGCCGTTAAAAAAGGGTACAAGGTTTGGGTGATTTCGGGGGGCAATTCTGTTGAAGTTCAGGAGCGTTTAAATAATTTAGGAATTACCGAAGTGCATATGAAAGTGAAAGACAAACGTGCACTAGTGCATGAATTGTCCATTTTGCATGAAGTTCCTTTGACAGAGATGTTATTTATGGGAGACGATATGCCTGATTATGAGGCCATGTCTATTGTAGGAGTAGCAGCTTGTCCCAAAGACGCAGCCGTGGATATTAAATCCATTTCAACTTATATCGCATTAGCCAATGGAGGCGCTGGCTGCGCAAGAGAGATTATCGAAAAGGTATTAAAATTAAATGATCATTGGGACCTAGAGGATCATATTCAGGCAAGATAATTAAACCAATAAACAATTTACCTTGAAGACTTTTTTATATTTCCTTCGATTGGTTAGATGGCCTAATTTGATTTTTATTTTATTAGCAGAAACTTTATTTCACTTTTGTATTTATAAGCCCTTATACCCCAATGCAGCTGTGGGGACAGATTTAGATTTCTATTTAATTGCAGCTACTTATTTATTTATTGCAGCAGCGGGGTATATTATTAATGATTATTTTGACATTAATATTGACCAAGTCAACAAGCCCAACAAAGTGGTAGTAGGTTCTCATATTAGTAGACGCTGGGTTATTTTTTGGCATTTGCTTTTTAGCGTTCTAGGCATTTACATTTCCACCATTGCTTTTCCTTTTAAGTTATACTGGCATATTCATTTATCTAATTTATTGACCATTCTATTGTTGTGGTTTTACTCCACCAACTTTAAAAGGAATTTTCTAATAGGAAATGTAGTAATTGCTCTATTAACTGCTTGGTCAATTGCGGTCGTGTATTTTTCCAAATTTACTGTTCAGCAATTGTTTAATCCAGACATTAATGATGTTGCTAATTTTAGATTTGTAAAATTAATGATGCTATATTGTTCATTTGCTTTCATACTAACCCTAGTAAGAGAGGCATTGAAGGACATGGAAGATATCGAAGGAGATCAAAAATTTGGTTGTAAAACATTGCCCATTGTTTGGGGCTTAAAACCTACTAAAGTATACATAGGGGTTTGGCTGGTCGTTGTTATCGCAGTTCTTGCTTTTATTCAATTGTATGTGATTCCTTTTGGATGGTGGTATAGCATCTTGTATTGCCTCATATTTATCATTTATCCATTGACCTTTGTATTGTATAAATTAAATAAAGCTTTTGCTAGTAGTGATTTCAAAAAGCTCAGCTTGTACATTAAAATTGCCATGTTCATGGGTATTTTGTCTATGCTTTTTTTCTATTTTTTATTGTAATCTATGTCCAAATTTATTTTAGCTTCCCAGTCACCAAGACGCAAATCATTATTGGAATGGGCTGAAATCCCCTTTGAGGTGATTGTATCAAATACGGACGAGTCTTTTCCGGAACATCTTCCTACCAGTGAAGTACCAGCTTTTATTGCCAAGCAAAAAGCGTTGGAAGTAGCGAATAAAATACTGGCAACAGGAAGGAGTATACAAGAGCATTGTATTATCGCAGCGGATACCATTGTAGTTTTGAACAATGAAATAATGGGAAAGCCTTTGGATCGCCATCATGCAATTGAATCCTTAACAAAACTCTCTGGTAAAACACATGAGGTGATTACGGGTGTTTGCGTATTACATGACCATAAAGAAGTGATTTTTGCAGAAACCACAAAAGTTACATTTCATGCATTAACGAATAGTCAAATCGAGTATTACGTTGATCAATACAAGCCTTATGATAAAGCGGGAGGATATGCCATTCAGGAATGGATCGGAGTAGTGGGCATTAAAAGCATTGAAGGGGATTTTTACAATGTAATGGGTTTGCCCGTAAGTAAATTGCTGCAAAAAATAAAGCAGCTAGGACTTTTACAAGGCTAGCTGCTTTATAAGTTATAGCCAGTTAAAAGCAATATCTAATTTAACATCGGGGTGCAAACTTCTTTCCACTGGACAGGTTCTTGCAACCCGTTCTAAAATTTCTTTTGTTTTTTCATCTAAGTTTAAGGCAGGTATGGTTACATGAGCAACAATTTTTCCAATTCTTCTTGGGTCTGCGACCATTATTTTTGTCACTTCAACTTTTGTTCCATCCAAAGCAATATCCATTGTTTCTGCTTTAATACCCATCGTCGTAATCATGCATGCGCCTAAGCCGGTGGCGATCAAATCGGTTGGTGAAAATCTTTCTCCTTTTCCTTTGTTGTCCGTAGGGGCATCGGTTTCAATTGCGGAGCCACTTTGTAAATGAAGACAAGTTGTTCTTAGGTTGGACGCATAGGTAACTGTTGATGTCATAATAACGATTTTATTGATTTATGATTTCGGTAAAATTACAGTTTAATTTACCTTAAGTCATGTATTTTTGCAAAGTTAACTAAGAACTTATGCAAGAATTGCCCATCTTAAATTCCGTGCCTACGGAACGTTTAAAAAAGCCCGATTGGTTGAGGGTGAAACTGCCCATTGGTGAAAGTTATAAACATGTGAGAGGCTTGGTGGACAATCATAAATTGCATACTATTTGTGAAAGTGGCAATTGTCCTAATATGGGAGAATGTTGGGGCGAAGGAACTGCTACATTTATGATTTTGGGGAATATCTGTACCAGAAGTTGTCAGTTTTGTGCAGTGGCCACTGGACGTCCAAAACCCGTTGAATGGGATGAGCCACAAAGGGTAGCAGAAGCTGTTTATTTAATGAAAGTGAAACACGCCGTTTTGACGAGTGTGGATAGAGACGAGCTTCCGGATGGAGGATCCATTATTTGGGCAAATACCATTAAAGCAATTAAAGCACTTACTCCCGATACAACATTGGAAACATTGATTCCAGATTTTAGAGGTATACAAGAACAGATTGATCGAATTATAGAAGCGGCACCTGAAGTGGTAAGCCATAATATGGAAACGGTGGAGCGCAATACCAGACGCGTCAGAGTGCAAGCCAAATACGGCCGTAGTTTAGGGGTATTAGAAGCACTTAAAAAAGGAGGGCGCCGAACTAAAACAGGTTTAATGCTGGGAATTGGGGAAGAGAAGCATGAAATAATTCAAACAATGAAAGACTTGGTGAATGTAGGATGTGATGTATTAACCTTAGGACAATACTTGCAACCCACTTCAAAACATTTACCTGTGCAGCGCTTTGTTCATCCGGATGAATTTGCTGAACTAAGACAAATTGGATATGAATTGGGATTTGATTATGTAGAAAGTGGGCCTTTGGTTCGTTCCTCTTATCATAGTGAAAAACATGTGATTGCTGGATGGGGTAGGAATAAGTGGATGGAAGAACAAGCAAGCAAATAAATAAGCAAACAGCTACATCATAAAAAAAGTGCCACTCGTTTAGAGGGCACTTTTTTTTATAAGGATTAAACTAAGAATGTTTACTCCCACATTAAAGCTGACGCACCTAATATAGCAGCGTCTGATTCTTTCAAATGACTGAATAAAATTTTCACTTTATTTTGAAAAATTTCAATCACATTCGCTTCCATATGCGTTCTAGTCGGTTTTAAAATTAAATCTCCAGCCTTAGTCAATCCGCCAAATAAGATGATGGCTTCAGGACTTGAAAACATAACAAAGTTGGCCAAAGACATTCCTAAAATTTTACCTGTAAACTCAAATACTTCTTTTGCCACTTCGTCGTCATTTTGGGCTGCTTCAAATACATCCTTGGAAGTAATTTTTTCAACCGGAATAGATCTTAATAAACTAGGACGATCCGTGGTCGTTAAAATTTCAACAGCCGATTGAGCAACACCGGTTGCAGAAGCATAGCTTTCCAAAGAACCTTTTTTGCCGGTGCCTGGATGTAATCTTCCATCAGGAATAATAATAGTATGGCCTAATTCCCCTGCGAATCCATCATGGCCATAAATTAATTGACCATTGGCCACGATGCCACTTCCAACTCCTGTACCTAGGGTAATCATAATAAAATCTTTCATTCCTTTTGCTGCGCCATACATCATTTCACCCACTGCTGCCGCATTGGCATCGTTGGTTAATTTAACAGGCAACTTAAATTTGTCCTGCAACATTTTTGCAAAAGGTATAATTCCCTTCCAAGGCAAGTTGGGTGCATATTCAATAGTGCCAGTGTATATATTGCCATTAGGCGCGCCCACACCAATGCCTTTGATACGGCCTACGCCACCCACTTTTTCAATAAGCTCAGAAAGTCTTTCATGTAGTTCATCTATAAAGGAACTTACTTGTGTATGCGTATTGGTTGGCATGGAACTAGAATGCAACACATTGCCATCTTTGTCTACGATACCATATTTAGTACCTGTGCCTCCAATATCTACACCTATAACATATGAATCCATGGTAGTTAATTTATTATATTAAAATTAGTGTCCTCCTTTTGCTTCAGCATCCTCGAAGTTTATACCTTGTTTCGTTAAAATTCCTTTTACAGCAATTGCAAAGAATAAAATATAGGCAAAGCAAGCAACTGGAACCCAAAATGAATTATGAATTCCGTAGCCCGGAGTTGCTAAATTTGAAGATTGGAGATAGTCAGACAACTTGCCTTGAATTGGAGGGATGATACCTCCACCTAAAATCATCATAATCAAAAATGCAGCTCCTTGTGTTGTATACTTGCCTAAGCCTGCAACTGATAAGGAGAAAATAGAAGGCCACATAATTGAGCAAGCAATACCACCCATAAGAAATGCATAAACTGCAAAATTACCTGTAGTAAAAATACCTATCAGCATGGCAACAACTCCAATTAAGCTAAATATCATTAGAGTTTTTGCTGGCTTATTTTGACTCAAATAAAAAGCAATAATATGAATACCAACACAAATGATATACATGTAAAGTGGACTCATGTCATATTTTGCTACGCTATTCAATCCAATAATAATTCCAAATGCAATAATGGGGACAAAAAATATCAAAATTTGATTGACTCTTTTTTTGAATTCAAACGCGGCAATGGCACCTGTCCAACGACCAATCATCATACTTCCCCAGTATATAGAAATATATGGAGCAATTTTAGAAGAAGGGATACTTCCAAAATCTTTCTGTTTTAATAGTTCACCTAAATTAGAGCCAATGGCAACCTCAACGCCAACATAAACGAAAATAGCTAACATACCTAAAACAAGTTGAGGGTATTTCATAGCGCCCCATCCATTTTCATTTTTTTGAGCGGCAAAGTTTGCATATAATAGACCTATAATTACTACAGCTAATGCGAGTAAAAGCCACTTCATTCTTTCAGTTTCTAAAGGATGGTTTAATTGATCATTTTCAGCCTGTAATGGAGTGATGGATGATTTCGCTGAAAATATTTGAGCCATTGAAAGGCTATCATTTATTGGTATTACTACTTTATTTTTTTGTATTGAATCAATAGTGCTTCCAATTGCTTCCTCGCTAATACTTGCAAGCAAAGTTGTTTTTTTACTAATACTATCTATTAATTTATTATGTTCATCAATTTTCTTTTGGTTATTAAAAATTGTGATTGCTTCTTTAGACGTATAACTTTTAAATACAGGGGTAAAAGCAATAATCAATAAACCAGTAATTATTAAAAGTAGTTTTAATGCTTTATTTGCTGGTTCAATTTTTTCATCATTTATTCCTGCGGGGACTTTTTTAGAAAATCTGAATAAGGCGGCCGCTATAATGAATAAAGCACCTACTGCTGTATAAAGTAAAACTACCTTGCTTAAAGGTAAGCCTGCGATGTCCTTATCAGTAATTGCTGCTGTACTGCCAAATAAAGCAAAAGCAACCACAATAGGACCAATGGTAGTTCCAAATGAGTTAATTCCACCAGC
>Ga0078894_10004706_pt1 | contig 10474 bp, 9 predicted proteins | sample LauGreSu1BDMLBSD_2_FD_67506 | JGI IMG/M metagenome (GOLD analysis project Ga0078894, IMG submission 67506) | Freshwater lake microbial communities from Lake Michigan, USA - Su13.BD.MLB.SD (version 4) (version 4) | ecosystem: Environmental > Aquatic > Freshwater > Lake | place: Lake Michigan, USA... | reverse complement strand
GCAGGCGATCTCGGTGATTTTTCGGACATTCGATCAGCCAAGGAACTTCTGCAGATCCTCAACTTTGCACAGAGAATGTGTCCATCGAACAGCGGTCTTAACCCGCAACGTCCGCACTCCAATCCCGGAGACCGAGCATGAAGCCCTGCATCTTGCTGATCGAAGACGACGGCGACATGCGCGAGCTTGTGGCCGGCCACCTTGAGCACAGCGGTTTTGACGTGCAACGCGCCGAAGACGGCATCAAAGGCCAAGCCCTCGCACTGCAGTACACACCGGATTTGATCCTGCTGGATCTGATGCTCCCCAAGGTGGATGGACTCACCCTGTGCCAGCGCCTGCGGCGCGACGAGCGCACCACCGGCATACCCATCCTGATGCTGACGGCTCTGGGCAGCACCAAGGACAAGGTGAGTGGCTTCAACTCAGGCGCCGACGACTACCTAGCGAAACCTTTCGATCTCGAGGAACTCCTCGTGCGGATCAAGGCGCTGCTCCGTCGCAGCGATCGCGCACCGCTCTCCACGAAGCACAACGAGATCCTCAGCTACGGAGCTCTCACCCTGGTGCCAGAGCGATTTGAGGCGATCTGGTTCGACGAACCGGTGCGACTGACCCACCTGGAGTTCGAACTGCTGCATTGCCTGCTCCAGCGCCACGGCCAGACCGTTGCTCCCTCCCTGATCCTCAAGGAGGTGTGGGGTTATGAGCCGGACGACGACATCGAAACGATCCGCGTCCACATCCGCCACCTGCGCACCAAGCTCGAGCCCGATCCGCGCAAACCGCGCTTCATCAAAACGGTTTACGGAGCTGGCTACTGCCTCGAGTTGCCCACCGGCAATCAAGAAGCTGAACTGGCTCAGTTGGTGCATAACGCTCGCGAAACCCGCCGGAGCGCCGCCTAGCGCTCCACCGCGCCACTGAGCTCCAACAAGGCCACTTCCCAGGCCAGACGCGGCTGCACGTAGGCGCGCAACTGACCCCTCAACGTTTCAAACCGATGCTGCTGGCTCGGGTCGGTGCGCTGGCGCCACAAGAGCAGCTGCCACCAATCGAGCAGCCACAACTGCTGCTCCACCTCCAGGGCTTCAGACAGGTCACGGGCCAAGCTCAAAGCCTCCAGCGGACTCACGGAGCGCGGAGCCTGTCCCACTAAAGCCGCACAACGCTGGGCCAACCCTTCAGGCAAGGCCTGCCACTGCTGACGCTGCTCCAGCAACGCACCCGGTGAACCTGCGGCCAACTCCACCAGCTCCGGTGGGTCGGGGCATTGGGGTTCCTCAGGCTGTTTCCCCAGCACCCGCTGCAGCTGCTCAGGCGTGAGCCGCGCAAAGGGGATGGACTGGCAGCGGGAGCGAATCGTGCTCAGCAGGCGATCAGGGGCAGCACTCAGCAGGATCAGTAGGCCATCACCAGGCTCCTCAAGGGTTTTGAGCAAAGCATTGGCAGCTCCCTCCGCCATCGCCTCCACCGCTTCCATCACCACCAAACAACGACTGGCCTCCACCGGCCGGCGCCCCAAAAACTGCGACACCGCCCGCACCTGCTCGAGCCGCAACTGTGGTGGCGCCTTACGGCTGATGCCAGCCGCCGCCGCTTGCGATGCCGGCACCAACTGGCCCTTATCGCTGTAGGTGGGCTCCACCCAGAGCAGATCGGGATGGTTGCCCTCCTGAAGGCGGCGGCGGACTGAGGCCGATCCTGCTGAGCCGGCAATCACTCCCTCAAGAAAACGGCGCGCCGCGATCGATCGGCCCACCCCGTGGGCCCCGCAGAACAGATAGGCAGGCGCCAGACGCTGCTGTTGCAAGGCCGCCAAGAGCAACCCCGTGGCCTGCTCCTGACCTACCAACCCCGCAAACAGCGGTTCAGACATGGGCACCACAGCAGGCAGCGATGGCGCGTTGCAGTTCAGCGCTAACCAGCTCAACCGGCTGGGTGGCATCAACGCGTTGCCATCCGGACTGGGCAGCCAGCGACGAAAACCCAGCGCAGACGCGTGCCAAGAAGGCCTCCCCACTGGCTTCAATCCGATCGGCGACCCGGTGACCTCGACGGCGCAGGGAATCTTGGAGTGGCAGTTCCAGCAGCAGGGTGCGATCGGGTTGCAGCCCCCGGCAGGCAATCCGGCTGAGCTGATCGATCAACTCCAGCGATAAGCCGCGGCCATAGCCCTGATAGGCAGCCGTTGAGCCGTGGAAGCGATCGCTGAGCACCCAATGGCCAGCTTCCAAGGCCGGACGGATCCGCTCCTGCACATGCTGAGCGCGATCGGCGGCATAGAGCAAGAGCTCAGCGGTGCTGCAAGGCTCGGCCGCGCCGGGCGGGTGCAACAGCAACTGGCGCAGGGCGAGACCCAATTCGGTACCGCCAGGCTCACGGGTGACCAACAGCTCAGCCCCTGGAGGCATCAGGCCGCTAGCCGGCAACCAATGACGCAGCCGCTCGATCTGCGTCGTCTTGCCGCAGCCATCGATGCCTTCAAGAACAAAGAAACGCCCGCGTTCAGTCATCACGCCCCAGCGAGAGGGCATTCACCACCACCGTGATTGAACTGAAGGCCATCAGCAGCGCAGCCAGAGGAGGGGAAAGCACGACGCCAAAGCCTGGCAGCAGAACGCCTGCAGCGATGGGCAACACCAGCAGGTTGTAGCCAAAGGCCCAGACGAGGTTCTGTCTCACCTTGGCCATGATCCGGCGGGCCAGACCAAGCGCTTTCGGAATTGCCATGAGCTGATCGCCCAGCACCACTAGATCCGCCGTATCCATGGCGATCTGGGTGCCGGTGCCCACCGCGATGCCCAGATCGGCGGCCGCCAGAGCCGGTGCATCGTTGATCCCATCACCCACCATCGCCACGGCTGCCTGAGCGCGGGCTTGCTGCAGCCGCTCAAGCTTCTGCTGGGGCAGAAGCTCCCAGGCCAGTTGATCAGACCGCAAGCCGAGCGTGCGGCCAAGGCGCTCGACCGGGCCCTGGCGATCGCCGCTGAGCACCGAAAGACGCAATCCCATGCCTTCAAGAGCCGCCAGCGCCGCTGGCGCATCAGGGCGCAGTTGATCATCAATCGCAACCAGGGCCAGCAAAAGCCCATCGGCTGCCAGAGCCACCACCGTGGCACCACCGTTTTCCTGCTCGTGCAACCAGGCCTGTTGATCTGGCTGGAGCGATGTGACTTCGCCTGCCACCCAGGCGAGGCGGCCCAGGCGGCAGCGACCGAACCCGGCAACATCCCCCTGAAGACCGTCGCCGGCAACGGTCTGAGCCTCGTGCACAACCAGCAGGGGCAACTCGAGCTCCTGAACACGCTGAAGCAGGGCGTGGGCCAGGGGATGGCGGGTCTCCGCTTCAAGGCTGGCCGCCAATTGAACGACAACCTCAGGACTGAGCCCCGGCTGGGTTGCGTGCACCCCGACGAGGGTGGGACGTCCCACGGTGAGGGTGCCGGTTTTATCGAAAAACACGGCACTTAAACCAGCCGCGGCCTCGATCACATCACCACCGCGAAACAAAATGCCGGCCTTGGCCGCAAGACCCGTACCCACGCTGATCGCAGCCGGTGTTGCCAACCCCAGAGCACAGGGACAAGCCACCACCAGCACCGCGATGCTCAGCTGCAACCCGAGCACAAAGGGTGTTTCCGCTCCCATCCCCAGGCTCTGATGCCCCCCATGGGCATGGGCCGAGGGGGCAGAAGCGAGCACCTGGGGCCAGAGCTGTGCGCCCAGAAGCCACCAGAAGAGCAGCGTGGCCAGGGCAAACAGCATCACGGCCACACTGAAACGGCCAGCCACCCGGTCGGTGAGCCCCTGAATGGGCCCCTTGCGGGATTGGGCCTGCTCCACAAGGGCAATAATCCGCGCCACGGCGCTATCGCGGCCGGCCCGCAGCACCTCAAGCACCAGCGGAGCCTGCAGATTTAGGCTGCCGGCGGCCAGCTCCGTCCCGATTCCCGCTTCAAGGGGTAAGGGTTCACCGGTCAGGCTCGACACATCCAGGCTTGACACCCCCTCAAGCACGCGGCTATCCACAGGCACGCGATCACCGGGCAGCAGCCGCAGACGATCCCCGGGCCTCAGCGCGCCGACTCGCACAGGCCGAATGGTGGCCTCTGAGCCCTCAGCCACCAGCAGCAACGCCTCATCGGGCTGGAGGAGGGCGAGATCCTGCAAGGCCCGACTGGTGCGGAAACGGGCACGCTCCTCCAGGAATCGACCCAGCAGCACAAAGCCCAGCAGCATCACTGGCTCGTTGAAAAAACACTGCCAACCCACCGAGGGCCAGATCAGGGCAACGACGCTGGCGGCGTAGGCACTGGCCATCCCAAGGCCCACCAACGTGTCCATCCCCGGGGCGCCGGCCAAGGCCGTGCGCGCGCCACGCACCAAGATGGAGCGCCCAGGCAGGGCCAGCGCCAAGGTGGCCACCACGGCATGCACCCAGATCTGCGCCAGCCAAGGCAGGGGTAGTTGCCCCACCTCAGCCAAATGCCCTGCGGCGGAGACCAAGAGCAGGAGCAAGGCCACCACCAGCTGCCGCCAGCGCTCCCACCAGCTGAGCCGCTGTTGGCGAATCAACGGAGAGTCGGGGCCCTGCTCTTCACGGCGGTGGGCCTGGTAGCCCAGCCCAGCCAGAGCTTCAATCAGATTGTTGGCCGGATCAGCCGCCTGCTGGGCGTCGATGGTCGGATCCAAGCCCACCCAGGCCGTGCGGTTCAGCAGGCTCACGCTGGCCTGGCGCACGCCGGGCTGCGCCAACAAGCGCTGCTCCACGGCCCGGACACAGCCGCCGCATTTCATTCCTTCCACCTCCAGCAGCAGGGCCGCCACGGGCTGCGGAGCCTGTTCAATGCCGCTGCTCACGGATTCGCGGGTGGATGGCTGCAGGCTAGGGAGTGCGAACAGCTCAAGCAGCCACCGCCGCAGGCAGGTGAGGATGGGCCAACGAAGCACCGCAAACCACCGTGCCCCGCTCTCAGCGCAACGACAACTTCATCGACAAGAGCTTCACGGTGATGGCGGACCTGATCCTGAAGGTGCTGCCCACCAACCAACGCGCCAAGGAAGCATTCGCGTACTACCGCGATGGCATGAGTGCCCAGGCCGATGGCGAGTACGCCGAAGCCCTCGACAACTACGCCGAAGCGCTGAAGCTGGAGGAAGATCCCAACGATCGCGCGTTCATCCTCTACAACATGGCGCTGGTGTACGCCAGCAATGGTGAGCACGAGAAGGCCCTGGAGCAGTACAGGCAGGCCCTCGATCTCAACAGCAAGATGCCCCAGACCCTCAACAACATGGCGGTGATCCACCACCACCTGGGTTCCCTGGCTGAAGAGCAGGGCGACAGCGACCTGGCCGATCGTCACTTCGATCAGGCCGCTGATCTTTGGACCAAGGCAATCCGGATGGCCCCGAACAACTACATCGAGGCTCAGAACTGGCTGAAAACAAGTGGCCGCGGCAGCGTCGACGTGTATTTCTGACGCAGAACCGCCAGCCCCTCGCGGAGTCAGCGCTTAATTCAGGCCCGATCGTCAGCCGGATTCACGCCCAGAGCCGCCACCAGCGCTTCAGCGACGCCGCCAGCCTCCAGCAGCTGAAGATCCAAGCCTGCTGCCAGCCGCCCCAGAGCACTGCCCTTAGGCACCACGGCCCGGCGAAATCCCAGTCGGGCCGATTCCTGCAGACGCTGCTCCAGCTGGGCCACAGGGCGCAGCTGCCCCCCCAAACCCAGCTCACCAATCAACACCGTGCCCGGCGGCAGGGTGAGATCGCGGTAGCTAGCCACCACTGCCGCGGCAACCCCCAGGTCTGCCGCCGGCTCCTCCACCTCCAGGCCACCCGCCACAGCGAGATAGCAGTCGAAGCGTGAAAGCGGCAGGCCCAGATGCTTTTCCAGCACCGCCAGGATCTGGTGGAGCCTGTTCGTGCCGATGCCCGTAGCGGTGCGGCGTGGGCTCGAGTAGCTGGTGGTGCTGACCAGAGCCTGCAGTTCCACCACCAGGGGCCGAGTGCCTTCACAGGCCACGATCGTGGCGGTGCCGGCGCTGGGCTCATCACTGCCCAAGAACAGCTCACTGGGGTTGAGCACCTGAGCCAGGCCCTGGCCACGCATCTCGAACACCCCCAACTCATGGGTGGCGCCGAAGCGGTTCTTCACGGCCCGCAGCAGCCGGTGGCTGGCGAAGCGGTCCCCTTCGAACGTGAGCACCGCATCCACCAGGTGCTCCAGCACCTTGGGCCCAGCGAGCATGCCCTCCTTGGTCACGTGGCCCACCAGCAGCAGGGCCGTGTCCTGCCGTTTGGCGATGCGGGCCAGGGCGGCGGCACACTCGCGCACCTGCGCCACCGAGCCGGGGGCGCTACCCAGCTCGCCGTCGTGGAGCGCCTGGATGCTGTCGATCACCGCTACGGCAGGGCGGAGGGCTTCTAGCTCCTGCAGCACGAGTTCAAGATCGGTTTCCGCCAGTAATTGCAGGCCAGGGCCGCTGGACTCACCATCCGCCGGCAAGGGCGAGAGCTCCCCCTGCTCCTCCACCAGACGACGCCAGCGCAACTTCACCTGCTGGGCTGATTCCTCAGCGCTCACGTAGAGCACGGAGTGGCGAGCCGCCATGGCTTGGGCGCTCTGCAACAGCAGGGTGCTCTTGCCGATGCCCGGATCACCGCCCAGCAACACCAGCGAGCCCGGCACCAAGCCGCCTCCCAGCACGCGATCCAGCTCGCCGTAGCCACTGCACAGCCGCTGTAGGGGGCGATCCCCAACCACAGCGATCGGCTCGGAACGGCGCGGCACAGCGGGCATGGCGGCTTCCGCTGGAGCGGCCACCGGACGTCTGCGGCGGTTATCGGTAGGTGCGGCGCTTTGCTCCACCAAGGTGTTCCAACTGCCGCAGCCGGAACAGCGGCCAAAGAACTGGCGGCTCTGCGCTCCGCAGCTCTGGCAGACGTAGAGGCTGGTGGCGCGGGCCAAAACGGTGTATGAAGAAAGGTGGCTACCGCAGAACCCGGAGGCCTGCCGACCTTTTCAGTAGGTCGAACTACTTAACCCGTCCACAGCGAGTGGCGCAATGACGGCCTCAACCGCCACAACCTCCTCCTCCGCCAAGGAAACCATCCTGGTGGTCGACGATGAAGCAAGCATCCGCCGCATCCTCGAGACCCGCCTCTCGATGATCGGCTACCAGGTGGTGACCGCTTGCGATGGCCAGGAAGCGCTCGAAGCTTTCCGGCAGTGCAACCCCGATCTGGTCGTTCTCGACGTGATGATGCCGAAGCTTGACGGCTACGGCGTTTGCCAAGAGCTCCGCAAGGAATCCGATGTGCCGATCGTGATGCTCACGGCTCTCGGCGATGTCGCTGACCGCATCACCGGCCTGGAGCTCGGCGCCGACGACTACGTGGTGAAGCCCTTCAGCCCCAAGGAGCTGGAGGCACGTATCCGCTGCGTGCTGCGGCGGGTTGAAAAAGACAGCGTCGCCGGGATCCCCAACTCCGGAATCATCCAGGTGGGCGAGCTGCGCATCGACACCAACAAGCGGCAGGTTTATCGCGCTGAGGAACGCATCCGACTCACCGGGATGGAGTTCAGCCTGCTGGAACTCTTGGTGGGCCGCAGCGGTGAGCCCTTCAGCCGCGGCGAGATCCTCAAGGAGGTGTGGGGGTACACGCCGGAGCGACATGTGGACACCCGGGTGGTGGATGTTCATATCTCCCGTCTGCGCTCCAAACTGGAAGACGATCCGGCCAACCCTGAGCTGATCCTCACGGCACGGGGCACCGGTTATCTGTTCCAACGCATCGTTGACGCCGTTGCCTCCGAAGCCCTCTGACGCCCCAGGCCACGGTTCCGGCAACCGCCGGGGGCGCCCCCGCGCCATTCGGCGGTTGGAGATCTGGTATCGCCGCAATGCAGCGGTGACCAGCCTGGTGGGCACAGCAACGGCTACGGCCAATGCAGCTGCCACAGCTGCCAATGCGGCGGGATCGGTGGCGGGATCGGCGGCCGGTGCCGCCGCTGGCGCCGCCGCCGGTGCGGCCAACATGGTGCTTCAGCCGTTGGTGTTCGATCCCCTGCGCCGGCTGCAACGGGGCGTTGGCGGCAGCGAAGGAACACCGATCAACGACGCCGAGCGCCTCTGGGTAGCCGTGGATGGCATGGGCGGCGACTACGCCCCGGGGCCGATTCTCGAAGGCTGTCTGCGGGCCGTGCGCCTGCTGCCTTTGCGGGTGAAGTTCGTGGCCGAGGCCACCGCGGTGGCAGCGGCGGTGGCCGAGTTGAACCTCACTGAGGAGCTCGAGGCCGCCCAACAGGAAGGCCTGGTGGAACTCGTGCCCAGTGGCGTGTCGGTGGGCATGGATGAAGAAGCCACCGTGGTGCGCAAGAAGCGCGACGCCAGCATCAACCTGGCCATGGATCTGGTGAAGGCGGGCGAGGCCACCGCCGTGTATTCCGCCGGCAACTCCGGGGCCGTGATGGCATCAGCGATCTTCCGACTGGGACGCCTCAAGGGGATCGACCGCCCCGCCATTGGGGCTCTCTTCCCCACCAAGGACCCCGAGCAGCAGGTGTTGGTGCTGGATGTGGGCGCCAACATGGACGCCAAGCCCGCCTACCTGCACCAGTGGGCCCTGCTGGGCAACATCTACAGCCGCGATGTACTGCAGGTGGCGAAGCCCCGCGTTGGCCTGCTCAACATCGGCGAGGAGGAGTGCAAGGGCAACGATCTGGCCCTGCGCACCTATCCCCTGATGGCGGAGGAAACGCGCTTCACCTTCGCCGGCAACTGCGAGGGCCGCGATGTGCTCTCCGGTGAATTCGATGTGGTGGTGTGCGATGGCTTCACCGGCAACGTGCTGCTGAAGTTCTTGGAGAGCGTGGGCAGCGTGCTGCTGGATGTGCTCAAGGCCGAGCTGCCCCGGGGCCGCCGCGGCAAGGTGGGCTCCGCCTTCTTGATGAGCAACCTGCGCCGCATCAAGAAGCGCCTCGACCACGCGGAACACGGCGGTGCACTGCTGCTGGGCGTGAACGGCGTGTGCGTGATCGGCCATGGCAGCAGCAAGGCCCTCTCGGTGGTGAGCGCTTTGCGCATCGCCCACTCCGCCGCCAACCACGGGGTGATGGACGACCTGCAGCAGCTGAGCAGCGGCGCCGAGGCCGCCATTGCCTGTGGTTGACTGAGCCCACCGTTGGGTTGAACCGGTGGGGCTCGGCCAGACAAGCAGCAACGGCCAACCGATCGGGATGGCCCTGGTGGGCTGCGGCAGCGCTGTGCCGGCGATCAGCGTTAGCAATCAACAGCTGAGCGAACGAGTCGACACCAGCGACGAATGGATTCGCACCCGCACGGGCATCGGCGCTCGCCGCATCTGCGCCGCCGATGAGCCCCTCACCGTTCTGGCCAGCCGTGCCGCCCAGACCGCCCTCGACCATGCCGGTTGGGCCGCCGAGGATCTGGATCTGATCCTGATGGCCACCTCCAGCCCTGACGATCTCTTCGGCACGGCACCCAGGGTGCAGGGAGCAATCGGCGCCCGCAACGCTGTGGCCTTCGACCTCACTGCGGCCTGCAGCGGTTTTCTCTTTGCCCTGATCACGGCTGGGCAGTACCTCCGTAGCGGCGCCATGCGCCGCGCCCTCGTAATCGGGGCGGATCAACTGAGCCGCTGGGTGGATTGGGACGACCGCACCACCTGCGTGCTGTTTGGCGATGGCGCCGCTGCCGTAGCCGTGGAGGCCTGCCCCGATGAGCGCAACGGCCTCTTGGGCTTCCGCATGCACTCCGATGGGAGCCGCAACGGCTGTCTCACCCTGGCTCAGACCGACAGCCATACCGATGTCTTGGGGGGCGTGAGCGCCCAGGTGGGCGGTTTCGCACCGCTGCGCATGAACGGCCAGGAGGTGTACAAATTCGCGGTGCGCGAGGTGCCGGCGGTGCTCAAGGAACTGCTGGAGAGCACGGGTACGCCCGCCTCGGATCTCAACTGGCTGCTGCTGCACCAGGCCAACCAGCGCATCCTGGATGCCGTGGCCGATCGCTTCGCCATTCCCCATGAGCGGGTACTCAGCAACCTGGCCAGCTACGGCAACACCTCCGCCGCCACCATTCCGCTGATGCTCGATGAAGCGGTGAAGGATGGCCGGGTCAAGGCTGGGGATCTGATCGCCAGCAGCGGCTTCGGCGCTGGCCTCAGCTGGGGTGGGGCGCTGCTGCGCTGGGCAGGACCTGAAGGCTGAACGGCCGGTTGGCCTCTGGCCCGCCGCGTAATGTCCCCCCGACAGTGCAACGCAAGCGGCCATGGGTATTGCCTGGGTGTTTCCGGGACAGGGCTCACAAAAGGTGGGCATGGCCGCCGGCGTGCTCGATCTTCCCGGTGCGCGCGAGCGCTTCGCCGCTGCCTCCGACCTGCTGGGCCGGGACCTGCTGGCCATCTGCGCTGGTGAAGCAGCTGGAGAGCTGAGCGATCTCAA
>Ga0078894_10004705_pt1 | contig 10475 bp, 12 predicted proteins | sample LauGreSu1BDMLBSD_2_FD_67506 | JGI IMG/M metagenome (GOLD analysis project Ga0078894, IMG submission 67506) | Freshwater lake microbial communities from Lake Michigan, USA - Su13.BD.MLB.SD (version 4) (version 4) | ecosystem: Environmental > Aquatic > Freshwater > Lake | place: Lake Michigan... | reverse complement strand
TTGGCGTTGGGTGAAAGAATAAATATTTGTTAATGAAAAAATATTCCAGCGATATAATTATCGCATATCTGGCACTGATCAGCGGATTAACCATATCCGCTGTGGCTGTTTGGTATTCTGTAGCAGGATTGGTATCAATCTTCGCAGCCGCAGCCATACCTATTATGATCATGGGTATAGCTTTAGAAGTAAGCAAATTGGTTGCTTCTGTCTGGCTTAAACAGAATTGGGATCGTGCACCACGAGGATTAAAATGGTATTTGTCCACTGCTGTGGTAGTACTGATGATCATAACCTCTATGGGAATTTTTGGATTCTTATCTAAGGCACATTTAGATCAAAATCTCGTCAGCGGCGATGTCATAGATAAAGTTGCTATCATAGATGAAAAAATAAAAACACAGAAAGACAATATCGAAGCCGCCCGAAAAGCTCTGCGCCAAATGGACGATGCTGTGGATCAGACCATGTCCAGAAGCACATCAGAACAAGGTGCAGATAAAGCTGCCAGTCTGCGCCGCTCACAACAACGTGAAAGAACCAATCTACAAAATGATGTATCAAAGGCACAGACAGAAATAGCCAAGCTCAATGAACAACGAGCCCCTATGGCCAAGGATCTTCGTGCTGTAGAAGCAGAAGTTGGCCCAATTAAGTACATTGCGAAATTAATTTACGGTGATAATCCAGATGCTAATCTTTTAGAAAAAGCAGTCACCTGGGTTATTATGATCATTATATTTGTATTTGATCCGTTGGCTGTTTTGTTATTGTTAGCCAGCCAATATAGTTTTCAGTGGCTGCGAGAAAAGAAAGACGAAGCAGACAATGATCCAGAAGAGTTTTTTGAAAAAGCCAAGGAAACTTTCAAACGATTAGACGAAGATGCAGCCAGTGATGTTGAATCTAAAAAAGAAAGTGTTGATCCGAGCCCTCCAGGATGGATGTTTTCTAAAATTATCGGAGCCGTAGCTTCTTCTGAAAATGTTAATCTTAACAAAGAACAAACGTTCGATGAAAAAAAACCGTTGGACGAATGGAATGAAATGATAGCCGAAGCTGAAAAAGCTGTGGCAGATGAATTGGAAAATGAAGAACAGCAGATCATGGATTCGGCATCAGAAAGTGTAAAAGAAGCCATGACTGCCTGGAAACATGATAATCCTGAAAGCAGTCTAAAATTACAAAGACGTATGTTGGAAAAAGGACTAATTAAAGAATTACCTTGGATGTCATATCTTAAGCCTCAGCCAGATTATGTAGATGAAGCTACTGAAGAAGCACTCAAGTGGGCTGAAGAGCAGGTTAGTAAACAAAAAGAAAATATCAAATCTAACGAAGTTGTCTGGATGGAACACGACGAACAGGGACAACAAATTAAAAAAAGCAAAGATATATATCAACAAAATGCTGAGCAGAATGAGCGAACAATTTGGCAACGAATTCAAGACGCTAAGAAATGACTGATAAAATTCTCGTGGTAACTGCTCCGGATGATGTTAGCTTAGATGGTATTCGAATTCTCGCAGTTGATCTCACGCAAGATCAAGGTCAGATAGTTTCAAATGCTCTATTACAGTTAGATACTCTTAATTTTAACATAATCAATTACGTATGGAATCCTGGCAATGATGTAGCCTGGCTCTTAGATAAAAAACTCAAAACCGATATTATTATTTTTAACGCAGATAGTATGGACAATACCATCACCGGATATCTATCAGCCTTTGCCAAATCCTATTATTTTGGCACCCTAAAAGATCTGCATTTGGTCAATAATCGTGCTATATATAGTAGTGAAGAGATTCGATTTTTACTGGAGAAAATTCTAAGAAAACATGACGAAATTTGAAAATAAATTCAGAGGCAGTGGCGTGATTGTAAAAGAAAATGAAAACATCAATCAGGCTCTGCGCAGATTTAAGAAAAAAATTGATGATGGCGGTCTTTTAGATACTCTAAGGCAAAAAGAATTCTACGAAAAACCTACCACAGAACGCAAACGTAAAAAAGGTGCGGCCAAAGCACGTTGGCGTAAAAAACTCCGAGATCAACAACTTCCCCCTAAACTGTTTTAATCATTGACCATTGGTCAGAAAGGTAGTATAATAACTGTATGCTTACAGATATTATGATAGACTTGGAGACGCTGGACGTACTCCCTTCCGCAACAATCCTTACAATTGGTGCTGTTAAATTTGATCCTTTTGGTGATGATATCAACGAGCCAGCCTGCGAACGCTTCTATGTCAAAGTGGATCTTGACAGTTGTGATCGAATAGGTTGCACAATCAGTCAGAGCACTGTGGATTGGTGGGCCAATCAAAGCCAAGCTGCACAAGATGAAGCGTTTAGTCCCGACAATAGAGTAGATATCGTCGAAGCTATGACTGCTCTCCGTAAATTCTGTTTAGGTGCTAAACGTGTTTGGTCACATGGAGCAGGATTCGATATTATTATATTAGAACACATTTATCGTAAAATTGGCAAAGCTGTTCCGTGGAGTTTCTGGGAAGTTCGAGATACTCGAACAATCTTTGATATCGGAATCAATCCAGAAAGACCGCCAGTATTGGCGCATCATGCTCTTGAGGATGCCTGGAATCAAGCGGTTGGTGTGCAGAATGTTTATAGAAAATTACGTTCGGCCAGCAGTATCGATGGAAAAATGTTTACTCCACTGTCAAATCAAAGATGAGAATCGAAGACGAAATTAAATTAGATTTTAAGGATGTTTTAATTCGACCCAAGAGATCAACTCTTTCCAGTCGTAAAGAAGTGGATCTTTCACGAACCTATAAATTTAAACACAGCGGCCAAGAATGGTCAGGCATTCCTATAATGGCCAGTAACATGGACGGTGTTGGTACCTTGTCTGTAGCAGACTCACTGCATCAACATCAGTTGTTTACCTGCCTGGTTAAAAACTATGACGAAGAAGATCTTCATGATGTTATAGTCAACATCGGCGGTACAAATTTAGCTGTCAGCACAGGAACTGGCTCCAAGGATTTTGATAAATTAAATAGAATTATAAATGCATATTCTGAAATAGAATTTATCTGCATCGATGTGGCCAACGGGTATTCGGAACATTTTGGAGATTTTGTTTCTAAAGTAAGATCAAAATATCCCAAACATACAATTATTGCTGGCAACGTTGTTACAGCAGATATGACACAAGAATTAATATTAAGAGGAGCAGACATTGTCAAAGTTGGAATCGGACCAGGATCGGTATGTACGACTAGGATACAAACTGGGGTTGGCTACCCGCAACTTTCTGCGATCATTGAATGCAGTGATGCGGCGCACGGGTTGGGCGGGCATATTATTGCTGACGGCGGCTGTACTTGTCCAGGTGATGTGGCTAAGGCATTTGGAGCAGGCGCCGATTTTGTCATGCTTGGCGGAATGTTAGCAGGCACAGATCAAGGTGGAGGTCAAATCATCGATGACTGCGGACAACAGTTTGTAGAATTTTATGGTATGAGCAGTGATACCGCCATGAACAAGCATCACGGGGGTGTAGCAGAATATCGCAGCAGTGAAGGTCGAACTGTGCGTGTACCATATCGAGGAGATATAAATAAAATCGTGCAAGATATTTTGGGAGGTTTGCGAAGTAGTTGTACCTATGTAGGTGCTCCTACACTAAAGCAACTGTCAAAATGTACCACATTTATTAGGGTCACAAAGCAGTTTAATGATGTTTTTGTGAAATAAATAAAATTATAAACTGCACCATTTAATGGGTAGTTTATAGAGCATAGTGCTCAGTAAGATCTTACTTTATAAGGAGATAGACAATGTCTAAGATCATCGGTATCGATTTAGGTACAACAAACTCATGTGTAGCCGTTATTGAAAACGGTAAATCCAAAGTAATTGAAAATTCTGAAGGTGCAAGAACAACACCTTCAATCGTGGCCTATGCCAACGATGAAATTCTTGTAGGTGCCAGCGCCAAACGCCAAGCAGTTACAAATCCAACTAACACCATTTATGCTGCCAAGCGTCTAATTGGTCGTAAGTTCAAAGAAGAAGCAGTACAAAAAGACCTGGACCTAATGCCATATAAAATCTTCGAAGCAAAGAATGGCGATGCATGGGTCAAGGCACAAGACAAAGAATTGGCACCACCACAAATTTCAGCGGAAGTTCTTCGTAAGATGAAAAAGACCGCAGAGGACTATTTAGGACATGAAGTTACTCAAGCCGTTATCACAGTTCCTGCGTACTTTAACGACAGCCAAAGACAAGCTACTAAAGATGCTGGACAGATCGCAGGCTTGGAAGTACTTCGTATTATCAATGAGCCTACTGCGGCAGCTCTTGCTTATGGTGTTGATAAAGATGATAAAGCTGATAGGAAAGTGGCTGTTTATGACCTTGGTGGCGGTACATTCGATGTTTCGATCATCGAGATAGCCAACGTTGAAGGTGAAAAACAAATTGAAGTGTTGTCCACTAATGGTGACACATTCTTAGGCGGTGAAGACTTTGACCAACGTATTATGGATTACTTAGTCGACGAGTTTAAGAAAGAAAGTGGTGTTGATCTAAGCAAGGACATGTTAGCCCTGCAACGTCTAAAAGATTCAGCAGAAAAGGCCAAGATTGAGTTGTCAAGTTCTGCACAGACAGATGTCAATTTGCCATACATCACTGCAGATGCAAGTGGTCCTAAGCACATGAATATCAAACTGACTCGTTCAAAACTTGAAAGTCTCGTTGACGAGTTAATCCAGCGTTCGATCGCCCCTTGCAAAACAGCGTTAAAAGATGCAGGCGTTACAGCCGCAGATATTGACGAAGTAATCTTAGTTGGTGGTATGACACGCATGCCTAAGGTACAGGAAGCGGTTGAGAAATTGTTTGGGAAAGCTCCACGCAAAGACGTCAACCCAGACGAGTCAGTGGCTGTTGGTGCTGCAATTCAAGGTGACGTATTAGGTGGTGATCGTAAAGACGTGCTATTACTTGATGTTACACCTTTAAGTCTCGGCATCGAAACAATGGGTGGTGTAATGAGCAAGTTGGTACAGAAGAATACCACCATTCCAACCAAGGCATCACAAGTGTTTAGTACTGCAGAAGACAATCAACCTGCTGTTACTATCAAAGTGTTCCAAGGTGAACGTGAGCTTGTACAGTACAACAAACTTTTAGGTGAATTTAATCTTGAAGGTATTCAACCGCAGCGTCGTGGACAACCACAGATTGAAGTTACTCTTGATATTGATGCTAACGGTATCATGCATGTATCTGCTAAAGATAAAACAACAGGCAAAGAGAACAAAATCACAATTAAATCTAATTCTGGTCTGAGCGATGAGGAAATTCAAAAAATGATTCGTGAAGCAGAGGAAAATGCTGAAGCAGATAAAAAAGCACGTACTCTTATTGAAACACGCAATTCAGCAGAAGCACAGATGCACGAAGTTAAAAAAGACCTAGAAGAATATAGATCTGAGTTAACAGACACTGAGATTTCTGAAATCGAAACAGCTATCGCCGCAGTAGAAACAGTAGTTAAAGGCGATGATGTTGAAAAGATTACAGAAGAACTCACAAAAGTTTATCCAGCAATGAAAACATTGTTAGATAAAAAACAGGCCAAGGAACAGGCACAAGCACAAGCTGACGCCCAACCACAGCCACAAGATGATGTAGTTGATGCTACCTTCACAGAGAAGAAAGCAGACTAATCATAAACAGGGGTACTTTCGAGGCCCCTATTGTTCTTACTTTTAAAGGAGACTATTATGAACAATGCATTAAGTAGAATTGACGCTCTAAACAGAGCACTAATTGGTTTTGATACCATGTTTGATACCATGGAACGCAGATTCGCTAACCAAGTGTCTAACAACTATCCTCCACACAACATCATCAAGACTGGTGAAAATCAGTATGAGATCCAGTTGGCAGTGACAGGATTTGACAAATCAGAAATTTCAGTAACAGTGGAGAACAACGTGCTTGTGATCAAGGGCGAAAGCAATACCACTGAATACGATGATACTCAATATCTGCATCGTGGTCTTGCTACTCGAGACTTCGCTCGCGAATTTCCATTAGCTGAGCATATCGAAGTCGAAGGTGCAGAAATTAGAAATGGTATGTTGATTGTTAAGTTGATCCGTAACATTCCGGAATCTGCTAAACCTAAAATCATTGACATTGTAGATGTTAAGTAATATAATATAATACATGGGGGAGAAATCCCCCATAACCAATTTGGAGGAAAAATGACCACAGCAACACAAGTAGAAGAGAAAGTAGTAGTTTCTCTACAACCACCTAAATTATGGAAAGTGATATTCTTAAACGATGATTCTACTCCCATGGAATTGGTTATTGAATTGCTGACTGGTATTTTCAAACATACCGAATCCACAGCCAAAGATATCACATTAGAAATTCATGCAACAGGCAGCGGCATCGCTGGAGTTTATCCTTTCGAAATTGCTGAACAAAAAGGCATTGAAGCAACTAATCAGGCTAGGGCCAATGGATCACCTCTACGTATACAAGTGGAGGAAGAATGAGTCTACGGGAAATCACTAAAGATTTACACACAGATGCTGAACGTACAGAATTTGCGAAAAAATTATTAAGCGGCAGTATCTCAAAAGAAGACTACGCTAATTATCTTTATCAGATGGTATTGATTTATCCAACAATCGAAATGGGTAATAAAATTCAAGGCAACTTTGCCAACTTGCCAGATATCGAACGTGCTTGGCCAATCTATCAAGATTATATCGAATTAGCAGGCAAAAATAATCCTAATTATAAATGGTTACCTAGCACTGTAGATTATCATCACTACCTGTTAGAACTATTAAATGATCTTGATCGTAAACATTTGATCAAAGCACACTTATATTGCCGCCATATGGGAGATCTATATGGTGGTCAGATTCTGGCCAAGCGAGTGCCCGGTCAGGGAAAATTTTACAAATTCAAAGACCCGGAACGTCTTAAAGAACAGATACGTGCAGAACTCACAGACGACCTAGGCGACGAAGCTCGTGTGGCTTTTGAGTGGGCGATTAAAATAATGAGAGAGCTGAACAATGAGCCAAGTCTGGGACACACTAATTGAAATCCAAACTTTACTTGAGGAATCCTTTGAGAAAACTGGGGTCGAAACCTTCGAGCCTGGAATGGATCGTTTTAATCAGCCTGGTTGGGTTAATCGCGTATGGAGCAGCGACAAGTATCGTAGGGCCCACGTTGATGTCGTTGATGCTAGGTTGACCAAAGGCCTATGGATGATGCACTGTTGCATCTTCCCGCATATACATAATCCTGCTCCAATTTACGGTTTTGATGTTATAGCTGGTAAGAATAAAATTACCGGCTGTTTTCACGACTATTCAAAAGCAGGAGATCCCGATCATCCTATGATGCGGTGGTTCTCCGAAGAAGTGGCTAAATTAGAGTGGCGCAAAGAACGTACTTTACCCGAATGGGCCACTAACATATTCAGCCCAAGTATGGTAGCTGCGGGCAATGTCAGCGATGAAGCAGAACTTGAGCAGATTACAGATCTAGCGAAAACCACTATAGAGCACTATCTAAGCACAGTTGCCGAAACTAATAACACAGTAGCGGATACAACGTGGGATCAAAACTACTATGCACAGAATCAAAAATGTAACCCTCATACACCACGTGTAATGGTTAGTTTGGGGCTATCTGAGGATGATGTTAAGCATTTTATACAAGAATGCCTGTTCCCAGAAATCCGATAAATAACTTACTATGAGATTTTTTGAATTTAACTACAAAACTGCTATAGCTGAATCTAGTCAGAAATCAGAATTAATTTCTGCTAATGCGATTCATACTGCTAATTATTTGTCTTCGGTGACTGAAAAACTTCCACAAGAAGATGGACAAAAATTAATAGCATTTAACGATACCTTAGAAAAAATCATCGATGGCATTTCTAAATTTACAGATTATTTTCGTTCAAAACAACCAGAACCGGTCGCTGCACCAGTTGCAAAAGAGCCGGTTTCTGCTCAAAGTAATACTGCCGTTGCTCCTTCCACAGTAGCACCTATTAGTAAACCTGCACAACCTGCCACGCCTCCTGTACAAGAAGGTGTAAAATATAATCGACGTAGAGAGTATAATTTTCCGGAAGAATTAGCAGCAGCTAAACAAAATATTGAAACAATTAAAGAAGAAATTAAATTTTTAGAAAATGTTGCAACTAACACTCCTAAAGAAAAAGATCTACGAGATCGAGGATTATCTTTTGCTAATCAACAACTAGAAAGTGCTACAAGAACATTTAAAGGATTTAAATCTGCAGTCGACGAAAGAAATCTTTTCAAAAAACAAAAAGAAGAAGCCGATAAGTTCCTACAAGATATCGCCAACTTTTTAACTGTGCTAGGAGATAGAGTCCAAGGCTATACACAGGGATTAGCAAACATTGACACTTCGGGATTAAAATATGCCGAGAAGAAAAAAATTGTCAATGCGCAGCAATTTACAAGCACACTACGTCAAGCATTATTTGGTTTAATTATTGAAATTGCTAATAAACGTGAAACCAGTGTCACACCTGAACAAATTAAAGGGTTTTTGCAGGCCTGTGTTGACGGTCAAGTTATTGATATGAGCCAAGTAGTAGGCAAAGACTACGGCAATATTAGAGATTCTCTTAACCCTGAATGGAAGAATGTTTTTGATTTGTTTGTAGAAAAAAACATTTTTGAATATAGTCCTGGTACTACTTCGGGAGCAGTTGGGCCTGGAGAAATGGCACTGAGCATGATGGCCAATCCTACCGAAAAAGCTCCTGTTGGCGACTTGATGATTAACGGTATAATGTATGAAGTTAAAGCAGGCCTGAAGACCGGAGGTCGCCTTAATAGTAAGGGTATAGGTAAAGCCACTACCGGTTGGAAGGTGTGGAGTGAAAAAATTGAAGAAATAGTTCGCAAAAATGCGCCTCCTCAAACTAAATTTTTTAGTAATACTGACAATAAAGGCAATATTATAGAAAAAGGAACGAACCCAAAACAATTTAGTGCTAATATGGTAAATGCCAATACTAACAAAAATACTGGTAGAATAACATACAAAGTTGCATCTAAATACAATTGGAACGCTAAAGGTTTCAACGCACTAAACGATGAAGTCCTAATTCATAGCACACGACCAGAAACTGTAGATCTATTTATGAGCTCGTTAAAGTCTATTTTTAACAATTATGCGGCAGTGGCAAAACGTATGGAAGAATTAGGAGTAGGTAGCCCGTCGAGTTTAATTGGTAGTGCAATTAGCAGAGACGGTAAGAAAGTGTCGCTTACAAAAATAAATCAAGCTATTACAGCAATGGCATTTGTAAGCTACCATTTAGAAGATCATATTGAAAATATATTATTTTTAAATACAAAAAGTTTAGAATATTCGATTATTCGAGGACAAGGCGGAGACCCGACTGATTTATTAGAAAAGATAGAATCTGGATACGTAAAAATCACCAGCGGATTTAACTGGAATGACGCCCAACAAACTCCTACTCCGTCGTATAACGCATCTCGACCAGTATAACTAAAACTTAGAACAAATTAATACTATCACATAACTATTTCTTGCCACCGCGTAAATACTAATACCGAGTACCGGGAGCGAATCTATGAAAAAGTTGTTAGTATTGTTATTTGTACCATTTTCTGTTCATGCAGCAGATCTCGTACACCAATTTCAAAGTCCAGCCTTTATTCCAGGTAACGGTTATAGCCAGCACGTTCTCACAATTCATCAGATGGAAGAGAACAAAAAGAAAGAAATACGAGCAGAACAAGCAGCAGCCATAGCCAAAGCAGAAGCTGCGGCCAAACAGACTAATTTGGCCAAATTCCTAGTTAACGTAGAAGCACGTATCTACGCACAACTATCTAAACAATTAGCAGATCAAATGTTCGCCGAGGGCGGCGGAACCAGTGGAACTATGAACTTTCAAGGTTCTACTATCAGTTGGGTTAAAACTGGTACAGATGTAACGCTGACCATCATTGAAGCCAATGGCGGACGCACAGACATCACTGTGCCTATAGCGAGCTTTGCATTCTGATGAAACGATTTATATTATCATTATTAGTTGCCGGAACTCTCACAGGCTGTGCCAATGTTCATATGGAGTTGGCCAAAGAAGAGCCTATTGCTCTTCAGGCAAGAGAAAGTTTAACTACTAAATTACCAGAACTAGATGGCCCTCCAATTGCCATTGCAGTCTACGGATTCATGGATAAAACTGGACAAATGAAACCTAATGATAGATTAGCTGTATTTTCAAAAGCAGTAACACAAGGTGCTGAAGTATTTTTAATTAAATCACTCCAGGACTCAAAGAATTGGTTTAAGGTGGTCGAACGTGTTGGGTTGGATAACCTGATTAAAGAAAGACAATTGATTCGCAACCAACGGGAAGTTTATGAGGG
>Ga0078894_10004704_pt1 | contig 10475 bp, 3 predicted proteins | sample LauGreSu1BDMLBSD_2_FD_67506 | JGI IMG/M metagenome (GOLD analysis project Ga0078894, IMG submission 67506) | Freshwater lake microbial communities from Lake Michigan, USA - Su13.BD.MLB.SD (version 4) (version 4) | ecosystem: Environmental > Aquatic > Freshwater > Lake | place: Lake Michigan, USA... | reverse complement strand
TTGCCCGTCAGCGTCAGAAACGTGGTGCCGGCCCAGGTCTCGGCACCGGCGTTCTTGATCACCTTCGCAGCCCCGCCACTTGCACCCATCGGCGCGTCCGTCACGACCGTGGCAACCGCCCCGCCAAAATCGACGAACGCATATCCACTCGCGTCGTTCGCCTCAAAACTCACCTTAAGGTTGGGTGGAGGTGAATAGGGATCGACAGGCCCCGGGCCCATCCGCCCAATGCCACCGTTATAGACGTTCAACTGCTCCGGCGAAACACCCTTAATAACAAAACCCGTTTGGGCGACCGAAGCGGCAGACCCGTTGGAAGCGCCGTCGTAAACCACTAGCGTGTCGTTACCGTTGGCCGCCAGGTTGAACATTCCGCCGGTGCCAAGCGTACCCCTCACCACAAAGAACTGCTCATCCGGGGCGAGGCCGGTCGACGGCATGACCCCGAATGCCGTGTTGGCGCCTGCGGCGGGCGTGGGGACCAACCCGCCAACGTTTTTCATTTCGGCGAACGGGATCAATAGTGCAACCTGGTCGCCTGCCTGAAAATCGGTAATGACATCAGGCCCCGCGCCGCCAAACATAAAAGCGCTGACTTGTCCGCCACTCGTGTTGACAGTCACCGTGGGCGAATCACCCTGAACGAAGAGAGCCGTGTCCGCACCACCACCCAGCGTGACCGAATCGGCGCCGGGGCCGCCCCGGACATAGTTACTGCCAGCCGACCCCACGATGGTGTCATTGCCGGCTCCGCTCTCGATGTCGTAGAAAGTGCTGGCCGGGAAGTTGGTGGCGTTGCCGAGATTGATCAAATTATCGGCCGGCCCACCCAGGGCGACTCCGCCCCAGGAATCTTTGGAATCGGGTGCCGCGATATTGCCCGCGCTGTCCGCCACAGCGTTTTGACCTGCGACTGGCGAAGGGATCGACAGCATCACCCAATCGGCGGCCGCCACGCTCGCGGGCAGATTTATCAGGACCTGATCTGTGCCATTCGTGCTGGCTAGCGTGCCACTGACCGGCGTTGAACCGTTCTGCTTGATGACCAGTCCACCAGACCCTGACACCGTCACCGCTTCGGAAAAATCGATCCCGATCTGCATCACCCCGCCGGACACCGGCGTGAACGCAACATTGATGCCGAAGGGCGCCTGGGTATCAATGATCTGGACGACATTCGCGCCGGCCTCAAGGCCAAGCTTGGCATTACCCACGCCAATCAGGTCCTGAATCAGCACCGATGTGGGCGGCATGGTTTCAGGGGTCGTCAGCCCCACCTTCGCAACCCCGGGCTGCTGGTAGACGAACAGCGAATCAGCCGCGCCGCTGGCATCGCGGTCGAATAGGAACCCGACGGTCAGCCCTGGCTGCCCGTTCGTAGGGGTCAGGTTCCTGCCGAGGTAGTCCATCGCATCGGTCACCTGCTGGGCGCTACCCAGCAGATACGGCGCACCAGCCGCGCTCTTGAAGGTGAGAATGCCGTTGGTGATGCTGTGCTTGCCGATGGTGATCGCAGCACCTGAATTGGCGTTGTCGGTACCGTCCAGGTCACCGCTGGTATTGGCCGCGATGCGAGCCGCAGGCAGACTGAGCACGTCGTGCTCCGCCGCATTGGTCGAAACCATATCGAACCCACTCGAATCCGGATTCGAAGCCGACGGCCTGATCACGTCGAGACGCGTACCGGTACCGCCGTTGACACTTTCGCCCGGGCGAATTTCGACGATATCGCGGGAAAACGGTCCCGAACCCGACGGCAGATCACGTTCGGCGAGAACGATGTAGTCCTGCCCGCGACCACCGTTCAGTTGATCGGCCCCGCTGCCGTCAACGAGGAAATCCCCCGCGCTTGTACCAATCAACTCATCCGCGCCCTGATTCCCTCGTACGGTGATCGGAGCCTGCGAGAAATATCCGCTCAGATTGATCTGAGACGCGCCGGAACCACCCGCCCAAATCTCAGTGGCGGCAAGCGCGTTGCCCGAGAGATCAGCCAGTTTTGTTGTCACCGACGACTGAGCGAAATCAGACAATTTCACCCGGATGATGCTCGTGTCCTGCAGATTGGTGTCGGTGGTCAGCGTGAGCGTTGAAGTCCCAAGACCGCTGATAGCGGTGACCGCGACGGGTGGTCCGGCGGACTGAAACGAGTCCCCCGTCTGAGGAACCGCAACGGAGATTGCCGCTTTCAGTGCATCGATCTGAAGTGTCGTCGGGTTGCTGACGCCAAGAATCCCGACCGCTTCCGAGAAATTGAGCGTGATCGTGCTCTTGGTCGCGCTGCCCGCTGCAGTGTTTGAAAAAGAAACGCCCGTCGACGTCGGCGCAATAGTTTCTACAGGTACTACCGGTACTGAAGGAATGACGGGCACATTGGGCACGCCAGGGCCGGAGATGAACTGGGACGGTAGCGATCGGTCCAACACGAACTGCCCCGACTCGAGATGGCCGATGTGAATCTCGAACGTCTCGTTGGGTTCCATCAGTACATCGAACTTGATGGGTAAGGTGAACGAACCGACCAACGCCGACGCGTTGGTGAAACTGATCGCCCCCTGCGGTGCCCCGTTCACGACTGACAGGTCGAAGTCATCTGCCGATGCCGACACGGTGGATCCCGATGGGTAAGTGGGCGGCACAACACGAAACAACAACTGTTCGCCGTTACCCAATGGCTGCGAGAGGGTGACGTTGTAAACCGGGTTTTCGCCTTCCGAGAACATCGGACCTGTATTGGTGCCCGATAGCGTCACGCTACTCACCAGATCCATCCGCGAAACCGGTATCACCACGGCCGCGACGCTAGCCGACGATGCGCTACTCGGAGCAGTTGCCTGAACCTCTAGGGCATCGACGCTGGAAACACCCATGAATTTCATCGAGGCCTCAACCATCGGCCGCGAAAGTTCAAAGCGCTGAGTCGATGCGTTGTAGACCGGTGATAGCGCAACCACCTTACCAAACTGAACGGAATCCTGCGGTCCCACACTCTTGAAGGTGACGATCAGCTTCCCCGCTGCGGCATTCGTACCCAACGCCAGTTCAACCGGCGAGTTAGCCGTGGCCGCAAGCGCCTGATTCGCAGCGGCCAGTAGCGACGCGTGCGTACCAGCCTCGGGCGTAAAGACAATCTTTGAGTAGCCCAGCGTAAGTCCATAGCGCGCGCCTGGGCTCACATCGGTTGGCAGGAGAATGTGCTGAACCTCGGCCGCCCCGGAGCCAGAACTGCCAGACCCGGCGAAGGATCCGGACACCACCTCGACGCCTGTGACGGGCTGGCTCAGCATCTCGCTCACCGTATCGGACTGAAACGGATACGGCCGAACGACGGTGACCGGCGTCAGACTGACGGAGGCGCCCACTGGCGCCTCGGTTCCCATCGTGACAACCAGGTTCTGGCCTGACGCAGTCACCGAAGCAATAGGAGACTTGGCCCCCGGAACTTGCGCGAAGGCCGACGCAATCGAGGCTGCGCTCAGTTGCTGGCCTGCCGGAAGCGTAATCTCGAGCTCACGAATCTGGTTTCCGGCCGAGACCACCGACAGCCTGTAGAGCGATGCGCTTCCGGTCAGCGCGGACTGATCAAGGGTGAAGTTGTTGCCGGACGCGACCAGGTTGAGAGGGGTTCCGCTGTTCTTGACGAGGGGCGCGACTTTGAAGGCTGGCGCATTGACCTGGGTCGCTGCGACGCCATCGATATTGACTACAAAGGAAATTCTGTCGTCGCCTCGGGTCAGTACTGTTCCGCCATTTGAGAACTCGGGCGAGGCGAAGGAATAGGGTGTTGCCGCTGCGCTGTTCTGGCTGAGAGAAAGCGAGGGGCTGGCGGTAAGGGTCATGGCGGGCGCTCCGGGCTATGGAAACGCATCTCAGGAACAGGACCCAAACAACCAATGCGAAGGGCTCGGGTACAGCTTCCCGAATGCTGGGCAGGAGTTGACTCCTATCAGCGCCGAAGGTCAAGCGACGGAGTACGTATTAGGGGCGAACGCTACACGCGGTGCAGCCATGCAAGCCGACCCGATACCGATATGAAAGCCCGCCATGCCTCGCTGGTAACAAACACGACCCAGCAGCGCTCAAGCCGTGGGCGTGCGATGCCCAGGCGAATGATGGTTGCCTGGCTGACGCGCGACGGCTGGCGGTCAGCCAACCGGCGACAAATCAAGCACCAACTGGCTCAGGAGTTGACCGTGCTCGAAGTAGATTGGCGACACGGCATCGACTGTTTCCTGCATGCTGCTTGAGTAAGATGCCCCAGCCTGCGCCTGCAGGACGTCGCTGCGCTGAAGCGCAGCGGTGAGATCTGCCTGGCCCGCCACCAGCGACACGAACAGCGCGCTACCGGGGGCGACCGGTGCAAACGGTGCCGGCGTGCGGCCGACCTCGTTGTCGACCGGACCTTCCAGCCCGTGCACAAACAACTCATCGAGGGACACACGGGTATCGCCGGTTAACGCAGTTGAGGATGCCGACACTTTAACGGCGGCTACTCGCCCCGCGAGAGAGAAAGCGCTGAAATCAGGAGCATAGGCTGAACCGCCAACGAACGCAGACAGATCGATTCCATCGTTCAATGACAGATCTGCAACATGGACCCTGAATCCCTGCAGATCGGCCTCTCCACTACCCTCCACCCCTTCAAGACTCATGAGGCGGAAGACGTCGGCGCCGGAGCCACCCATCATTCGAATGCTGGCTGCCTGATAGGACCCAGCCGCGATTAGAAGATCAGCGCCTGAACCTCCGAGCAACGCGTCTGTTTCCTGGGCCCGCGGAGCGTCAGACGACACCGCGTAGGTACCGCCGTCCTCGGCGAGCAAAATGTCGTTTCCGGACCCCCCGCTGACACTATCCCACCCGTCACCGCCATCTAGCCAGTCAGCGCCCGCGCCACCCTGCAACTGATCATCGCCGCCCACACCGAGAATGGAATCGTTGCCTGCGCCACCATCGATAACGTTGTCGGCATCGTTGCCGATAAGCAGATTGGCGTGGCTGTTGCCGCGAATGCCCGCAGGTCCGTTGCCCATCAGCGTGAAGCGTTCGACCTCGGCGGTTTCCTTGAGGTGGAACGCAAGCCAGCCCGCATTCGGGTTCAGCAGGAGAACTCGCAGATCGTTAACCGCCACCTCGAGCGGCAGGTAACTGCCTTCATCGTGAAGGTGAGAGACGATGATCGTGTCGCCCGCCACGGCTGAGGCGAGGGCCAAGCGGACGCTCGCAAAGGCAAGGGGATCCGATGCGTCAACGAGCTTCACCGGCGTGCCGGTGTTGAGCATGCGAAGCGGATTCACCAGACTAGTGGAGGCCCCGAACTGCAGACCTTCAGCCTGGACGAACACCGGGTCGCCCACCCCACCGGCCGGGAGTACCGCGAACAACGGTGCGCCTGATTCGAGGGACATGCCAGCGTCGCTGGCGTCCGACGGCTGAGCGAGCGCTCCGCGAATCGCTTCGCCCAGCGTGTATTCCACATTCGAGGACGCGAGCTTGACCGAATACGCGGCCTGAGCATTTGGAAGTCGTGCTGTGTCGGTTCCTGCGCCGCCAATAAATGCGTCGCCCGAGGAAAGGTTGATCGCTGTGTCGTTGCCTGCAAGGCCGAAAACCAGGGTCTGCGCAGCCACCGACGCATCGAGTGAGACATTGTCTGCGGCATCACCCTTGACGATGGAAAGCCCGGGGACTGTCAGCGTGAAGTCAGGCAGTACGGTGGGCAGGCCCCCAACCGAAGAGGGATACGTGTAGCCGAGCGAATCGGTGAATGTGTCAACCACCACCTTGATGGGCGAAACCTGACTTACCAGCGGCTTGACGTCGAGCAGCAGACTGACGAGCTTTTGCTGACCCTGATGCTCTCCAGACGCCTCGAATACCGGGTCGACGAAAACCTGCTGACCCGACCCCGGCGCAGACTCGGTGCTGTTGAAGAGAGCAACGATGATGGTGGAACTGCCGCCGACCAGCCCTGTCCAACCCGTGGGCAGCGTGTAATTGCTGGAACCGGTTGACAGCGACGCATCATTCGAATCGAGCGTAATTTCAAAAGCCGCCTCGATAACGCCGCGCGTGTCGCCCGCAAGGCGCTTGACCCATATCTCCAGGGCAAATTTTCCGCCGGCAGCCTGCGACCAATCGAGTACGAAAATGGAAGCCGGAGCGGTAAGCGGTGGCACGGTGGTTGACATGAGACTGAGTCCGCGTCGCAAAACGCCTATTTTGCCGCATCCTCAGCCAAGAATGCGCACCGGCCAAATATAAATTTCTGAACTTCGGCGAGGATAGTCACGGAAATTCGCTAGAGGCCGACGCTCCCGTCCACGTCACCCAGCAGGTAGCCAAGCCAGTTAAGAGGTGGCCCCGTGCCAACATCCACCTCGAACCCGTAGCCATCACTCGCGGGCGGCGTGTTGACACCCTGGAGAATGAAACGCCATACGTTGTCCTGGGCGGGCCGCTCAAGCCCAGCCGCCCACGACAGAATACCTGCGGCATCGCTGATTTCGACCGCACCGTCGCGGTCGATGTCGGCAGCCAGGCGAGCGATCTGGTCAGCGGCTGAGGCAGGTGGACCCGCACTCGCCGAACCGGCTGTCTTGGCAGCCCCCCTGCCCGTCGCGAGTTTCAGCGCCGCCAGAACATCGCCCGCCCCGAGGGCCTGATCCAGATCTGCGGGAGCAGCCACGTGACGGGCAGATGCCGTGAAGCGATCGAAGTCCAGACCGTCGATCCGCCACTGGCCCCCCTCACCTGACAGCGCACCGCGTTCACTTCCGCCCGAGCCGCCAGCACGCGCAAGCAAGACCTCCACCCCTGGGATCGGTGAACCCGACACCGCGTGGACAACCGCACCCGAGACACTTGCGATCTGGATTTGAAATTTCGCGACAAACTCGGGTGATAGCGCACCCAGGCTGTCGCGCGCGACAAACGAAACCCTGGCGGCGGGCTGACCCAGTGCTTCGGATCCGCCCGCCACCAGCTGCAATCCGGCGAGCTCATCAAATCCCAAAGCACGGTAGACCTGTCCGCCCAGACGAACGAACGCAGCAGTGCTGCTCGCAGGGTCGGTCGAAGCAGCAATACTGTCGAGGCTGACCGCAACCGACTCGAGCGGCGGAAAACTGACCACCTCACCGCTTGCGAGTCTGATGTCGCCGACTGTAGGCATGGACATCAACACTGGCTTCGGTACGGACTGCCGCCAGTCCTGTAGCGCGGTGACCGACGAGGGCCCGCTCGTGTTGCTGGACAGGTTCCCGATTGGGTCAACCAGATCGAGGCCGCTCAGGCTGCCAGCCGCGAAATCGCCGCCGAAGAAAAAATCAGCCCCAAAATTGAAAGCTTTTCCCGCCTGAGCCGAGTAGGAGCGCCCCGAAGCGCCGCCCGAGAGATCCAGACGGGGCGCGAAATTGGGGGCGAAGTCGAGCACCACGTTCGCGTTGAGCTCAAGCACTGGCGCATCGTTCAGCGCCAGGGGAAGCCCGTTGAAGCGAAGGAAAAACCGCCCGGCCTTTTCCGAACCCTGAAGTGCGATGGTGAGGAGGTTCGCACCCTCGGTAACATACGAGAAAAGTGTCAGAAAGCGCAGGTCAAGCCATGCGCGTCCTGCGTCGTCTGTGCGGGTGGCCCCGATTTCAAGACCATCGACGAGATCGATACGGACGCCGCTCTTGATCTTCGCCTGTGCACCGTCGACCCGGATCCGCGTAATGTTTTCCGAGTCAGTCTGAATGACCACCGGGATCGTGCCGCTCACGTTGTCGAGCAGCACTCCAATGGTCGCCCCAAGCTCGAGCGTACCGCGCACAACGCTGCCAAAATGTGGCGTGAGTTCGAGGGGCAGGGAAAAAAACGGAGCACGACCGGTGCTCAGATTCGGCTGCGCGGTGCCGGGAAGGGTATCGAGCAACTGAATCAGGTTGGGCAACGACATGGAGGCACCGCGAACCGCGCTTGCCGTGCCGCTCGCCAACGTGGTGGCCAACACCCCCGATTGGGCGCTCAAGGCCACGGCCGTGCTGAACGCGGTCGTGCTCTGGTAATCGGTGAAGACCAGTAACGGGCGGCTGATAAGGAATTCGGCGGGTGCTGACATGAAGGCGGGCTGACGTAGCGCAACGGCACAAACGCAATTTCGAAGCATACCTGCTCGCGATAGCCCGCCCCCTCCCCTCGCGCAGTCATTTCCGGTGAAAATGACGAATGCCCAACTATCTCTTCATTCACCAGAACTTTCCCGGCCAATACCGGCATCTCGCACCGGCCCTGGCACGGGTCCCGTCCAATCGTGTCGTCGCCATCCGGATCGGCGAAAGCGTTCGCTGGCAGGGGGTCGAGGTCATCGGCTATCAGGTCAAGCCGCCCAGCGATACCACCTCGCATCCGTGGCTCGCAGATCTTCATCCCAAGCTCGTGCGGGCCGAGGCGCTCGCACGAAAAGCCGCGGAGCTGAAACAGCAGGGGTTCCAGCCCGATGCCATCATCGGCCATCCCGGATGGGGCGAAACGCTGCTTCTGAAGGAAATATGGCCCAACGCGCCGATCGGCCTTTACTGCGAGTTTTACTACAGCAGTCAGGGAGCAGACGTGGGTTTCGACCCCGAGTTTCCTTCGGTGGCCGACCCCCTTGCAAATGGCGGCCGGCTACGCGTCAAAAATATCAATCAGTTGTTGGCGCTCGAAGACGCGGCGTGCGGCGTCTCGCCCACGCAATGGCAGAAAAGCCTCTATCCCAGGCGGGTGCAGCCAACAATCGATGTCATCCACGACGGCATCGATACCGATGCGCTTCGCCCGAACCCCTCGGTCGTCATGAAACTGCGCGACAAGATGACATTGAGCCGCGACGATGAAATCATCACCTTCGTCAACCGCAATCTTGAGCCTTATCGCGGCTATCACGTGTTCATGCGCGCACTTCCCGAACTGCTTCGCCAACGGCCGAACGCACGGGTGCTGATCGTGGGGGGTGACGGAACCAGCTATGGCGCAGCCCCACCTCGCGGCAAAACCTGGCGCGGACTCTTTCTTGATGAAGTGCGCGACCAGCTCGATATGTCACGCGTGCATTTCGTGGGCAGGCTCGCCTACGCCGACTTCGTTCAGCTGCTGCAACTCAGCCGCGTGCATGTCTATCTCACCTACCCGTTCGTGCTGAGCTGGAGTCTGCTCGAATCCATGAGCATTCAGTGCGCAATTGTGGCGTGTCGTACCGCCCCGGTCGAGGAGGTGATTACTGATCGAGAGCACGGCTTGCTGGTTGATTTCTTCGACCAGCGAGCACTGGTCGAGTCAGTGTGCGAGTTGCTCGATGACGCAGCCTTGCGCGAGCGGCTGGGCTCGAGCGCGCGAGCCCGGGTCGAACAAGACTTTGATTTGAAGCGACACTGCCTGCCCGCGCAGCTTGGCTGGGTTTCGTCCGTGATGGCCGCCAGCCACAACGCCTGAGCAGATTCATCCAGGACGGCGGAACGCCGGTCCCGGATGTGCTCGTTCGCTACACCTTACTGCACATAAGTGTAGGGCGTTGCGAGACTGCTCAGCTGCCCGCTGAATCCACCCACTGCAAACTCGATCATCTCTGCGTCAAACACCGCCGCTATCGATCCGCTTGCAACTTCGCGAATCACATAGCCCGTGGTCACCGATTCATCGAACGCACGCGCGAGCGCCATCTGCTCAGGCGTTGCAAGCAGAATCTCGAATGCCGACTGGGCTCCGTTCACCCACACTGAATCCTTGTCGCCTGCGCCAGCAAGGAAAATATCTCCGTCGCCCATACCAGCGAAGCGATCGTTGCCGTCATCACCGTAGAACACATTGACCCCGCGCGAGGCGAAATTCGTCTCGCCCGACAAAATGCCGATCAGCAGGTCATCGCCCTCACCACCCAGGTAGGTATCGTCGCCCGTGCTGTCCTTGTAGCGGTCGCTAGTGCCATCGCCACGCGAATCAAAGGTGTTGTCATCGGCGTTACCCGTGATGAGCGGAGACTCCGCAGCAGTGTCACCATCACGCCCCAAGTCGATGCCGGAGGCCTTCTCGAGTTCAGCCTCCTGCTGCGGCGTGAGCGGCTCGCCCACCACGATCTCGCCGTCCTTGTCGAGAAGGATGGCACCGTTGTTCAGGACGGTGACGGTCGCCACACCATCATCGCCAAACTGCAGATAGAGCAGATACTTGGGAGCGGTGGAGGTTGAATCGGGCGCCTTCACCACCGCGGTAAACTCAATGCCATCATCAAAGTCATAGAGATTGATCGGATAGGTCTCGGCCGGCTCACCGTCCTCGATGACCAGTTCGATGGTAACCGGGAGATAGGTGGGTGCCCCGTTGCTTTGGCCAGTAAGCAGCACCAGATCACCGTACGGATCGGCATACAGGTCAGGCGCGCCGGCAATACCCTCGGCAAGGAAGAACGGCTCTTCACCCAGCGCGCCGCTGTCATTCACGTCGAAAAGGTATTCACC
>Ga0078894_10004703_pt1 | contig 10476 bp, 8 predicted proteins | sample LauGreSu1BDMLBSD_2_FD_67506 | JGI IMG/M metagenome (GOLD analysis project Ga0078894, IMG submission 67506) | Freshwater lake microbial communities from Lake Michigan, USA - Su13.BD.MLB.SD (version 4) (version 4) | ecosystem: Environmental > Aquatic > Freshwater > Lake | place: Lake Michigan, USA... | reverse complement strand
GTGTGGTGGGAAGGCATGGGCGAGGCCCCTGCGCACTGCATCGACTGGCAAGGCAAAGACTGGACCCCTGCCATCGCCAAAGAGACTGGTGCCAAAGCCGCCCACCCCAACGCCCGCTTCACCGTGGCCGCGACCAACAACCCCGCGCTCGACAGCGCCTGGGACGACCCTGCGGGTGTGGTGATTGACGCCTTCATCTTTGGCGGCCGCCGCTCGACCACCGTGCCTTTGGTGACCGAAGCGCGCAACTGGGTGGAGGGCGTGTACATGGCCGCCACCATGGGGTCTGAAACCACAGCCGCTGCCGCTGGCCAGCAAGGCGTGGTGCGCCGCGACCCCTTCGCCATGCTGCCTTTCATGGGCTACAACATGAGCGACTATTTCCAGCACTGGCTGCAACTGGGTAAAAAGCTGCAAGCCAGCGGCGCCAAGCTGCCTGCCATTTACTGCGTCAACTGGTTCCGCAAAGGCGAAGACGGCAAATTTGTGTGGCCGGGTTATGGCGAGAACATGCGTGTGCTCAAGTGGATGATCGACCGTATCGAGGGCAGCGCCCAAGGCCATGACAATGTGTTTGGTATCAGCCCTAACTACCAGGAGCTGAACTGGGACGGCATGGCGTTCACGCCCGAGCAGTTCCATACCGTCACCCACATCGACAAAGCCGCTTGGCAAGAAGAGTTAGGCTTGCACGAAGCGCTGTTCCAGCAACTCGCTCACCACTTGCCACCAGAGTTGCCGGCCACGCGGGCGGCAATTTCCCATCGACTGAGCGCTTGAATTAAGCCCGGCTGGCGCTCACCTGCTGCGCCAGCCGCACATAGTCGGCGACAGTCACCTCTTCGGCGCGGCGCTGCACATCGAAATCGCTGCCCACACCACGCTCTTGCAACCACTTGCCTAAGGTGTGGCGCAGCAATTTGCGCCGCTGGCTGAACGCCACTTGCACCAATTCGCTCAAAAGCGCTAAGGGCACTGGCGTGGGCTGCGGGTGGGGAACCATGCGAACCACCGCACTGTCCACACGCGGCGGCGGCTCAAACGCCATGGGGCCGACCTCTAGCACCATCGCCATGGCATAACGCCATTGCAGCATCACGCTCAAGCGACCGTAAGCAGCGGTCGACGGCGCGGCCACCATGCGCTCGACCACCTCTTTTTGCAGCATGAAGTGCTGGTCTTGGATCGCCGCCACATGGTCGAGCAAATGAAACAGAATGGGTGTAGAAATGTTGTAGGGCAAATTACCCACCACCCTCATGCTGCTCGTACCTAAAGCGATGGCCAAAGCGGTGATGTCCACTTTCAGCACGTCCGCTTCATGCACTGTCAACTGCTTGTGCTGGCGCAAACGCGCAGCCAAATCGCGGTCGAGTTCAATCACTTGCAAATGCCCAAGCCGCTCGACCAAGGGCTGGGTCATGGCGGCCAAGCCGGGGCCGATTTCCACCATGTGTTGCCCAGGCTGCGGGTCAATGGCGTCAACTATGTCGGCAATCACACCCTGATCGGTCAGAAAGTGCTGACCAAAGCGCTTGCGAGCTTGGTGTTTCACTTATTGTGGGGTTTCTCGGTATTCGACAAAGGCGCGCCCACGCACCTCGCGTTCCCAGTTTTTATAGGCTTCCTCAAACTTTTTCTCGCGCAAGATGTTGCGCGCCAAGTCTTGTTGTTCGCGCAAACTCAGCGGCGCCTCTCGCCTCTCAAGCACCTCTATCAGATGCACACCAAAACGCGAAACAAGGGGGTCACCGACTTGCCCTGGGGCCAGTTTGGCCATGGCCTCTTCAAATTCGGGCACCATCATGCCCGGATTGGCCCAACCTAAATCGCCGCCTTGGTTGGCACTGCCGTCTTGGGAGTGCTCCTTGGCGAGCGCCTCAAAGTCGGCCAAGCCTAGCTCGATCTTGCGCTTAAAGCCCGCCAATTGAGCGCGCGCTGCATCCTGGCTGAGATTGCCACCTGGGCGCAACAATATATGCCTTGCACGGGTTTGAATCACGGTGGCTGGTAATGCATCTGCACTGCGCCTGTCCAGCAATTTCAACAAATGAAAACCTGCAGCCGATCGAAGCGGCCCAGCCAACTGACCCACCGCGACGTCTTTGATGGCGTCCACAAACAAGCTTGGGTAGCGGCTTGGTGGGCGCAAGCCCAAGGCACCGCCATTGCTGCGGTCTGCTGCACTGGAAAACTGCGCCGCTAATTTTGAAAAGTCTTCACCGTTTTTCAGTTTGCGCATCACCTCGTCGGCTTTTGTCAACTGCTTGGCCACCTCGTCGGCGCTGGCGTTTTCGGCAAGGGGAAACAAGATGTGGGCGATATTGATATCGGCGTTGGGGTTGGCGGTATTGTTGCGTTCTTGTAAAAACGCATCGACTTCGAAGTCTTGAATCTTGATGCGCGCATTGACCTCGCGCTCACGCACCCTTTGGAGCAACATCTGGCGCCGTACTTGCGTGCGGTATTGCTCCCAAGACAAGCCTTGCTCTTGCAAACGTTGTTGCAACTGCTCGATGTTCAATTGGTTGCGCTGCGCCGTTTTTTCGATGGCTTTTTCAAGCTCATCGGTGCTGATTTGCATGCCGTATTGTTTTGCAACGCCTATTTGCGCTGACTCGTCAATCAAGGTTTCCATGGCCTCCATCAACAAATTGCTGCGGCCCAACTTTGCTGCAGCTGGATCGGCCATGGCGGCAAGGCGTGTGACCTCTTGGTTGGTGATGGGCTCGTTATCAACCACCGCCACGATAAAGTCTGATGCGCGTGAGGCCTCCTTAGAGGCCAAGGCGGCGGGTGGGGTTCGCACACTCAAACCAGCACCAGCGCCCCCAGAAGAGGGTTTGAGGGTTTGTGACGTGGCCATAAGAGGGCCAGCACAGCATAGGCAGACGGCCATACTTCGCAAAAAATTCAAGTAACGGGTCATGGAAAAATCAGTCATATTGGCCAAAACGGCTGGGTGATTGGGTCTGGGTTTCGCGCAAGTTTTGGTAGCGCGGGATATTGTTTTTCAAAGACGACAAGGGGTTGATGCCTACGCGCGAAAAGTCGTTGAACTCTAATTGAAACATCAAGCGACTGTTGGGGCTATCGGTCAAGGATACTTGGCTGCGCGAGACAACCACGCGTCCTACCCAACATCCCGCGTCGTACTCCAAGCCCGTCAGGGTTTCGATGAAACGCTTCTCCAGCATGCTGTAGTTGCCACGCCCCACGGTAAACCAACGCTGCTCACCCAAACCACGTCCCCGTCCATCATCGACACCTCGGTCACCCCACAAGTCATTGAGCGGCCACTGCCAGGCCACGTCCATGGTGGTGGAAATGGAGCGCTGGTAGCGGTAAGAGGCGGTCAACACACGGTAGCTGCTGGGGTTGTAACGCGTACCCACCGAAGAGCGCTCGGAGATTGCGGTCTCTGGGTTGTATTGCACGATGCTGTCGAGTGCCCAACGGGGTGTCAAATAGGTGCTGGCGCCTAGCAAAATATCGCTGTAGCTGTCGGTCAATGGCGTGGCTGTGGGTGTGAGCAACACCTTTTGGTCCTTGAATCGAAAACGCTGTGCCAAAGCAAACTTGGCACCCTCACCACCCGTTTCAGGGTTGATCAAGCGGGATGTTGCACCCACCGTCAAGGTGCGGCTGTCGGATACGCGGTCTTGTCCAGAAAAAGCATTCTCCGTGAACACCGTGGCAAAGTTAAAGTCATTAAAGCCCGTGTCGTAATTGGGCAAGTCACTTTGTGAGCGGAAGGGTGTGTTCACAAAATAAGCCCGCGGCTCTAAAGTCTGCGTCCAATCTGTGCCAAACCATTGGCTGGGGCGCTCAAACACCACGCCGCTGTCAACACTGAAAGTGGGTACGGTGACGCTGGCGTTATTGCTGGCCGAGCTGGTTCCATAAATGCCTTTGTAGGTTTCGTCATACTGGTATTGGCGGGTTTGCAACATCAGCTTAGGTGTGACGTAGCCATAAGGTAGGTATTGCGGGGCGCTGACTTGGGTGAGCAAGACCAGGCGCTGGGCATTGGGTTGGTTGCAATACTGGCTGCCTTTATAGACGCTGCAGTACCAAGTCCTGTCGGCGCTGAAGCGGGTCGCTTCGCCGCCCACCGCCAGGTCCAGGCCGCCCACATCGGCACGCAAATAGTTGGCATTGACCTGGGGCAAGCGGTTAAAGGGTGGCGCAATCGGTGAGGTCACGTCTTGCAATGTTTGGTATTGGGTCACGCTGGTGGAGGTGGTGAATCTGCCAAGGCCCAAAGCAAGCGATGCAGAAGACGGCAATAAGCGTTGCGTCAAGGGTCCGCCCGCGACGGTAGAAAAGTCTTTCCAATAATTTGCGTCACTGACGCGGTTGATGTTGAACCCAAACCCTATGGGCTGGCGGGCATCAGACCAGCCATTGTGTTGGTGCGAATAACCCCAGCGCGACTTGCCGCGCAAAGCGTCATTAGGCATGACATTGAGTTTGGCCACGCCATCAAAGGGGGGGTTGGGAATCTTGCGCTCAAGGTAGCGAAACTCCGAGTCAAAGCGAGTGCCGCGCTTGGCCATGGAGGTGGTGGTCACTGTCAAGTCACGGTTAGGCGCGAGGTTGACGTAGTAGGGAAGGCTGGCCTCGACACCGCCTTTGTTGTCAATGGCAAACGCGGGGGGCAAAAAGCCTGATTTGCGCTGCGCACTCAAAGGAAAGCTGAACGAGGGTATGGGCAGAAAAGGAATATTCATGAATCGCAATACCCCGTCTTCGGCCACGCCCTCATTCAAGTCATTGTCAAAGTTAATTTTTTCCGCCTCGACCATCCAGTCGGGCAGCCAAGAGGGGCCGGGTTTGCGGGTGCAGGTGGTGTAAGTGGCTTTTTTGGCCACTGCATGCTTGTCGTCGATAAAGTCTATGCGCTCGGCTCGACCATGGCCCTCTGAGCGCAAAAAAGTGTAAGACGGGTTGAGAAAAAACCCACTGAAGGCGTCCACTTGCAAGTCGAGCAAACTTCCCTGGTAGCGGTTACCAGCCCGGTTCATGTACACATTGCCACTGGCGCGTGCGCGGTCGTCAGGCTGGTAATAGTCAATGCTGTCAGCCTGAATCAGGGTGTCGGCTTTGCGCAGCACGCTGTTGCCTTGGAGGGATGTGTCCAGATCGGTTCGGCCCGTAATAAAGTCGCTTTGCACATAGGTGGGCAATTGGCTGCGAATCTGTGGTGGCAAGCGGTCCATCAAACCGGTGCTGGGCTTGAGTTTGAGTGAGGGCTCCCCTTCTTGCGCCAAAACAGGCGTGCACAACACAGCAGTGCAGAACCATGCGCTGGCGAACACTGACAATTGAAAATTCTTGCGCATGAAAGAAGACCGGGCCGCCCGAGAGCGCTGTTTGTAGAATTTGGATTATCCATGAGCCCATCTCCCTTGAACTTTCCCATCGATGTGTCCCTGCCCGAGCATATTCACCAACTAGGCTGGCAAGACCTCGGCCGCGCCCACGCGTTTGCCCAATGGCTTGCGCTTATTGGCCCGGCCCATCAACTGCAAACCCATAGCGTTCGTGCGGCCAGCGCAGATGCGAGCTTTCGGCGTTACTTTCGGGTCGATACCTCTGGGCCAAAAAGCATGATCATCATGGACGCGCCCCCCGACAAGGAAAACAGCCAGCCCTTTGTGGAGATTGCTGCTTTGATGCGCACGGCAGGCTTGTTGGTGCCCGAGGTGCTGGCATGGGACCCAGCCCAAGGCTTTATGCTGCTGGATGACCTTGGTCAAGACACCATGATGCAGGCGCTTGACGTCACCAAGCCAGAGAAAAATCAGGGTTTGTTTGAGCGCTCACTAGACGCTTTGCTGTGCTGGCAACAAGCCTCCCGTGTTGGTGTGTTGCCCCCCTATGATGCCGCGCTGCTGCAACGCGAGTTGCAATTGTTTCCCGACTGGTATGTCGGCCAATACCGTGGCAAGACCTTGAACGCGGACCAAGCGCAAGTTCTTCAAAACAGCTTCGCCCTGCTGGTGGCACACAACTTGGCAGCACCCTCGGTGTTTGTGCACCGCGACTTCATGCCGCGTAACCTGATGATGCCGTGGGATTTGGACGAGCCGCGCTTGGGCGTTCTAGACTTCCAGGACGCGGTCTACGGCCCCATTACCTATGACATTGCCAGCCTGATGCGCGACGCCTTCATCAGTTGGGAAGAAGATGTTTGCCTCGATGTGACTGTTCGCTACTGGGAAAGAGCGCGCGCCCTTGGCATGCTCGACCATGAAGACTGGCACAGCGACTTTGGTGCTTTTTACAAAGCGGTGGAGTGGATGGGCTTGCAAAGGCATTTGAAGGTCGCGGGTATCTTCGCTCGCTTGAGTTTGCGTGACTGCAAACCCAAATACTTGGCCGATACACCGCGCTTCATTACCTATATTCGCGCCACCTGCGGTCGCTACAGGGAACTGACTCCGCTCTTGCGCTTGATTGACAACATCGAAGACCACCAAGCTGTCAGCGGTTTTGCTTACGGTCGGGTCTAGCCTAAGGTGCCACGTTTTTTCTGCGCACACCCCTTGCAAGCAGGCTTGTCTTTGGAGTTACCTGCTGACACCAGCCGCCACATCCAAGTCTTGCGCTTGCAACCAGGCGCGGCCATCACCTTGTTCGATGGGCGCGGTGGTGAATACGAGGCCTGCATCCTTCAAATGGGGCGTCACACCGTTGCTGCACGCATAGACAGCCACCAGACATTAGAGCGCGAAAGCGCGGTCTACAGCCATATCGTGATAGGGATGCCAGCCAATGAGCGCATGGATTGGTTGGTGGAGAAAGCCACCGAACTGGGTGTTGCGCGCATCACCCCGCTGATGACGGCGCATGGTGTGCTGCGCTTGGATGGCGAGCGTGCCCACAAGCGTCAACTTCACTGGCTGGGCATTGCACAAGCCGCTTGCGCGCAATCGGGTCGTAACACGCTGCCGCAGATCGACGTTCCACAAAGCTGGTCGGCGTGGTTAAGTACATTGCCCCAGGATGACAGTGGTTCCCGCTGGATGCTGTCTTTGTCTGCAGCGTCAATGCCTTTGAATGCACTTGCACAAACCCAACCTGTGGTTTTGCTCAGTGGTCCCGAAGGGGGCTTAAGCCGCGAAGAAGAAACACAAGCGCTTGAGCGGGGCTTTTTGCCTGTTCGCCTGGGTGCACGGGTATTGCGCGCAGAAACCGCGCCGCTGGCGGTGCTGTCTCACTGGCTTTAGTGCGCGTAGCGGTTGTCTAACCAAGACAGCAGTTTGGCAAACACCATGGCCTTTTCAGGATCGTTAAAGATCTCGTGGTACATCACATTGAAACAGTGCGACTGCAGCACCTGTGAGGGCGCTAAGCGTGCAAACTCTGCACTCGCTTGCGGCAGTACCAACTGATCTTGACCCGCATACATCAGCAAGGTCGGCATGGACCAAGTGCTGGCTTGGGCCACGGTTTGAGCGCCTTCTCTCAATATCCAAGCAGCCAATCCGGCAGAAATTTGTCGATGTACCAAGGGGTCTTCTGAGTAGGCGCGAACCACCTGGGCGTCGCGTGCAAGCCAAGCCGATTTCACACCGTTATCAACCCGGACATGGGGTAGCAGTTTGGGCAAGGTCGCGAGCAGAAATTTTTGAATCCAATTCGTTTGTGCACCCAAAGCAGGGGAACTCATCACCAACGCATCGATATGGGGCAGTGACTGCGCCACCGCACGCGCTGCAATCAAGCCACCCATGCTGTGGCCCAGAACCACCAAAGGAGCGGGCGTGAGGGTGCGCACATGCCCGATCACAAAGTGCACATCGTCTACCAACTGGGAGGGGGAGAGCAAGTTGCCACGCAAGCCACTGGACAAGCCATGGCCGTGGTGGTCATAACCAAACACCACATAACCCGCCGCCTGCAAAGCGCTGGCAACGTGCCCGTAACGGCCCATATGTTCGCCCAAGCCATGCAACAACAAAACCGCAGCGCGTGGGTTTTGTGGCGGCTGCGGCCAAGCGTAAAAAGCCAGCGTTTGCTCGCCGTGGTCGAGTTGGGTGATAAGGGGTTTTTGGGCCGCTTGGTCGGCAATAGAGGACATGGGGTCTTAAAAAGTGGGAGCGGCTAATTTGAACACAGCGGTTGCTGCTCTGGCATTAGGCCACCAACGCACAACACCCTCGTCTTGCAGGCCAAATGCATCTTTGATATGGAGCTGATTTTTTTTGGCCAGCGCTAAAAAGTCGGCAAAGGTAGCGACCCGAATATTGGGTGTGTCATACCACTGGTAGGGCAATTTGCGCGTCACCGGCATATAGCCCTGTAAAACACTTAAACGGTTGGGCCAATGCGCAAAATTGGGAAAAGTGACGATGCCGAAGTGACCGACACGCACGGTTTCTTGCAACATGGTTTGCGCGTTTCGCAGGTGTTGCAAGGTGTCAATTTGCAGCACCACATCAAAACTTTGATCGCCAAACATGGCCAAGCCTTGTTCCAAGTTGAGTTGAATAACGTTGACACCCCGTTTGACACAGGCCAGCACATTGGCGTCATCTATCTCTACCCCATAACCCGTACAACCATGGTGCTGCTGTAAAAATGCCAGCAAAGCCCCATCGCCACAACCCAGATCCAACACGCGGCTGCCATAAGGCACCATCTGCTGTATGGCTTCGCGCAATATGGGGTTCATGCGTTGACCCCCAAGTTGATGCGTTCAAAGTAGGCCCGTACCAGCGATAGGTAGCGCGGATCGTCCAACAAAAAAGCATCGTGACCGTGCGGCGCGTCAATTTCGGCGTAACTGACCTGGCGCTTATTGGCAACCAAGGCTTGCACCATTTCACGGCTTCTTGCGGGTGCAAAACGCCAGTCGGTGGTGAAGCTGACCAATAAAAATTGGGCGCTGGCTCGTGCCAATGCCTGCGTGAGCTGGCCATCGAACTTGCGCGCGGGGTCAAAATAATCCAAAGCGCGGGTGATCAGCAAATAGGTGTTGGCGTCAAAGTACTCGCTGAATTTGTCGCCTTGGTAACGCAAATAGCTTTCGATTTGAAATTCGATCTCTTGCGTGCTGTACTTGAAGTCTTCACCCGATTGAAGCATGCGGCCAAATTTGGTGTTCATCACATCATCACTGAGGTAGGTGATGTGGCCCAGCATGCGCGCTATTCGCAAACCCCGCTTAGGCACTACCCCATGGGCTAAGAAATGACCCTCGTGAAAATCAGGGTCCGTGGTGATGGCGCGACGCGCCACTTCATTAAAGGCAATATTTTCTGCGTTTAAATTGGGCGCGCTGGCAATGACCACCGCATGCCTGACGCGGTCGGGGTATTGCAAACTCCAGCTCAAGGCTTGCATGCCGCCCAAGCTACCCCCCATGACCGCCGCCATTTGTGTAATACCTAAATGGTCGAGCAACCTGGCTTGCGAGGCAACCCAGTCTTCAACTGTGACCACCGGAAAATCTGCGCCATAAATGCGCCCCGTGTCTGGATTGACGTGCATCGGCCCTGTGGAGCCAAAGCAAGAGCCTAGGTTGTTCACACCAATCACAAAAAACAGATTCGTGTCCACAGGCTTGCCGGGGCCAACCATATTGGCCCACCAGCCCTCGCTTTTGTCTTGTCCCGCGTAACTGCCGGCAACATGGTGTGAAGCGTTCAAAGCGTGGCAGATTAAAACCGCGTTGCTGCGCTGGGCATTGAGTTCGCCATAGGTTTCAAAGGTCAACTGGTAATGGTGCAAGACGCCGCCCCCCCGCAATTGCAGAGGCTGCTCAAACAACAGAGACTGAGGTGTGGCTACTAACGTCATCACAAAAAATCCGGCTACGCTAAAAACGAAGCCGGATTGGCGGACGTGTTTAGCTGAACTTGTTAAAGCGCCCGCAAGCTGTGGCAAATCGGCGCTGATAAAGTATAACCAAGCTTATCCCTTCTTTATTGACGCCTGTCCTGTCCTTCTGGTTGTTTATTTCTTTGATGCGATCAACTTTTCCTCCCATGTTTTAGTGGTTTTTTCTGCTGGCTTGCTGTGTTTTGTTGATCTAAATACCGTTGGGGTTAACTCTCCCTATATCTCGTGGATGCCTGTCATCCCTGTGGCTGCTTTGATGTTGATGGGTGTGCGCTGGTCTTTGTTTTGGCTATTTTTAATCGTTATTTTCAATTTAGTTCTTTTTGCATCTGTTGCGCTCAACGCTATCAGCGGTCAAGTGATGCCTGAGAATTTTTCGCTTGAGCAGACCATTCTTACCAAGCTCAATGTGATTGTTTTTTTAATCATTGCGATCGCTTTGTATGACTGGATGCGAAATGCAAAGCTGCGGGATTTGGCCACCCGCAATGCTGAATTGCTCAGAACCCATGATGCTTTACGCGCAGCACAAACACATCGTGATGATTTCATCGCGGCCGTTGGCCATGAGTTACGCACACCCATGAACGCTATTTTGGGTTTGAACAGTGTCTTGGTGTCAGA
>Ga0078894_10004698_pt1 | contig 10481 bp, 10 predicted proteins | sample LauGreSu1BDMLBSD_2_FD_67506 | JGI IMG/M metagenome (GOLD analysis project Ga0078894, IMG submission 67506) | Freshwater lake microbial communities from Lake Michigan, USA - Su13.BD.MLB.SD (version 4) (version 4) | ecosystem: Environmental > Aquatic > Freshwater > Lake | place: Lake Michigan... | reverse complement strand
CTAGGGCTCGAACCTAGACTCTTCTGAACCAAAATCAGACGTGTTGCCAGTTACACCATCGGACAATTTTTGTGGGTGCAAATATAGACCTTACTCCAAACTGTGCAACAGTTTTTAAACTTTTTTTGATATTTTTTTTGCAGGCAAGGCCAAGCCGCTTCAATTCAAGGTATTTAGTTTTTTAATGGCCAATCCCTTCTTGACTTAGCATCCACATTAAAGCGCTGATTGCAGCAGCACCAAGCTCTAGTTCACGCTTATTTACTTGATCAAATGTATCCACTTCGGTATGGTGTAAATCAAAATAACGTTGCGAATCAGGCACGTAACCGATCTGCACAACACCATATTTTTTCATAGGAGCAATATCTGTCCCGCCCCAACCTATGCGTATTTGCTCGATACCATAAGGCTCAAAAGTTGATTCCCATTGCTTAAAAAACTGCACTGTTACCGAGTCGTCTATGCCAAAAGCACGTGGCGTAAATCCACCCGCATCACTCTCAATAGCAGCAATATGTTTGGTATTTTTATCCAACGATAATACGCGGGCATATTCATTACCTCCTTTTACTCCATTTTCTTCATTCATAAATAAAACCACACGCAACGTGCGCTTGGGTTTTAACCCAAGTTGTTTAAGTAACCTTAATGCTTCAATACTTTGCACACAACCTGCTCCATCATCATGTGCACCTTGTCCGTTATCCCAGCTATCTAAATGCCCTCCGGCTACTATAATTTCGTTGGGTAATTCGGTGCCACGCATTTCGGCAATCACGTTGTAAGAGAGCACATCGGGCAATGTTTGACAACTCATTTTAAAGAACATACGCACTGGGCCTGCTGTTTTTAGTTTGAGTAAATTGCTTAAAGCATCGGCACCTTTTGTACTAATCGCACAAGCCGGAATTTTTGGCAATGAGTCGTTGTAACGGGTCATGCCAGTGTGAGGATGATCATCGTTAGCTAATGTAAGAGAACGCACAACAACACCTGCTGCACCATAACGTGCAGCCTCGGCTGGACCATTACCACGTTGATCGCCAGCACCACCATAAGCCGCACCAGTATGTATGTGCTTAGGATCCATCGGGCGATTAAAAAACACAATTTTACCTGCAATTTTCTCTCGGCCTAAGTCTTTCAATTCGGCTAAAGATTGCACTTCAATCACCTCCGCATCAAGTCCTGTTAATGGTGTTGCCACACTACCTCCCAAAGCGCATATGCGTACATCAAATTTCTGACGACCTTTAGCAATAAAAGCTTCTTCTTTGTCACCACGTACCCAATGCGGAACCATAACTGGTTGCAAAAACACGGTATCAAACCCATAGCTCTGCATTTTGGTAAACATATATTTTACTGCTTGTTCGGCCTGGGGTGAACCACTTAATCTTCCACCTATTGAATTACACAAATAATCAAGTGTTTGATAGCATTGTCCACGCATCAATACTTCATCATAAATAGCCCTAAGAGTTGGCTTATAATCTGTTTTTTGTGCTGATACCGCTGCAAATTGTATCAGTATCAAGCCTAATACACCTAATTTTTTAACCTGCATTATTGTTTTATAATTTTTAGGGTTGATGATTGATTTTTGACTACATACAAACCAGCAGGCAAATTGCTTACATCAATACCCCGTTGTGCGTTGATAACTTCTAGTACTAATTGCCCAACTTGATTGTAAATAGTTACGGTTGTTTCTAATGGTATATTTTCTAAGTATAGTGTATTGGCAACAGGGTTTGGATAAGCTGATAATGTTGTAAGCAATTGTGATTGGAATAAACCTGTCCAGCTTGGGTCTTTAGTAACTGTGGCACCGTTTAAAATCCAATTATTGGGATCAACAGCTAGTTTGGTGGCGCTTTTCTTTAGTGGTACCACATAGGTGTTTGTTAATTGGGTATGTTGCACACGAATTACACTATCGCCTGATGTAGTAGTAATTTTAAACTCCAAAGGAGTAATAAATAAAGGCGTTGAGCTACTTACGGTTTGGGTTGATTGTATAAAAAGTGTATCGTTAAATTGGTTCCATTTTACATTAAATGTTGGATACCCTTGTCCATAAAACCATTGATTAAATACTTGTGTAAAATCGCGCTTAGTGAATTGCTCTAACAACAATTTAAAATCATTCGTACTGGCTGTTGCAAAAGCAAACTGCTGTTGGTATTTTTTTAATAAAGCAAAAAATAACGAGTCGTTATTCATCTCAAAACGTAAAGTATGAACAAAAGCTCCTCCTTTATTATAAGTAAGGCGCGAATCGAAAATACGATTTACATTGGTAGTATCTGTAAAAGCAATGCTACCTCCGGGTTGTTGCATTACTGTAGCATGTACTTGATTCATTTCGAGTGGTGCATTTGACGGGTTTAAAGCCTCTAAAGCCAGGTACTCGCAATAGGTTGCAAAACCTTCGTTAAGCCAAATATCGGCCCAAGTTTGACAGGTCACATGATCGCCAAACCATTGATGCCCGAGTTCATGCGCTACAATACTAAAATCAATAACACCAATACTTGTCATGGTTTGATGTTCCATGCCACCGCTGAAAGGAGCCATGGCATGCCCGTATTTTTCTTTCCAAAATGGGTATTTACCAAACATGCCCGAAAACGCAGTAATCATATCAGCAGTTTGGTCAAAAAAGGGTTTAAAAGTAATGAGGGTTTGCGGGTTATTGTACACGTAATTTTGTATCAACATCGAGTCGCCATCCAATTTAGCGTAGGTGTTATATGCTACATAATTTGATACAGCTACTGATATTAAATAATAATCTGTTGGGTAAACAGATTGCCACTCGTAACGCACCTTATTGTTAGGCAAAGCAATTACATTTTTAAGTACACCGTTTGAACCCACTTTATTTTCGCTACTGGTGGTTACGTTTACAAAAACAGAATCTATTTTATCTTGCAAAGCTTGCTTGCACGGAAACCACTCATAGGCAGAGTATGGCTGACTTAAACTCCAAGTGGCTTGCGATCCCCAACGTGTTGAAGTACCCGTACTAAAGCCTGAACCAATAGCCGCACCTGCAGTAACATGACCATCACCATGATAGTAAATAGTTACATCAATCAACCCAAATTTTGATAGGGTATTAGGTAAAATAACGTAAGCAAAATTTGCTGTGTGCACCGTATTTAACAATGTACCACTTGCGCTTTTAACCGAATCGATGGTATGGTTTTGATGCAACTCAACACCAAAAGTATCCATTGATGTAGCAACAACCTGGGCTACCGTGCGCACACTACCACTTAATAAAGTGCTATTGCGTTCAAGATTTAAATCTAGTTGATGAAACTTAACATCATATTGATTCATTAAACTGGTTTGCGAAACAGTAGATGTTTTGGCTAAAATGGTATTTGCTCTTTTTTGTTTTCCAACCGCACATACATGCTGAGCTTGAGTTGCGGTATAAACCATCAACCCAAATAATAAAAATAGTGTTCTCAAATAATTAGTATTAATGATAAAAAGAACCATTTTTTAGGTAAATGGTTTTCAATAGCGGACATATTTTATAACGCTCATCGTGTGTATCGGTATAAATGGCTTCTAAAGTTTCATAAACGTGCTTGATGCCAACTTTATCGGCCCACTCAAAAGGTCCGAACGGATAGTTAGTACCTAGTTTCATGCTGGTATCAATATCTTGTAGGGTTGCGGTACCTTCTTGCAAGGTGTAACATGCTTCATTTATAATCATAAACACGATGCGAGGCGTAACCATACCTACTCGGTCTTCCACCAATTTAAAATCCCAATTGAGCTGTTGCATGGTTTGTTGTAAAATGTGTTCATCGTTTTTATTGAACAACGAAACCTCCGCTAAAGTTCTGTTAATAAAGGTTGGTAAGGCATTTAAGCCAATTAAGGTACATCCTATTTCGCGTCCGTAAAGGTGTGCTGCTTTTGCCAGTTGGGCTTTTACTGCACTCACAAAAACAGGTTTCCCGGTTAAACTTGCATAGTAACGAAGGTTATCCATATGGCTATCAAAATTTAAATCAAAAATCATATCAAACCCTTGTAAATCAATGGCTGGAAGGTCAGTATCATACACCTCCGTGATATCACTTTCGACTGTAGACAGCTTTTGTTTTAACGCTATTATTAATGATTTTTCTCCTCTTGCTAAAATCTTCATGCGCAGTTGTTATTTTTGAAAACAAAAATAACATGCAAATGCATATGGAAAAGAAAATTATTACCAGCGATGATTCACCAACCCCAATTGGCCCATACAGCCCAGGAGTTTTAATAGGAAATACTTTATACACCAGCGGTCAGGTAGCCAAAGATGCCTTATCAGGTGAGATGATTCAGCATAATATTACTGATGAAACAAAAAAGGTAATGGAAAACTTGTTAGCCATTTTAACATCGGCTGATATGAATTTTACACACGTAGTAAAAACCACTATTTACTGCACAGACTTAGGAAACTTTGCTGCGATTAACGAAGCATACGGAAGTTTTTTCACAGGCAATTACCCTGCACGCGAAACGGTACAAGTATCGCGCTTACCCCTAAACGCAAATGTAGAGATTAGTGTGGTAGCCATTAAATAATACCGCTATGAAAAAAATTTTACCTGCAGTTGTATTGACCTTGTTAACAGGAGTAAGTATTGCCCAAAGCATGAGTTTTCCAAATGGAAGAGTGTTAAATCTTACCACGAACAAATCAACCTTATACTTTGAAACAGACATGCGATTTCATACCCAAAATAGTGTAAGCACGGATTACAAATGGATGGTCATTTTTGATTCCATTGATTCGCGTTGGGAGCTATCGGCATGCAACAATGGCAACTGCGAAATTGGAATTCCAAACACTGGTACGTTTATTAAAGATTTTGGTGAAAACGACACGACTGTTTTTATGCGCTACCATGTTGCAACCAATGCGTTTACTGGGGCTTCCAAAATTGGGGTAAAAGTTTATCATAAAACCAATTCATTGATTGCGGATACCGTATGGTTTAACATCAACTACACCAATATGACTGGCCTAAACGAGGCCAATGCGGTTAAGATAGATTATGCCATAAACAACAATACGTTACAAGTACAAAATAGCGGAGTAAAGTCTATTCATATTTACAATTTAATCGGTCAATGCATTGCTAAAAGTAACACTAACAGCATACAAATGCCCGAAAAAAGAGGCCTGTATATACTAACTGTTACATTTGATAACAATACACAAAGCACTCAAAAACTGGTGTGGTAATATCTTAAACTGATACAAGGTTAAAATCATCGCATTTTCACCCCAACTTTATCCGCAATAAGTCCTTTACTTTATTACTCAAATGCTTATCTTGCAGGCCATTTAAACCCTTAAAAAGCATGAAAGTATTAGTAACCGGAGGTTCAGGATTTATAGGCTCACACACTGTAGTTGAACTACAACATGCAGGTTATGATGTTGTAGCTCTTGATAATTTTGAAAACTCAGCACCTGAAGTCGTAAAAAATATTCAGCAAATTACGGGTAAAGACTTTGATTTTATTCAAGCAGATATTAGAAATAAACAAGCACTAAATGAGGTGTTTGTAAAACACCCTGATATAAAAGCGGTGATTCATTTTGCGGCATACAAAGCGGTGGGCGAATCAGTAGAAAAACCTTTAGCCTATTACGAAAATAATGTAGGAGGAACCGCAAACTTAGTTGAAGCCATGCAAAAACATGGGGTTCAACATTTAGTATTCTCATCAAGTTGCACAGTGTATGGCGATGTAACTGCCGATGCACTTCCTATCACAGAAGATTCGCCTGTGGTAAAGGCAAACTCACCCTACGGTAATACCAAAAAGATATGCGAAGAAATGTTATTTGATGTATCAAAATCATCCAATACCAAAGTCGTTGCCCTGCGCTATTTTAACCCAATAGGAGCGCACGATACTGCTTTAATTGGTGAGTTGCCAAACGGTGTGCCGAATAACCTCATTCCCTTTGTTACCCAAACCGCTATTGGCATACGCGAAAAACTTACCGTTTTTGGTAACGATTATCCAACACGTGATGGAAGTTGTATTCGTGATTTTATACATGTAGTTGATTTAGCCAAAGCACACGTAAAAGCCATTGAATTTTTAAACAATAATGCAAAACCATTTTCCGTTTTTAATATTGGCACAGGCAATGGAAATACCGTATTAGAAGTTATTTTAGCTTTTGAAAAGGTAAGTGGTAAAAACCTAAATTATACCATTGGCTCGCGCAGAGAAGGTGATGTAGTGCAGATTTATGCTAGCTGTGATAAAGCCCTAAATGAATTAGGCTGGAAAGCCGAACGCAGTTTAGAAAACGCGTTAGAAACAGCTTGGAAATGGGAACTTCACCTACAAGAGTTAAATGCAGTAAATAAATAACTGTTTAACAACACAACGATTTTAGTATGACAAAAAAGAAAATTTTAATTACAGGAGGTGCAGGTTTTATCGGATCGCATGTGGTGCGTTTATTTGTAAACAAGTACCCAGATTATCATATTTTTAACCTAGATAAGTTAACCTATGCAGGTAATCTCGAGAATATTACCGATATAGAACATGCACCTAACTATACCTTTATCAAAGCTGATTTAGTTGATGCAGCCGAGATTAATGTATTATTCGAAAAATATGGCTTTACAGACGTAATACATTTAGCTGCCGAAAGCCATGTAGACAGAAGCATAACCAACCCCATGGATTTTGTCATGACCAACGTGGTAGGTACAGTAAATTTGCTCAATGCCGCAAAATCTGCCTGGAAAGATAACTTGAATGATAAGCTTTTTTATCATGTATCTACGGATGAGGTTTATGGAAGTTTACACGATGGTGGATTCTTTTTGGAAACAACTCCATACGACCCACAAAGTCCTTACAGTGCAAGTAAAGCTGCTAGCGATCACTTTGTACGCGCTTATCATAACACGTATAAAATTCGTGTGGTATTAAGTAATTGCTCTAACAACTATGGTCCAAATCAATTCCCAGAAAAATTAGTTCCGTTGTTTATCAATAACATAAGAAACAATAAACCATTACCTGTTTATGGTAAAGGCGAAAACGTACGCGATTGGTTGTATGTAGTAGATCATGCACGGGCTATTGACGATGTTTTTCATCAAGGAAAAATAGGCGAAACGTATAACATTGGTGGGTTTAATGAGTGGACCAACATTGACTTGATAAAAGTAATTTGCAAGGCCATGGACAAGCGACTTGGTCGTACTGAAGGTGAATCGGAAAAGTTAATTACCTATGTAACGGACCGGGCAGGACACGATTTACGTTATGCCATCGATGCCAATAAAATTATGCATGAATTAGGATGGAAACCATCGCTACAATTTGAAGAAGGTATAGCGCGTACGATAGATTGGTACATGAACAACCAGCAGTGGATGGACGAAGTGACCAGTGGCAGCTATCAAAACTATTATAATAAAATGTACGCCAATAGGTAATTTATAACTTTTTATTAACTTGCCGTTTGCTATTTTGCAAGGCAGGTTTGGAATACATTCATCTGTAAATCCGAAAGGAATGAAATGGGTGAAGTCCATTCATTTGCCGTTAAAAAACAATACATGAAAGGAATAATACTTGCCGGAGGAAGCGGCACCCGTTTACATCCACTTACATTAGCCGTTAGTAAACAGCTTATGCCTGTGTATGATAAACCCATGATATATTATCCGCTATCGGTACTTATGCTAGCAGGCATCCGAGAGGTTTTAATTATTTCGACTCCACATGATTTACCTGGCTTTAAAAAATTATTAGGTGATGGTAGCCAGATTGGCTGCAGATTTGAATATGCCGAACAACCAAGCCCGGATGGGCTTGCACAAGCGTTTATTATTGGCGAAAAATTTATTGGTGATGATAAAGTAGCCTTGGTTTTAGGCGATAATATTTTCTTTAGCGCAGGATTAAGCAAGCTGTTAAGAGAAAATAACGATCCTGATGGTGGGGTCGTTTTTGCTTATCATGTTAGCGATCCAGAAAGATATGGCGTAGTGGAGTTTGATGAAAACATGCACGCATTAAGCATTGAAGAAAAACCTGAACATCCAAAATCTAACTACGCAGTTCCAGGTTTATATTTCTACGATAATGAAGTAGTTGAAATCGCCAAAAATATCAAACCATCGCCACGTGGTGAATTAGAAATAACCGATGTAAACCGTATATACTTAGAACGTAAAAAACTTAAAGTAGGTGTTTTACAGCGAGGAACGGCATGGCTAGATACAGGCACTTTCGCATCGCTAATGCAGGCCGGTCAGTTTGTTCAAGTAATAGAAGAACGACAAGGATTGAAGGTAGGCTGCATTGAAGAAATTGCCTATAAAAATGGCTGGATAAACGAATTACAATTAAAAGCCGAAGCTCAAAAATTACTCAAGAGTGGCTATGGACAATATTTGATAAATTTAATTAAGAAGTAGGATAATGAATGCACAACACGAAGCGTTAAAGCAATTTGGAAATCAGATTAATTACTCGATTGAAAATTACAAGCAACATGGATTAAAAGCAACGAGCTATAGTAATATTATTATTGCTGGATTGGGAGGAAGTGGTATTGGTGGACAATTAGTAAAAGCCTACTTTAATTCCTTGATGCCTGTTCCTGTTACCTGTCTGGCAGACTACCACTTGCCTGCATTTGCGAATGAAAAGACACTTGTTATTACGGCATCCTATAGTGGAAACACGGAAGAAACATTGTCGGTGTTTAACGAAGCCATTGAGCGTAAATGTACTATATTAGCTATAACTACTGGAGGTAAACTAGCGCAACTAGCGCAACAACACCAAACCTATTTATTACTGATGCAAGACGGTTTTCAACCGCGTATGGCACTTGGCTTTTCGCTAACCTATTTGATGCTAGTGATGGGCGAGTTAATAGGCCAGGATTTGAAAGCTCAACTGGTCAGTACTTCTTCAGCAGTGAGTGATTTTATGAGCTACCGAGAGGATGCGTTGAGCCTATATAATACGATAAAAAATAACCTCAACCATAAATTTGTAATTTTAGCTGATGGATCTACTGAACCCATTGCGATACGATTTGCACAACAAATTCAAGAAAATGCTAAGCATGAATGCTTCGTGCATACCTTGCCTGAAATGAATCACAATGTGATTGAAAGTTATTATGGTACGCTTGATTCTGTTTTCTTTTTAATGGATGCAGGTATAAATAAAAGAGTATCCTCACGTTTTGAATTTATTCAAAATCTACTGGAGAAAAACAAGCACCTGGTTATACCTATTAACATAGCATCTTATAATCTAGTGGGGATGTATGAGCTTATATTTAAACTTGATTGGCTTTCGTTATTTGTTGCTGATGAAAAAGGAGTAGACTCGCTTAATGTGCCAAATATTGCAGAACTAAAAGCGTTTTTAGGCTAATTCGAATGAGCATTCTTAGCCAATTATTTTCGAGAAAACCAAAGCAAGCCGATTCAAATTTTGTAAATCCAATTACTACGGAAATACATAGTCATTTAATTCCGGCTATTGATGATGGCGTGCAAACCTTGCTTGAAAGTATTGATGTATTAAAACATTTTGCAGAATGCGGTTATAAAAAAGTAATTACTACTCCACACATTATGGGCGATTTTTATAAAAATGGGCCCGAAAATATTTTACCTGCACTTGATATTATCCATAGTGAACTCCAGTCTCAAAATATTGACCTAGAAGTTGAAGCAGCAGCAGAATACATGATAGATGATGCTTTTGAGAAAAAAATAAAAAACGGAAACCTGTTAACTTTTGGCAAAAATTATGTTTTAGTTGAGCTACCTTTTAACGAGCCTCCGGCTAATTTTAAAAGTGCTTTATTTGAGTTGCAAGTAAACGGCTATAAACCTGTATTAGCCCATCCGGAGCGATATGCATTTTTAGCTATGGATAGAGAAAAATATCATGAATTATTTGATCAGGGTATATTATTTCAGATAAATTTATTCTCGCTGGTAGGCTACTACTCGCCACAAATAAAAAAAACAGCCGAGTATTTAATTGAAAATAAAATGGCTCACTTAGTAGGTAGCGATTGCCACGGTTTCAGGCATTTGCCTGTATTTAACGATGCACTAAAAAGTTATAACTACCAAAAAATTTGCGAATTGCCTTTGCTTAATAATAGTCTTTAAAACAAAAAATTAAGGCTTATATTTTTTAGGAGTTGTTCTATGCTACTTCATCCAACAACTCCGCCAATTTCCGGTCTTTATTGGTAACAATATAACCAGCATCGTGCGAGCGTAAAATCACATGCACTTTATTGTACACATTACTCCACTCAGGATGATGATTGAATGTTTCCACCACTACAGCGGCTTTATTCATCCATGCAATGGCTTCCATAAACGAATCAAACTTGAACGTTTTACTCAGTTTATTATCTTTTT
>Ga0078894_10004697_pt1 | contig 10482 bp, 8 predicted proteins | sample LauGreSu1BDMLBSD_2_FD_67506 | JGI IMG/M metagenome (GOLD analysis project Ga0078894, IMG submission 67506) | Freshwater lake microbial communities from Lake Michigan, USA - Su13.BD.MLB.SD (version 4) (version 4) | ecosystem: Environmental > Aquatic > Freshwater > Lake | place: Lake Michigan, USA... | reverse complement strand
TTTTGATGAAACTATTCCAGAATGTCTCAGAAATATAATTATATATGCAAGATCATTGGAATTCAATGAACGACCGAATTATTTTTATTTGATGAGTATGTAAAAAAATAATTTAAATATTATTGATTATATTTCAATAATTAATCATATTTAAAAAATGTTCAGCATTATTTTCAATCTAATTAAGTCTTCAAGTATTTCAGGTATGTTTTTAGGAACAACATTAGGATTGGTTATAAATAATCCAATTTTTATAACTTATATAAATGGTGAGAAATATCATACCTATAACTTGACATATATTTTTACTTCACTAATTATTGGAAGCATTTTTGGTATTTATTTTCCATTAAGTATCGTTCTATGGCCAGCATTATTAATCAATTACGTTGCAAATATTTCAATATTAGATTATGTATTAAGTAAATACAAAATAAACATTGAACTATTTTATCCTGGGGGAAATAATCCTTCAATAATTTTAATTGATATTGAAAAAAGAATTTAAAAAATTGAAAAAGTTTTATAATATTTTTTTAAAATAAAAAATGGTTGTAACATTTGTAATGGGTTCATTAGAATATATTTGTGAGTCATTGGACCGCAAACGATTAAATAAGCAAAAAATTGAAGCTAATCAAATTCTGAATGCAAGCTTGGGTTTGACGAAAGGTTGGTCAAATCATCCAGCAGTTTTAATGTGGAAAGGTTATTCAAATGCTTTAAAACATTATTTTAATGAAATAACACGTGCATGCATTCAGCGTGGGTTTAATAATACTATGCCTCTTTATGAATTTACTGAAGAACAATTGAATAATATTGAATATCAAACAGTTCAAGATTATTTACAAAATGGAATACCACCAGAAGCGTCAACAGACAAAATTATATTTCCGTGGTGGTTTGAGTGGAAACCTTTAATATATAGCCATCAAGCATCTTTGTTGCGTAAAAATCCTAAATATTATAATTTCATTTTCTACAAGTGCAATGATTATGAATTTGAACGCATTGAATTGCAAGAATATTTGTCTTTAGGGTATTTATGGCCACACAAATTAACAAATGAACAAATACAAAATTTTACGCCGAATTATTGCGATAAAATCGGAACAGGTGCACCAGCAATATATCGCTGGACGAAAGAAGAGGTTGCTGATTGGTTAGAAGATGTATACACAAATCCAAAAACTGGTAGGACAATAAAACCCACAAAATCCGGGGTTTATTCGGATTTAAAAAAGGCAGCGAAATTGTACGGGTTTGATGTAGGAGATTATTGAAACAATATATTCAATAAAAAATAAAATTAATTATTTTTCCACACAAAATATTTACATTTATCATCATAATATCTCGAGCATGTATAGAAACATTTTCCTTTATTTGGTCCGTCTTTTTTAACTTCACGAATAACTGAAGGCAGATTGCAATAACAAATTAAACCAATTTTTTGCAAATGTTTATAATCTTGTTTTTCTTCTGATGTAATTGGTTCTGGTTCTTCTTTTTTTGGTTCTTGTTTTGGTTCTTGTTTTGATTCTTGTTTTAAATTTTTACTTATTTTTTTATCTGATTCATCTTTCCACATAAAATAGTTGCATTTGTCATCATATGTATTAGGGCAAGTATAAAATAATCTTCCGTGGTTTGGACCTTCTTTTTTAACTTCTCGCAAAACAGTATTCAATTCGCAATTACACATTAACCCGATTTTCTTTTGTTGTTCTATAAATTCAGCATTTTGTCTTAATTCTTCTTCATTGAAATATGGTTCTTCTTCGCATTCAAAGTCAGGTTCTTCATAATCACCCAATGGTTCGTCATATTCATAATCTTGTTCGTTGTCATAATATTCAATTTTAGAGCGTAAATTTGACATTTTGTTATTTATTTGTTGGATGTGTAAAAATAAAAAATATTTTTTTAATTTTCAATTTTTATTTTTTTATTTTTTATTTTTTATTTTTTATAAAATTTAGGTGCGTTCATTTTGCAAAAGTGGGATATTTAGCAAGAAAACAACGATAAGTATTTTAATTTAAAGACAATTGCAACTACCAAATCTAATATGGAAATAGAATTAGAATTAGAATTGGAACCATTAAAAAATATTTTATCGCACCAAATAAAAAAATTTACATTCAATCATCAAAACATTTCATTATTTGTGTCTTTTATAAATAAATTAATTGTAAAATATGAAAATGAAGATGTTGTTGATTGGTTATATAATTTTGTAGATGTAGTGCAACAACATAACTTAAATAACAAAATATCTTGTTTGCAAAAATATATATTTAGACTTGATAATAAAAATTTGTTTATTGATTTAATATCTTATTTTGATGTAAGGTGTGCAAATGAAATGATTATTATTCGACATTTTCAACAACAAACAGTTTTATTGGAACAATTGAATAAACAATTGCAAACAATCCAGCAATTAAACGAAGAATTATTGAAATCTAAATAAATTGGATAATTCAATGATGGGGATAATTCAATGGTGGTGATAATTCAATTGTGGTAAATTAAAAACAATAATGAAATAAAGATTATTTAATTTATGAATTATATGCTATGGATGAAAAATTAATACAAGAAAAAAATGTTAAATTAGAAAATATATTGTCAGCAAGAATTCCGCCGTTTTGTTGGGATTTGACAGGATGTTTATTTGGTTTATTTATTTTATTTCATAATAATCATTATTGGATGATCTTGGGTGGTTTGTTTTTCATTAGTTATAAAATTTTAAATGTAATATTTGATACATTTACATTTTCTTGTGAATATACGAATGCATCTTTTCCAAAATATGATGAACTTGGATTTTATGATTGGTCTATTGTGAATAAAAAATATAATTTGAAGGATGGAATGGTAATAAATGATAAATTTAAAAATATGAATAAAAATCAACCGATTGGAAATTTAAATAATTATTTAAAAAATAACTTCAGCGTTAGTGACATTAGCAATCTAAAATTAGATTTGTGTTTTTATATTGGAAATAATGAAAATGTCGAATTGCTGTTATATTATATACATTTATTTGGAATAACTAAAAAAAATTATACGAGAATAGATGTAAATAAATTAAAACCATCGATAGACCATTTTTCTTACAAATCCTCGACACAAAAACAAGAAAGCGATGATTTTTTTTAATTTTTTTGTTTTTTATTTTTAATTTTATTTTTTTATTTTTTCAGTGCGTTCATTTCCGAAAAGCAAAATATTTAGGCGATTTGTTTTTATTTAAATTATTATTTAAATTATTATTTTTTAATTGATAAATATATTAAAAACATTGAATTAATATATTTAATGGTAAATTTAATTGGTGCTTTAAATAAAAAAAATTTAAAATTAATTTTAGCAAAAGATGCTAACAAACAAACTGAATACATTTGCATTGGATGCAGAGAAGATTTAATATTTAAAAAGGGAGATGTAAATGCACCACATTTTGCACATAAACCACATAGCAAATGCTCATATTTTCACAATAATTCAAGTGAAGAATCGCAAATTCATAAAACTGCAAAAGAATTTCTCAAAGAAATCTTGTTAAATAAAAATTTAATAATTTCAAAAAAGTGTGAATTATGTTTGTGTGAATGCGATGAAGAAATTATAAATATTTCGGAAAAAATGGTTGAATTGGAATATAATTTTATATATAATGGACCTAGAATAGCTGATGTAGCTTATTTAGTGGACGATAAAATAAAATATATTTTTGAAATATGTCATACACATAAGACAAATGAAGAAAATCGCCCTAATCCATGGTTTGAATTTGATGCAATGAATTTAATTGAATTGTATAATTTGAATTTTTTTAATGGAAGCAGTGATTTTTATTTAGATTGCATTCGTAAAAATGTGTGTAGCAATTGTGTAAATTTCAATGATACAGGACGCATTTATTTTAACCAAAGAGGCGCTGGATGTGGAAAAACATATGAAAGTGTGCAATTATTAACACAAAGAGATGACCGATTTAAAAATAAAAATATATTTATTTATTTAACAAAAGCACATTCAGCAAAAGATGTTATTTATAGTGAATTGTTAGAACAACAAGAAAGAGGTTCATTAAGTAACTTGACTGAAATTGAAGGCAATGACAATATTGGTAAACAATATAAAATGACATATATTAATACTGAAACAAATGAACTAATTTTAGTTATTATTGGAACAATTGATTCATTTAATTATGCAATAGCAAATAGAAGTAAAGTAGTTTGTACAAATGATTTTTTTACATCAATTATTTTTACAATTCAAAATGGATTCATCAATGTATCAAAAAAGAACAAACATATTAGGTATGCTTCTAAAAATCCTCTTTTAAATGAAAATTGTTTAATAATTATTGATGAATCACAAGATTTAATTGAAGAACAAATAAAAGCATTTGATAAAATAATTGACATTACAAAAATAGATGTGTATGTTATTGGTGATTTATTGCAAAGCATATGGAAAGAAAAAAATGTATATACTTGTATAGATAATGCTGAATTATCTTCGCAAATTATAAAAAATACTGGTTTAAATAAATGTTTGCGTTTTCATAATTCACAATTTATTAATTTTGTAAATCAAATTATTCCATTTCAAAAATATAATTTGCCAGAAATAACAGAAATATGTGATGGAAATTGCAGATATACACACGAAAATGAAGAAATACCTTATAATATTTTTAAAACACCAAAGATATATTCAGATGTAAACTATGCTAATGATCAAGATTATTATAAAATGTATAAAATTATCGAATATATTAAAAAACAAATGGATGAAGAAATTAAAAAATATAATTATTTGCCAAAGAATTTTATGTTTATTTTTCCTATTGTTTCTACGAATGCCTTTGCACAAATTATAGAAATAGAAATACAAAAATATTGGATTGAAAAATTTAATGATGTTGAATATCAACAAAATATTTTAGAAAATAATAATTATTGGAGAGATAAAATAAATGATGGTAAATTTTATAAATACATAGTGTTACACAAATCGGATGAAGGCAAATCAATTAATTTAAATGAATCGAATGAATCAACTAGAATTATATCGATACACACATCAAAAGGAACTGGAAGAGAAGTTGTGTTTGTTTTAGGTATAAATGAACAAACACTCAAAATATTTGCAAAAAAATCAGAACTAGTATATGATTCATTATTGCATGTAGCATTAACTCGACAGAAGAAAAAAATATATTTTGGTCTTGAAACAAATAATGATGACATACATAATAGATTTAAAAATTTTGAAATTCTAAAAATACAAAATTTAGATAATGGGTCTGAAAATAATATCAACATTATCAGTAAAAAAAATTATTATACAAGAGCCATAGATTATTCATCAACAAATAATGATATATGGCAAATATTTAATGATAATATAATAATTCCAAATAATTATGATAAATTGTTTGATGAAACTGATGAATGTGAAAATAAACCTATAATTGATATGTCTCATCATTTAATAAGATATTTAACATTAGAATTTAATTTACTATCTAATATGGTTAAAACATCATCTAATAGAACAGATAATAATCAAATTATAACAATTTTAAGAAAAATATCAACAAAGCAAATTAAGCAATGTAATAAATCTGAATATATCAATATATTAAGAAAATTATGTTATAAAAACTATATTCGTGATGAAAATGGTAAAAAAACTAAAAGATATCAATATGATGACATTATTCCCGTATTAATATTTAATGATGAATCTGAAAATGTATATTATAAGTATTCTAATAAATTAATTTTAATGATAGATAGAATACAAAGTAAAATAAGAAATTCAATTGTTAATTATGAAATACCTAATTTATGTTCATTGGAAAGTGTAATTATTATGTTTATCATACATATAACAGAAAATGGAATATATTCAGATGTTGATATAATGCAGGTATATTCAATAATAGATGCTTATAATTACTGTCGCGAATCATATTCACCATTACATTGTCGTAAATATAATTGTAGATGCAATCATGTAATATATACAATAAATGACGATACAATAATGGTAGATGAAAATTTAAAAAAATTAATTACAGACCATCATTCAAATATTGAAAATATTGATCGAGTTTATAATAAATATCAAACGCACATATTAGAAAAATATAATATGAAAAATGTAATTTATAATGTATGGCATAGAATAGGTTTTTCTGTTAAAGATTTTGAATTTTCATATAATTTAACTGCGATAGGTTATTCAAATGATAGTGTTATATATTTTATAGTAGCACCTCAATATAATAAATTAAATCACGAATCAATATTAATTAAAGAAATCTTATTGAATTATGCTATTTTAAATAGTGAATTTGGTTCAAATAATTATGACAGATATATAAAAAAAAATATATATAGTTGTATATTTACATTAGATTTGGAAAATCCTATATTCCATGAATTAAATATAGACAAAAATGATGAAAATATATCATTAGTTTTAAAAAAATATTTATTTCATAGATATTCAGAATATAATGAAAATATATACAATTTTTATATTTTTTGTAAAAATGATATAACAAAACCAACAAATATAAGTAGTATCGAATATACAATTGAGAAAATAAATGATTTAATTAATCATCAAAAAGCAATAAGCAAAGGTTACAGTAAACTTCCTTCATATATTTTACATTTTTTCGAAGATATAAATTCACAAATAAAATTTGGATGTAAGGGAGATAAAAATGCTATAAAAAATATAATAAATAAAATTTCAACATTGGAAGAATTTAATATAAATATGAATTCATTTTTACATGATACGATATATGGAAAAGAAATAAGTGACGAAATTGTTGATTATTAATTTTTCGGTGCGTTCATTTCCGAAAAGCAGAATATTTAGGCGATTTATTTTACAAAATTTACGACTTAAAAACAATATTTAATATATTGCATTATGGAATTTGCATTAAAATATAAAATTACCAAACATTTTTTATCTCATAATTTTAAAAATGGGAATGATTATATTTTAGCTTATCTTCGATATCTTGAAAACGAAAAATATAAAGACGACATTGAAATGAAATTACATATAGGAAGAATTGGGCAAAAAATTGTTGATATTTCTAGAATGATGGATAGCAGTCAAAATTATTCAATTGAATGTGAATTAAACACTGTTTTATTTAATATTTCAAATATTGAATTGTTGAGAAATTTATTATATTTTTTCGAACCAAAGTGGTGAGATTTTCGATTTTAGTTGGGAATTATTTTTTTTGCAAAAGTAGGATATTTAGGCGAATTATTTTTATATTTTTAATTTAAATTCGTTAAAAATATAAAAGTAGAATATTTAGGAATCTTTCCACATAAAATATTTACATTTTTGTTCATAATATTTTGGACAAGTATAAAACCATTTGCCCTTAGTTGGACCTTCTTTTTTCGTTTCTTGCAAAACAGTATTCAATTTGCACATTATTTATGTTGTTTTTCGTCATTTGATTGTTCAGTTTGAAAATCAATTTCTTCATGGATTGGTGTTTTTTTTAATTTATAATGTAATACTTCTTCTTCTTCGTCTTCATCTTCGTCTTCATCTTCATCTTCATCTTCTTCGTATTTACATTCATTTTCTTCATCATATTTAAAATTTTCATTGTGTTCAATAATTTCATTTGTTGGTGGATTTAAAATATTATCAAGAAATTCTTTTGCTATTTTTTTATTATTTTTAATTTCATTTTCAAGTTGTTTAATTAATTCAATATTTCTATCACAATATTCAACAATTTCTCTTTGTTTTTTAAGAGAAGGGATTAAAATTGTTATTTTTTTAAATTTTTCATAATTTATTCTTGGAATTCCAACTCCATCAGATATAATTTTAAGGTTATTGTATATTTGATTTTTAAATATATAATTTAAATACTTTTTATTTATAAGTGAAGTATTTATATTAAATAACCAATATTCAGATGATATAATTCCTTTATTAGTATCTTCATTTATCATTCCATAACATCCATTTAGTATTTTACTAATACAAAATTGTTCTAATTCACATATTTGTTGTCTTTTTATTTTAATTTTTGAACCATTTATTTCTTTTGTAATTTTACTATATCCATTTGAACTTAATCCAATAACATTGTATTCTAAATCATCATCTAATTCAATAAAATTATTTATTTTTGTTCCAAATATTTCTTCAAGTGTTTTATTGGTATTATTTCCATAATTTATTTGATTATTCAAATAAAACTCATTTAATTGCTTCAATTCGGCAATTTTCTCATTACTTGTTTTATTTGCCCTTTCATATATAAAATCTAAATAATTTACAATTTCTTGCTGGCGTTCAAGAGATGGGATTGGAATTTTTATTTTAAATAAGTCTTCTTCATCTATAGATTTTTGATTTGACCCTTTAAAATATATCATAATTAAACTAATATTGTTTAATAAATAATAATAAATATATTTCGTTTTTACTATTGTATCATTTTTTGAATTAAAATGTATTGTAGTTTTTCCAACATTGTATTTATCTTTTCCATAATATACCATAACTTTTCCAGAACCATTTGTTTTATTAATAATTATTCCATCTCCTATATAATCATATGTGTCCATATATAAATTACCTAATATTGAACAATAATATAAAGGATATAACCCATCCACTTTTCCACATTTGCTATTTTGTTTGACCCCATGTTTAATTTGACAAACTTCTCCAAGTGTTTTTATAATAATGTCATTAATACTTGTATTTTCATTATCTTTATCATCTTCATTATTTTTTTCATTTTCTAAATATTCAGCATAATTTAACGAGTATGAATTATTTGATATTTTTTCAATTGGAACATCAACTAATAAATTTTTAATATTTTCATAAGGATTATAATCATAAAATTTAACACTTTCGGTTTGGTGTATATCTGAAAATTTATAATCTGATCTAGTTTCAATATTGGTTTTTTTGTTCTTTTTAAATTTTATTTCCATTACTTCATTTTCTTCTACTTTTTTAACAAAGTAAAACACACAAGTTTTAATTGTTGTATATGTAAATATACCAGATGGTAAATATATAATTTCTTTTAAATCACATGTTTTCATTAAATATTCTCTTATGGCAATTAATGATTTATTTGTTTTTGAAAATAAATCTTGTCCATCAGGCAATACAATAGCACATTTTCCATTAATATTTAACATACATATAATTGCTTGAATAAATAATGAAACCGCATTATCTGTTTTAATTGGAATGTAAGAATTTCTTACATTTTCATCTAATTGAAACTCATCATATTTTAAACCTTTAATTCCAAATGGTGGATTTGCTAAAATATTATCAAATTTTCGCATTATTGGATTGCGAATACTATCGCCACGTTCTAAATTTTCAAATATATGACCTGATGAAATTAACAAATTTGACATAGCTAATTGGTATGTATCTGGTTCAATTTCTTTACCATAAATACCTTGTGTTTTAATAAAATTCCAATCAAGTTGAATATTTTTATTAGTTGCTTTGGTTAATATATTTTTTAAATATGAAACTAAGAACCCAGCTGTTCCCATTGTTGGGTCACAAAATGTTTCTATTGTACCATCTTCATAAATTTGAGGTTCAATTAATTCTATCATTAAAGATTTAACTAAATGAGGAGTAAAGAACTGACCTAATACTTTACCTTTCATTATATCTTTAGTCACTTCTTCATATGCATCTCCCAATATATCATTATTTGTAACTGGCAATTCATTTAATTTATCTAATAATCTTTTATAAGTTGTTTGTCTTTGAATTTTAAATCCTTCTCCTTTTAAGAAAACATTTTTTGTTGATGGATGTTCTGATAATATAATATCCCAAATATATTTCATTATATTAGGTAAATTTTCTTCATTTTCATTTATTAAATTACTAAATCTCACACATGATAATAATCTATTTTTATTATGTTCTAATACTTCATCTTCGAAATATTCTTCAAAATTATATTCACATTCATCAATATTAATTTCTCCCCCAAAATGTTGTTCTAATAATTTCCAAGTTAATAAATGTGATAGTGTTCTTAGTGCTTTTTCTCCTGTTAATCCCTCGTTATCACGCAATATGTTAAGACAAGCTTTAAAAATGTTAATTAATATTGTTTTTTCATCATTAATAGTTTGCCTAACAACTTGCTCTGTTTGAATAATTTCCTGCAATTGTTCTAATGATACACAAGCATTTTTCTTCTTCGTATGTCTAGTGTAGTCAATCTTTTGAGTAAACACTTTTTGGCAAAGTTCGCAGATGTAAGTTTTAGTTTGTTTGGTTGGTTGCATTTTATAATAAGATAAGTAAAAAATCCTTTAAATTAATTTTATTCAATTTTTTTAAATTAAAAAATAAAAAAGTAAAAATTCCTTAATATTT
>Ga0078894_10004696_pt1 | contig 10483 bp, 10 predicted proteins | sample LauGreSu1BDMLBSD_2_FD_67506 | JGI IMG/M metagenome (GOLD analysis project Ga0078894, IMG submission 67506) | Freshwater lake microbial communities from Lake Michigan, USA - Su13.BD.MLB.SD (version 4) (version 4) | ecosystem: Environmental > Aquatic > Freshwater > Lake | place: Lake Michigan... | reverse complement strand
TGGAGTAGCGGCTTTTGCGTCTGCTTTAGCTGGCTCTTTCTTAGCAGGTTCGCTTTTTGCAGGCTTTTTCTCGTCTTTCTTAACTTCTGCCTTAGCTGGGGCACTTGCAGCTGGTGCTGGAGTTGCTGGAGCCTTAGCTGGCTCTGCTGCAAATGCTGTTAAAGCAAATGCGGATACGATGATTGCGATTACTGATTTCATTTTAAAGTTTCCTTTATGTTGTTGTACGCAAAGAATATTCCCTGCGTATATATATAACGCTCTAGTATGACTAAAAGTTTACACAAAAGTTTAATTTCATTTAGCCAAAAAGAAAGGGTACCGTAGTACCCTTCTCCCGAGGTCTTAGTCACCTCTAACCGCAACGAACAACCTTTACCAACGTGCTAATTCTTTAATTCTTGCTAATTCTGAAATTTCTGGACTCTGTTGTTGTGGAGCCATTCTTTCTACCATCTTGCGAGCAACGTGTTCTGCCTGTTCACCGAACTTTTTGCCTACCATAGTGCATACACCTTCTGGGCCTTTTGGAAATGTGCCTGAATCTCTATCATAGAAGCTGTGAATAAATTCAGCAACTTCTTTCACGTCCATTTGCTGTGACTTTCGACGAGCAACATCACTCATATGTGTTACTTTCCCACGAGGGTCTTTTGGAGGGCCTTTACGCTTTTCCCAATCACCTTCGTGTTTCCAACTCTTTACCTTGCCTGTCTCTGGATCACGTTCTACTGTATCTGTGGCTTCTTGTGGTGCTTCTGGCGCTGTTGTATCACCCCCTAGTGCAGACGCCGGCGTTTCACCTGCTTGTAAATCCCCAAAATCTAATTGTTCTAAAGTTTCTGGAGCATTAGTAGTTAGCCACTCTTGCACTAAGCCTCTTACATCTAGGTTTGAATCTTGTTTTGATTGTTCTTTGATTGCGTGTTGTAATCTAGGATCTTCAATAATGCCTTTTAAACTTTCAATTGCATTGATTCCATCTACTCCTGCTGGAAACTCGTTACTAACTAACTCTTGTAACTCTCTAATAGCTGTAGCTTGCTCTTCGGGATCTCGGCTTTGTATTGCACTGTCTTCGCCTAATGTCATAACCCAGGATTCAAAATTTCCAAATGGGTCGTTGTTTTCAACAACATCTTCATCTGACTCTGCTGTTGTAGGTGCTGTTAATTCGACTATGTCGTCATAGCCTATCTCTGATTCTTTCATTAATCTGTATAGAACTGGAAATACTGATTTAATATCTTCTTTAAAATTACGTACTGTGAATTTTTCTGTAAAATCTTCTGCAACTTCTTGCGGAACTTCCATCGGTTGTCTTGCCTGGAATGAATTCTTGTAGGCCTCGTAATGACTTTGTTTGCTTAGTGCCTTAATTTGTTCACGTAATCCATCTAATGCATTTGAACTGCGTTCAACAATGCCGTTAGTATCGCTGTTCATTAAATCGTTGCGGACAACGTAGTTGCCAAAGCTCTTTAGTTGAGCAATTTCTTCACTCATTCCGATAATACTTTTACCAACATCATCATACGGAACTCCGCCGTTTGCAACGTGGCGTTGCATAGCACGGGCACCTGCTAAGTGAATGAAAGGATATTTAAATCTTTCTCCGTCTGCATTTTCAACAAACAATCCTCCGATGTTTCTTGATCTTGCACCTGGTACATCACCTTCTGGTAATGCTTGACTATGTTTAATAATCAAACGTGTGTTTTCTAGTTTCTGATAACTAACTGTTTTTGTGCCATATAGGCTGCTTTCGTTCATAACGCTTTCTCCGACCGGTGCTGTTACCGCAGTGTTAGGGCCTTGTGGTTTAGGCTGGTTGTATTGACTTAAAAATTCGTAATCTCGTTTATCTAAATTATCTTTAGCGATATCTCGAGTATCAAACGCCATTAATCGGCGCTTGGCAAATAATCTTAATTCTTTTAAAAATCCGTACCAGTTAGTTTTCTGGTCGCCATCCATTGATTCTGTAATTCCTGTAGAAAAATAAACTTTTAAAGAGTTATTTTCAGCAAGGCTAATACTAACGTGACCAATTGCTTGTTCACCTTCTGTATAATCAAAATCAAAGAATCTTGCTTCTTCTGGATTGATAGTAATCTCACCAGTTTCGGAGCCTAATTTTAGGCCTGTGAAGCGACTTCTAATTTTATAGAATAAATCTGTGGCAATGTTATTTGTTGCATTCATAGTTATATTTATCAAAACCCGCTGCTTACAAAGATAGGCATAGGCATTTGATCTTCTGTTAATTTTTCGGTCATTTTATCGTAAATCTGCGGATCCCAGTCAGCTAATACAGCAGCCATACGTATAATTAATAGCACAGCACTCACTAAGTCGTCGTGTTCACCAGTTTTTGCGCCAAAGCCAATCCCGTGGGCAACGAATGTCTTTAATTCTGAAATCAATGGTTTACTTTTAATGATCATTTTCTTTGTTTCTAGCATATTTTTTAACTGGCTGCACGATGTAATTTTAGTGCGGTGCGTTGTGTTAAATCCCTTGCGGAACTTACGAACGTGACCTTTACGCATAGGCTCACTTAAGAATAATCCGGGGATATTTTCTTCACCTAGGTTGCTAATAACAATTAACGCAGCCTCACCTAATGTATTATTTTCTACGCTGTAATAAATTTGCGGACTGTGGCCTTTTTCTTCTCCACGTAATTGAATGTATTTGCAAATTTCACGCAAATTCTTTACCTGTGCTTGTACAGGAGTTAGGTTATGGCGCCATTCTGCCACCTGTGTCATAGCAGGCATTTCAAATACTTGAATAGCAGCGTAGTCTCCACCGGTTCCTAAACTAGGATCTAAAGAAACCAAGTATGTTGCTTTTGGATCAATGTCTTTATACCAACGTGTTTGCCCCATTGTCATAATAGGCTCTTCACCTTTAAGCTCAGTAAGTTTAACAGCATTAATAAGGGTTTCGTCGAAGATTAAGAATTCACAATCAAACTCACGACGGAATCGTTCTTCACCGATTTTAGCACGTTCTGTTTGTGCCCACTTTTCGTCACGATCTGGATGTTCGTTCCAGTGTGCAAAGAAACTGTGAAATCCGTTTGTACCTAACTCTTGTTCATTGCCAAATTCATCAAACTTCTTGTTAGCTTCAGTCCAGATCATAGCAAACTGGTCTTCGTCACTGTTAGGAGTTGATGTAATAATACACTTACCACCTGTTGACAATGTAGGCGATAGCGCAGTCCAAAACTCTTTGGCTTTTTCTGGTGGCTGTACAAACGCAAACTCATCACAATAAATTAGCGATAGAGATTTACCACGGCCTGTGTTTTCTGTTGTTGTGGTTGCTTGGATACGTGCGCCATTATCATACTCAATAGTATTACGATTGTAACTGTACACGCCAGCACGAATAAAATCAGGAAGGTTTTCATATCCAAATCTATACCTGTTCATAATATCCTGCGCACCTTCATACTTGTGAGCAGCGATCAATACCTGTGCTTCTGGAACAAACATTGTGTACCATAAAAGATATCCTGTAGCACAAGTGGTCTTACCCATCTGACGAGGTAGCATACCGATAGACTGTTTATAGTTGTGGTATGACTGGATCAATCGTTCTTGATATTCGTAAGGTACAAATGGGATTGATCCGCGAACAGGATGTTGAATCTTTAAAAAGTTTTTACAGAAGTATAACGGCCCATTGACTGGATCCATACAGGCTTCAAGGTGCTTAACTTCCTCTAACGTATAACGCTGAGGTGCGTGTGCTTTCTTAATTAAATTACCGTCTAGTGATTTTGCCATACTGTTATTTACTGAAAAAAATAGGCTCCGAAGAGCCTATTGGGTTTTAATTTTAAAAATTAAGCCAATGTTAACGAAGTTGCTAACGTAACATCAGTTCCAGTTACATCTATGCTGTTTACGCCAACTGCTGTACCCATATTGCGAATACGTACTTGTAATTCGCTGGCGCTGTTAATATTTTTATCCATTACAACATAGATAAGACCAGTTGCTGCATCAACAACAAAGAATGCCAACGGATTTAATTCTTTAACAATGTACTCTACTGCTTCATCGACTGCATCATCTTCTGCACGTAAATCTCTATTGCTGTTGGAAACGTTTTGGACTTGGATAACAAACATATTGCAGTTATCCATATATAGCGTACCAACGGTATTACGAAGGCCGGTTACTCTTGTTACTGCACCCATTATTTTGCTCCTTTAGCTTCTGATAACTTTTGCATTAATGTTGCACGAATGGAAGCACGTAACTCTTCACCTTCCATTGCCATAGGGTTATCACCTTGTTTATAACTATGTTTAGACATTTGTTTTGGCTTGTTTATATCATTGCCGTCTGGAATAGCAGCTTTGATATCGTGATATTCTGGGCCGTCACTGTTTGGAGCTGAATTACCAAATGCTTCTTCTTTTTCTTTTTCTTCTGGTTCGTCTTCTTCAGCTTCGTGGTCGTCCATATCGTGATCACCGTCACCGTCTATGTCACCCATAGCCTTTGTTACATCATCGCCTGCATCGTCTTGATCTAGGTCGATAGTAAGTTCTGGTTCATCACCCATTTTGCCACCGTCTAACTCAGGAGCAGGTCCTTTGTCTAAGTCAGGTAACATTTTTAATGGTCCTGCATCTAGATTGCCTAAATCGCCAATACTAGAAATACTAGGTCCAGGCGGCAATAGCTTTGGCAATCCGGGAGCGTCAGCACCGTTAGGTTGGTTAATCATATCTGGATTTACTTTGGTCATTAACTTTAATAAACTTTCAATGTTGTCCATACCTTGAGCATTTAAATTAACACTCATCGACGGATGAGCTGGTGGTGTTTGACCGCCCATTGGGGGAGTCATACCGCCCATCATTGGGTCTCCGCATTCTTGTACTTGTGCTTCGCCGATTGGTGTATCTAGCTCACGCATTTTTTGCATTAATTGGTTAAAATTCATTTACTTACTCCCCACGGCACTTTTAGTACCTTCTTTATCTTGTTTAACTTTAGGCAACTTATATTCAGCTTGCCCTTCGTTGTCTTTCTTACGTTGTTTAGCAGTCTTTGCTAAATCTTTTAAGAATCCTTTGTTGAAGTCATCACCAAAGTAGTCTTTAGCTTTGACTTTTGTTACTTCCTTGTATTGTGCATCATCTAATAATGCATCACCGGAAGGCTCAGTTTCCATATTGTCTTGTAACAATATTTGATCAACTTCTGTTGGTTCGCTACTGCCACGTACACGGAAGCAGCTTTCTGGCAAGCCAATCTCTTTAATTTCGCTGATAATTTCTGGGGATGTAATTGGGTATTCACACACCACTTCAAAAATTGTAACTTCTGTGTTTGGATGATTTGGAAAATCCAACGGAAGTTTTTGAATAGGAGTTGTAGAAACCTTTTCGAAGGTTAATACTTTACAACGTCCTAATCGATCTTTTACATTTTTTTCAAAGTTTTCCGGTAATTCGCCCGCGACTTTGATTTTAAAATTGTAAACTTTTTTGCTCTCGGCAAGATATTCTTTGAAAGTTTTCATAGTAGTATTTAGTCCTTACTGCCTAATTTTTTAAGCATTTCATTACGGTCTAAAATAACATAACCCTGACCATTAATAACATCGTTAGGGTCTTCATTTGCATCTTTTTCTATCTTAAGTTTCTTTAACTGCAAGTCTACTGCTTTTAGCTTTTTATCTATCTTAGCTGTTTTAGCTGAAATAGCATTACCTAACATACTGCTTGCTACTTCAAAAATACGGCTAGCATAACGTACTTCTACATTCATTCCTAAGTCCATTAGATCGTCGTATGCATCTTCAGCTTTTTTAGCTAAATCGTCTAATTCTTTTTCACCTAGCTCATCTAACTCTTTAATTTGAGGCAGGCCGCGTGTAATTTGCTCTACAGCTTTATAACTATCATCAATACTACGAACTTCTTTGTGGGCAGGTTCTTCCTCTACCACCGCCACAGGTTCAGGTATTCCAGTTTTTTCTTCTAAATTAAATAGTTCTTCCAGTTTCTTTGTCATATCTTTACTTATCGACGTTTAGAGCCTTGGTGAAAAATATCACCCTCGTTTACTACTCTAAATTTAATGCCCTGCTGCTTGCACCACGCATTAGCAGCTTCCCATTTTGCCATATTTTTAACATACTGTTCTTGGTTGTATCTACTCTTGCCTACACTTTCTAATTTAGTTTGGCTTTCTGGTTTTACTTCCACAACTTCTGCGTGTTTGCCACCATTCTTATCAGTATATTGAATAAAGAAATCAGGAACATAAATTGTGTATTTTCCTGTAAGTGGGCATCTATAAGGTATTTGTATACTTTCACTGGCCCATTTTTCAACGCCCTGGTGTTCGTCTAACATTCTCATAAACACAAACTCCCAGCTACTACGTGCTAGTGGAGTTTTCTTTCCTATGTATTTGGCAGGGTTCTTCATATCAAACCGGCCTTGTGCAAATTTTGCCATTATGCAGAAATGTTTCTAATCTGTGTTTCCTTAGTGATGTTTCCAGTTTTGAAACCTAAGGTTGAAGTTGGTGGACGATTGTTGTTTAATATTTCGCCAACTAGTAAATTTATTTGTGTGCCGCTAAATGTTTTTAGCTGGTCGAGCAGTTTGAATACCGGAACTGCATCAAGTTTGGCTTGTTTTAATAAAATTGCAGCTGATATTACAGCAGCTTCGCTAGCAAATCCTCTTCCCTCAAAAAACGCTACAGAAGCATCTACTTCTGTTGCAAGATATTCTAATGGTTGTGACCCATATGTATCAAAGAATAACTTTGTTGCTTCTGCACTATCTTGTACATTTGTTGGTGGTAAGTTTGTTTGTATGGACATAGTTATGCTACGTTTTGATTAATGTTTGAAGCAGTATTAGTATCTACTAATGTGCCTTGGTTAACTAAATTGCGTTGTGAGGCAGGTGTTGTGTCGTTGCTAGCCTGTGCTTTTGGAAATACTGCTCCAATAACACCTCCTATGGTTGCTAAACTTGCAGGATTACTTAAAATATTAATTGCTTCTTGTTTAAGTCCTGCGCCAGTTAAGGTTGATGCATTTTTATAAGTATTGATTGCGGTAACTGCTGTTCCTAAGAATCCACCAAAACTGTCAAATGCTGCGCCGCTACCAATAGCACCAAATACACTTTCTAATCCGTCAAGTACACCGCCTTGCCCTAGTAAGTTTGAGACTCCACCACCCGCCATTGTCAACGGACTTGGCATATTATCGTAGTGTAAGTTGGCAAAACCCTTAGGACTATTCCTTCCAACGATGCCTGAAGAATATGCAACCGCTTCGTAATTCAAAGTCATTGAACTTTCAACTGTATCACCAGCAGAATAGTCCATCTGGCCGTGGCTCCAGTTTGTAATGCGTGGATTAATTAATGTATATCCGTTAAATCTACTGCGACTCATTGTGTAGATACTGATAGATTTGAAAAGGTCAGTTGTTTTATTTCTATCAAGACCGTATCTAAAATTATCAAGTGCTCCTGCTCCGCTAGGCCTATAGTGCAACGCACTGTATGCCTGTGACGGATTGTGTCGATCCTGAATATATGTACCGTAATAAATGGCCCATAGTGCGTTTACAATCCCCTGTGTGTCATCGTGGAATGTAATATTAACTGGATCGTAGTTTATTTGTTTATACAATAATTTTTTTCTATTGTATTGATTTTTAGTTATTGTTTCAAAGTTAAATTTTGGTAGCTCAGCCGTCTTTACTAGCACACCTAGCTCTTCGCCGTGCTTTGCTGTAAATCCTGGTGCCTGCATTGCTGTTTTATCTATGTCAAAATAAACATAGTAGAGAAATTTAGTACGAGGAGATAGTCTATAGGTACTGTCAACAAACACACGAGAAGCGTGTTGCCAGTTGGCCATATGGCCTTTAGGATTTAACGTTCCTCTGCCAATCTGCGTGAGATATCTTGTAAAATAGTTTGCCATACAAATATTTAGTCATAAAAAAAGCCCGGATATTTTCCGGGCTTTTTGAGTTAATATAAATTAACCAGTAGCTGCGCCACCTAAGTCAGCTGTTTGACTAATAATACGACCAATGTCTGTACCAATACCAACTGTGCCAGCTGTATGGATTACGTTATCGAATCTAATTGTTAGAGCAATCTGTACTACTTCGTTTGTACCGTAGTTTAAGTCACCGTAGTCAGCATTTTGTAGGAAGCAACCATAAAGTTCTGTTGTTTCTAAAACACCAGCACCTAAAGTTCCGCCGTTTCCGCCGTCTAACACTTCAATGCGTGTTGTAAACTTGTAGTCAATACCGCTACGTGCAGAAGCTTGTTCAAAGAAGTCGAACTGTTTCTGAATTTGTTGACCAATTAATTTAACTACGTTTCCGCTAGCGTCGTCACGTACATTTAGAGTTACTGGCTCTAATGTGTACTTGCCGGCCATATAGATTTTCGAGTTGTAAATTGGAAGTTCAATTTCCTCAAAACCTACTTTTGGACGAGTTACGTCAACTACCTGTTTGGTCAATTCTGTGCTGCCCTCTACACCGAAACCTAATAATGTTACACGGAATCTGTATTTGAGCTTTGGCATTAGCAAGCCTTGGTTTGATCCAGGACCTGCTGTTTGAATTGACATATTACCTAATGTTGTGATTGCCATTTGTTATGCTCCGATATTATATTTATATTCAATGTTAGACATTAAATTTCCCCTGTGTTCTTGACACGAAGCGGGATGTAAATGAATTCAACAGCTTTAACTGGTTCAATAGCAATATCTACCCACAATTCATTGCGGTCAATTCTGCTAGTTGTGTTATTTGATTCATCACAAACTACTGCAAAGTCATACAAGGCTCTTAGACCTACTAGTTCTAATAATAAGCTCTCTACTGATTGCTTAACTTCATCTCTAGTAATCTTATCGTTTGGTTCAAAGATATATGGACGAGCTAGTTTATTCAACTGGCTACGTAGATACACTACTAAACGTGCTACGTTAATACGATCTAATGCACTTGCATTTCTTGCACGAGTTTTTTGACCGTACGCCACTAAACCAACACCAACAAAGAATGGAATCGGGTTAATTTTTAAATCATACAATGTATCACGTTGACCTTCATTTAATGCTACAGTTTGGAATTCGCCTGTTGTTGCGTCAATATAGCCAACGCTAGTTGCGTTAGTAATACCACCACGGCGTGTACCAGCTGGTGCAAACCAAGGATAGCTAACTTGATCGCTTAATGCAATTGTTCTTAACATCATATGTGATGCTGGAACTACTGCATTGGCACCGCTCAAGTCTGTTGTAAATCCGTTCGGATAGTAAACAGCGCAATACTCATCATATGTAACAATACCTTCATCGCTATTATCAACAACTCCGGCAGCATTTGTACCGTAGTTTGTTAATGTTGTAGCATCGGATCTTAAACGCAACGGTGTGTCACCAACTACAAATGCAGTCATACCACGATCAATGTTTAGGTTATTTAAATTACTTAACAGCTCTGGATATCCAGGAGCAGAAATTAAGTTAAAGTTTCTGCGTTCTTCGTCACGTATCTCAGCACTTGTGTCAGTTACTGACTTCATTGCTGATACAACAACTTTACGTTGTGCATTGCGACCAAAACTACCAGATCCGTCTTCGTTATTAGCAGAAGCAGTAACCCAACGTGTTGTGGCATATGCTGCCATTGATTCGTTGTTGTTAAATCTTGTATTTTCTAATCCTCTGTTTATGTAGTTTGTTGTGTACTTCTTAACGTTGCCACCACTTCTACGTAAGTTCCATAACAGCATACCACGTGGATATAAATCTGCATCTGGTGCATCTGGGTCAAGATAGTTGTTTGCTAATAATTCAACAATGTTTCCGGCTGTGTCACCAGTTGCACCACTTGTACCAAAACGTGCATCAGCAAACAATACACCGTCTTCTGAAGTTTGGTCAGTCTTGTCAACTAATGCCCAACGAGTTCCAACTGGACCATCTAAATCGTTGTCGTATTTGTAAATGGTTGGAAAGTTTTCCATATCAGCAGTACTGATCCATAGGTCGCCAGTTACTAACGATGTGCCGTCACTTTGTGTAGTTGGCATACTGGCTGCAACCTGTGGGCCTGCAGGATCTGATGTTGGAAATGCTGTTGCATCACGATAGCTAACCCAAGTTGTACCGTTGTGATACATCATATCAACATCGCCAAATGCTAAGTTGTACCATAATTGACCGTCTTCTGGATCAGCTAATGGAGCTGTACCAGTTGCTTTAAAGTCATCGCTAGCTAATGGAATCCAGTTACTTGCAATATAGTCTTCGCCTGCGCCTGTTGGTGCTGCGTAGAAATTCAATGTACCAGCACCAGTGTCGATATCGTAGCCTGTGCCAAACAATTTAGAAATTGGTGTGCCAGTGCCGTCTGTGAATCTAATGTCGCCGCCTTGTTT
>Ga0078894_10004690_pt1 | contig 10488 bp, 5 predicted proteins | sample LauGreSu1BDMLBSD_2_FD_67506 | JGI IMG/M metagenome (GOLD analysis project Ga0078894, IMG submission 67506) | Freshwater lake microbial communities from Lake Michigan, USA - Su13.BD.MLB.SD (version 4) (version 4) | ecosystem: Environmental > Aquatic > Freshwater > Lake | place: Lake Michigan, USA... | reverse complement strand
GTAATGTTAATAATCTCATCCACTTCCGCCTCTATTTTATTCGGCTGGATGAAGAGCTCGTCGTATATATCCGCATAAAAACTGTCGTATATCGCGTCATTTTCATATACCTTGTATTTATCACTCTGTTCAAACCCTTCGATATGCGATGATAAGTCGCGCTTAATAAAACAGAATATCATCAATAATATGAACAAGAATGTAAGTATTTCCCATCGCGTTATGGATTTAATATAAGCAGAAAACGATTTATATAATGATGCCATACTACTAGTATTTCACTATAAAATATATTATCGTTATTCTCGCGCGAAAAAAAACGGATGAATTAGTATCGAATGTCCGACCCGAATGAAATAAACGATATTCGCGGCGAAAGCGATTTCCGCGGTATAACCTTTTCCGCCTATAAAAAGACGGATGTGCGAAAAGAACTACTGAATAGTTTATCCAGCTCTAAAATCGAACCCGCATGTTACTGGAGCGCAGAACTCGTATGCTCCGGACATTATCTTGAACTCTGGGACATTATTATAACGTTTGCGAGCAAGTATATTCATTTAGCCAACCCTAAATTACCGCTTTATATTGAGATGCGGTATGAGAGCTTCAAGTCGATTATATCGAATGGCTATACGGGGAATGAACTCCGACTACGAAACCACCCAAAGATGCGGACGTTATTCGCGGAAATCGTTTGCGTTCTTTGTAATTCCAAGCGCCAACATAAATACGAGAGCGTGAAAATCAAGAAGAAGGAAGAATACGATATTGCGACGATGTCGCAGCGCCTGAAGGCCCAGCGGGTGGATTACGCACAGGAGTTTTTCCGAGAGAGAGACCCGAAGGAGATTTTCATTGCGATGAACGAATTTGCGTATCATATCTCTCGTGATTCCAAAAATACACTCTTGGCGTGTTACTGGGTCGAGTGGATTGTCGAGTTTGAGACGATTTGTAAAGCGAAGAAGGAAACATGTCGATGCGAGCGCAGGTCACATATTCCCGTGGATGATAAACTCCAATTTGACCCTATATGGATGATATGGGATATGATTATAGCGCGAAGTAATGATGCGGAAGATCATTCGCCGCTGACCCAAAAAATCGTGAATAGTCTTTTACGCTTATATTGTATTCGTTTCACATCGGGTGTGCGTAAGAAGCGCCGTTATCTTGTCTATTTTGCGATTTCTCTTCTTACGACGGAATACGACAGCAAAATCGAGATGATACATGACCGACTTATAATTGAAACAGCGGTGGGGAATATTAATGCGATTTACAAGCAAATTAAACAGCATGAGATTAGCCCTGATACAGATTATCTGTTTTCATCCGCAGGATACTCAGGCGACAAAAATGGCGATTTAGAGCGCACGATTAAACGGCTGGAAGCACTGAACTCGATAAATACGATTGTCCGTAAAAAAGAGGACGAATCACAGCCCTCGACGACGACGACGACGACGCTGCCGCCGCCGAAGAAGTATAGTCCATACGAATAATCTCTATCTCTACTGTATAAGACAGAATGTCACTTCCTTCTTTTAAATTCACTAATCTTGGCGCACCCACAAATAATGAAAGTGTGAATAGCGGGTTATCATCATTATCTAAGATGACAAAGTCGGGTATAATGTTCGATTCTAAATCGAATATATTGTCCAGTATAAAGGAAAAGGCGCAAGACACGTTTAAGGATGTAGAAATGCCGTCTCTCGACATATCGGACAGTGGCAGCAGCTCCGACGCCGACGGGGGCAGTTTTTTCTCCATCGGAACTTTTATCAAGTTTATTCTTATTGTCGTAATCGCATGGTTTATGTGGAGTAGTTTATCAACAAATGGCGATTTTCATTTAGGAATGGGGGAATTCGGTAATAAACTCACCGCATTTTTCAAATCGATGGAAGATAAAGGTCGCGAGCTTGTAAGCCGTATGACAAATACACCGATGCCTCTTGGTGAAAAAGATACGACCAATCCCGACTCTGATAGTGATAGCAGCGACAGCGACGACGACGATGACACTCATCACGGCAAGAAGAATACCGGTCAGTCGATACCACATCGCGCGCCAGTCCCGCCATCTATGACCAATAGTAGCGATAAAAAGCCGGGATTCGTTACTGACGAAACTAAATACACGTTCTTGGATAAAGCCGACCGAAGCTATACTGGGCCAGCGCCACGGGCGGATGATAGCACGAGTGTAACGCAAAAACATCAAACTGGAAAAGCGGGGTATTGTTATATTGGCGAAGACCGCGGATTTCGAAGTTGCGTAAAAGTAGAAGCCAGCGATAAATGTATGTCGGGTGAGGTATTTTCACGTCATGATATTTGCGTGAATCCTACTCTGAGAGAATAACCTCCATTTTTGAACCATACTACTGCGTATCATGATTCAAAATCTCATACAATATACTACATTGACAGATATTTGATTTCAGGTGTATAAGAAAACAATTCGCTTGTTTGTTGCTCCCCATTCGCATATACCAGTGTTATCGTAATAAAATATTGAGTTCCAACTATAATATATTCAGCACCAGACGAATACGCAGGTATTCGTATTTTGTGCTCGCCTGTTCCTGATATTGGTTGTCTATCAATATTAAGACTCGGTATCGGTTGATAAGGCAAATTCAATCCATTTACACGAATATATGAAATCTCGTTGGAACTGGTGTATGCCGTATTAATCGTAAATGTCATTTCAGCATATTCTAATCCAAATGACGTATAATAACCGTCTATATTGAATATAATTGCTTTTGCGGAACTTGGATTTACCGTAACAAACGCGCGAGCACTTTCAATACTCTCCAAATATCCGTTATACGCTTGGATTACTAAGGAATACGAACCGTCTATTAGGTTAATATTATTAATAACCGCAATATTCGCACTGTATGATGTCCTAGAATCATTAGAAGATACATCGAATGGATATGTAATACCAGAACCCATTGAAGCTGGCGGTGTAATCGTAATATTATAATACTTAATAGCACTGCCACCAGAATCCGGCTTATTCCACGTGATATTGATATAGTTTCGACTAGTATCCGATATCAACGGCGGAATTAATCCAAATTTTGATGTCATAAATACATTTGTTGGAATACCGGGCCTCATGAGTGTTCGGGCGGTTATAATCGCTGATTCTGGTCCTACCCCCACACTATTCACGGGCTCTATTTTAATTTCGTATTTATTTTGGTTAATTAAATTACGTAATACATAACGCCGAGTAGTGCCGTTGGTGGCGGCTACCGTGCTATTAATATCCAGTGTTATTTTTGTCCATGTTGTATCAGGCACTCGGCGATAATATAAGTTATACATTGTAATTGCCGGCCCATTATATGATGAGCCACCACCACCGCTTCCCGTATTTACTGGGTCAGTCCATTTCAAATCCACCATAAGGTTTTGTCGTTCGTCGGGTGCGTTTGTAAATCCGAACTCTTTAATAATCGACGGAACCGACGACGTTTTCAGAGTGATTGTTGCGGGAACACTCGATAATCCGCGGACATTGCCGGAAAACACCGAGATATAATAAACCGTATTGTCGCGGATTTCGATTGACCCCGGTTTTCTCTGAAACACGACAGAATTCCCGTTTATTTCGCCAGAAATCTGATTATATGTCGGGACGACGCCTGCCGCAGGCTTGTATGGAAAAACGCTTTCATATGGCGCCCATGTTTTATTATCAACAGAATAAGTTATGACGTAACCCGTTATTGGAAAACCGCCATTTGAATCGGGGGCATCCCAATTTAATGTAACGCGTTTATTCACGTTGTCATATTCACTAATGCGCAAGTTTGTCGGTTCAGTCAATACTGTTGTAGGTATATTGGACGTGAGTTGAAGACCTGCTTCATATGTATAGGTGCGCTTGTAATTATATAAATTCACAGAAGGGTCATAACACAATAACCGCTCCCTTCCTGGCACACCACACGCACTTGTAAGACCGCATAAAATACGGCTATTCGCGGCCGACGGCGGACAAATCAACGCGAATGGACTACTCGTATCTGTTACATATTTCGTCGAATTACCGATATTTCGCATTAATTCGCCGCGGGTTGCCTTTGCGTATTTCTGTTTTTTCGTCAAACCGCCGACATTTTTATTATATTTCAGAATTTCGGCCTTGCGCCGCATATCATAAACCTCATCTACCTCTGTAACACTCAATTTCGCCCCAGTAACGACATCAACTAAATCGGATGAACGACATTCTGGTTTGAAACGCGTCCAAAACTGGCGATTATACGGATTTGTATAGAAGAGATTATTGTTACAATTGATAACCGCTGGTGTTATTTCAAATATATTCACATTGATCGTGGCGACTTTTTGATTGAAATTCGTCGTCGCAGGTTGAGTTATGGTTATGACTGCGGTGCCTGAACCGTACATAAATGCGGTATAAACTCTCGAAGCGCCGGTTCCGCTTACTGCAATTCTCAATAAATTTTCATTGGACGAACTAAACGAAAAGCTCGCATCGGTGTCTGTATTTGTTGAAGTTGGCGGTGTAATAATAAACGAACCTTCTGACGTCATCTTATTCATGTCGGGTAGTTTATAGACCGTGCTTAAATTTCCCGTGTTTTTTTCTGGAATTTGATTGCCGAAAGTTGGTGTGGATTTCTCTATGATAATACGAATGGTTGTAGGATAACCGGCCATATCGCCAATACGCTGTGACGACCGCTGATACATCGGTGTCTCTTCTTGGAGAAATTTGATATATACATTCCTATGATTGCCGCCCTGTAAAACCGTGCTCTTTTTGAACGTAATTCGATTACCAGTTATTTCTATAAATTCGTTACTCTTTATGAATGTTCGCGGAAGAGCCACTGACAAATAATATTCAATTAGAGAGTAATCAGGAGTCCCATCCTGTATATTTTTACGTGTTGTATTAGCAAAGTCGGTGAAATTAAGGTCGATAAACCCGTTCAGGTATTCGCGAACAATGTTGCCGTTGCTGTCCGGAATAGAACTCGTTTGGAGTGCCATGACGGTTGGTTCTGGAATAGACCTAGGGTTGATGCTTCCAATTCCAGTAAAAGGATTGTGACTAATATCGGTCGTGGATTTCGTGATTGTAAGCGGAAGGAATATCTTTTTTTCAGAGTAAGTCGGTAGTGACGCCGACTGTGCTATCTCCATTCGAAGGGTCATTGCCGAAACACCATAACGAAATCCGCCACTAATATCATAAACACCGTTGATAAGAAGGACGTTGCGATACGGAAGACGGATATCTGCCGCACCCGGATTTTTATATAATCCGCCGGGATTTGGTAAGTTGCCGGGGTCGCCAGACGCTTGTGGGATTACATAATAGTCTCGGTCTAACGAGATCACCGATACAGCAAAACTATTAGTAGGGAATGAAAATCGAATCGGTGTGGCGGAATTATTGGAGATTAAGTTGATAAGCGGAATTACGCCGATAAGAGTTGATCGACGATCTACAAGTTCTCTGGGAACATCTGTATCGCGATAGCCTGCGCCTGGCAGATTACTTGGAAATGTAAATGTCCCCGGTAAAAGTGTAAATGTTGTTATGTAACTTAAAGAATATATGTTATATCGATGATTGTATTCCCCGATAAAATAAACATCACTCCCTGGAGAGTCTTGTTGTAATGATGGCGTCCATATAGGTGGAGTGCCAGCCATTATATTTTTTTACACCAGTATTGCTGATATGTCCGTGTAAAAAAATATTACCGCATGTACCAATTATTCGACAAGTAAGACCCAGCGTCCTTTGTAGATGTTGCTGCTCCAGTTGATGTAATCATTTTCATATTAGGACCTTCATCCACGATGCTCTTGATTTTATTGGCGCCAACCGAGTAATTGAAATACTGTATCGTAGATATATAACCGCTAAAACGATTCACCGCCTTATCCTCACCGATATTCACCTTACCATAATTTTGAAGAGGAATACCCGCCGTTTTGCGGCGTTGAGCTAGACGTCCGTTGATATACAAATCAATGACATTGTTCGTAACACGAATGACCGCATTTACCCAGTTCTTCATTGGAATATCAGTTGCTATGAGGCGCTCGTGTAAATTACGTCGTTTATCAGACGTATTATCGGCTTTACCGGCAACATCCACTACCGCAAGTAGAGATACATTTACACCCTTGTCGGTTCGGTCGGGGTTTGTATCCGTAACTGAATCGGTGAATCGAATATACAGTCCCGGTGCGTTATTCGGATAGTATATACCGTCTTCACTCGACTTCGTTCCTTCACCACCTTTGCTAAAGATTCTTGAATATCTGTCTTTTTTAAGCGGAACTTGGTTGATAAAAAACCACGATGACCATGTATATTCCAAGCCGCCGTCTTCGTTCATAGACCGCGCGATAAACACCGAATCTGGTTTGGATGGGTCTTGAGATATAGTCATCGCCATATCTTCAGTATTCGCAGTTCCGTCTAAAACAAACGGCGACATACTTGGAAGCATGATATACGACAATCCGATAATAGAAAGCTTCACCGCTACTGAAAACACGATGAAGACCATTAATATAAATGCGAATTTTGCGACGAGACTATTGGAATCCATAAATTCTCTTATGCCAAAACCGCCGCTACTAGATGAAGAAAGACCCGCATCACTCGGTTTGGAGAAACTAGATGTTATTCCTTTTAAAAATCCACCGCCATTATCGCCGCTACCGCTGTCATTCATATTTTGTTATGATTATTTGAATGGGTTACTAATATAAATGAATAAAAAAACAATACATTCAATGAATCTATTGTTTTATGGATTTGCGCGAATCTGATAATATTTATGTGCTTACTGAAGCCTGCTCCTGATTATCTACGATGAAACTCAACTTCACCTTGTATTTGTTAAGAAGGTCACTCCAAGGGCTTCCACCGAATCCTTGCGAGTAAATATCCCATGCTTCCTGAGGTGCGATAGGAGCCGCCTTCAGTTTAACATTCGTGATAAAGCCGACATCATTATTACTATCCGCATGGCCTAAAACAATACTTTGAGTTTTACCAATTTCGGAACCAGTGCTTACAACACATGATTTCACCAATTTGCCATCGACATAGACGTCCATCGCAGAGCCGTTGAAACTTATAATGAGATTCACCCATTTCTGAAGAGGAAATTCCGCGATTTCGCAATTCATAGTTGAGTCATCTACACCCTTTGGCCGTATTTGGATTGTATTCGTGTTGTTTTTAAATAATACTGCGAAGATTGGCGTGGCACTCGCGGTTGCTGTTGAAAAAAACTGGACAACACTGGTTCCATTCACCCACTTCTTGATGTAAAACCATATTGAAATAGCGCTATTTGCTTTAAATGTGCTTGGCAAATTCGAACCTTGTAACGTTGTTACATTATTCCATTTCTGCATCGTTCCTAAAGTAGTATAAGTCGTAGTTAATGCCTTGAAAATGACATATAACAGCAGAAGAATTACAATAACTGCTAGAACTAGTTTTGAATTCATATCTTCGTATAAATATTATAGATATTATATTACCATTTATTCTGAGGACATATGAATTATTTTGAATACACCGTGGTAGAACCAGCCGCCTTCACTTCATCTTCGATCGTAGCCATTCCGACCATCGGCGGATTCTGAGTTTTCAACATATTATACGTCCATCGCATCTGCTCCTTCGTGAGTGGCGTAGTATGAAATGCGAAATTACAAATCGAACCATTCAAGCCCTTATACGTATTGGTAGGAGTTTTAATATCGACCGTTCCGTCACCCACCGTAATCGGTTTCAATTGAATATCCGGCATGATGAAGTCACTGCGAACAACCAGTTTTGTATTCAAAAAGAAGTCCATCGTTTTGCCGTCGTAATTCACTACAAAATAGTTCCATCTTTGAAGAGGGATTTGCGTGTCGAGTTCATCATCGTTGTCTAATAACATTTTCATACGCCGTTGTTTGGCATCCGATTTTCCAGAAATGATGCTATTATAGTTCGTCCTAGAGCTATAAATCATCTCGGGTTCATTCTTAGGGTTGCCGGTCATATCAAGTGTATTACAATATAGTTTCAGTTCGGATGTAGATGGATTGTATGTCAAACGGGGGACATCACCGAAATTAAATATCTCTAAATCTTTGTTACTAGAAGTGACATTATTGTTCAATAAGAACCAACCCGAAATCGAGTACTTGAAACGCTTCTTTTCTTCCGCAGGACAATTGGCCGCCTTATCTTCCGGCGTGCGGTCAATACCCGTATTATGGAAAATAAATATTTGCGGGCTCTGCGTGTTCAGGTTCGTATCGTATTTATCCTTCAGTGTTACGGGAGCGGCGACGATTTGCGAAGCCGACGCGCCAATATAGTTCAAGAGGTAAGGCCCGCCATATAAAATCGCAATAAGGAGTAACTCGATCGCGACAATAATCCATATGGGGCGCGTCGTATCACCCACAACGGACTGTGACGACTGAAGAAAGTCGAGGAAGAGACACGGGATATAAATAATACCCAACCACAGCAAATGAAGGAGCTTGATTCCGATTGCGGATTTAGTGAGGTGAAAGATAAACATGGCGAGTATCAAGACAACCATGACAGCGTGCTGTTTATAATACGCAAGAACACACAATACGACGAAGAAAACGGTGTTGATAATGAAGCGAATATTGGTGAAGAGGTCGCGTATAGAAGGGGCAACCGGCTTGTTATCGGGACTCATCGTATCGATAAACTCTAATCCGTAATGAAAAAAGAGTATTGCGATACCGAGGACGGTCATTCCAGTAATTGACATACGATTCTTGTCGTCTATCTCGCGGTCATACACCCAAACAATGATCATCAATATCACATAAAAAATATGCGTAGCACCGAATGCCAGCTGTCTGAGCGGGTTTGTTGCGTCTTCCGTTTTAAGGTCTTCGAACAAGTAGTTCTCGGGTGTCTTCGTATTTGCTTTCGTGAATTTCTCACGAAGATACGCGACGAGACCCGCTACCGCGACAATCGCCATAATCACGTAAATCGTATGCGCGGTGGGCGAATTCATTTGTGCCGCAATTCCACCAGAAGCTGTTCCATCTGCGCCGCCGCCAGTTTTATTGACGAATTCGGCGTCAATCTTATAGACATAGTAAATCACGGCGAGAATCATAATCACGAATGAAATTGTTAGTAAAATCACTTTGATGAGCTTGCCGATTGCGCTTACTTTGGTTTCGTTGATAGGAACTGCGGCAGGAGCAGGAGCAGCAGCGGCGGCGGCAGGCACCGATGTAACACTATCTGGGGTTAGTTTATCACCCGTCTGAAACATACGAAGGTCTGTTTTGGCGGCATCCCACTCCCAGAATTTCAATAGCCCGAGAGTTTCATCACGTTTATTAATAAATTCTGGGAGTCCCGTCAAAGAAGCAACACCATAAACACCTGCGCGGAACACTATGGCAAAAAGTAAAGGAACCAAATAAACCGTTGTTAAAATTTGGCGTAAGATACGTTTCAACACATTTTCTTTGGCAAAATTAACATGTACGCGTGGTTCGTTTCCACGAACATAAAAAAATGTCGGCATAACACAAAACGCAAGAAGAACCACAAATGCGATTGCCCATCCCCAATTATCAGGAACGATGGGTAATGACGTTCCAGTTCTTTTTTCTTGTTCCGATTTTTCTACATTCAAATAATGCCACCACCACGACAATCCAAAACCGAATACGAGTAAAAATCCAACAATGGCCAATCCCCAATTGTATCCATCAGGATTCGACACCCCATTAAACTGCCATACCTGAACCGACTCTGCGAATTTCAGAATCGATTCAAGACCGCCGACATTCATCTCCTTGACAATTGGGAGCAATAAAATCGCACATAATGAAAGACCGGCAATAATCACGATGAAAAATGCGTCGATGAGTTCTTTCACGCGTGGAAACATATCGCCTGAAAAATTACCGGCGATCCAATTGCTGGTCTGCGGCGAGGTAGTGACATTCGTAAAAAGAACGCTCACCCACATAATGATCAATATTACAGATAAGAATGGGACGAGTGAAAACCATTTGGCCAACCTAATTTTTAATGTCGCAAAGAAATTAAGGCCACTATTTGATGATAATATTTTATCCCAGTCATCTGAAAGCATTTTATCTTCTATTATTTTGGTTTTAACATCTGTGTTGATACCAACATACGGAGTTCCTGTGTCCTCGTCCCCCAAGTCTATTCTGCTTTTAAACGCCATCGCCATAATTGTGACAATAATAACCGAAATTACCGAAAATATCCATAACAACGCACTAGTCGGTGTATATGATTTCTTTTTATCTTCATCAAGACGCTCTTGTATCGCATCTGTTAGTTTTTGCGGTTCGGCAGTCGGGTCGGTATTTGGGTCTTTTTTTTGTAAGTCCTTTATTACTTCTGCGCGG
>Ga0078894_10004689_pt1 | contig 10488 bp, 7 predicted proteins | sample LauGreSu1BDMLBSD_2_FD_67506 | JGI IMG/M metagenome (GOLD analysis project Ga0078894, IMG submission 67506) | Freshwater lake microbial communities from Lake Michigan, USA - Su13.BD.MLB.SD (version 4) (version 4) | ecosystem: Environmental > Aquatic > Freshwater > Lake | place: Lake Michigan, USA... | reverse complement strand
TTGGATACTCTGTAAATGAGATATTAGACAGACCAATAAATGTTACAAAGAAGAAGCAGAATTCTTCGTCGGGAAAGAATTCCGTGTTCTCTCGATACTCTGCTCTTATGCTAAACGACGATAGTGATTAGTTTGGATAGTTAGCTTTCAAAGTTTCTTGGCTTTTCTTATCGAATTTCAGCTCACATGATTTTACGTGTACTACCGAGTACCAAATACGAATTTTAATCTTCATGAAGGTCTGATAACTTGATGGTTTGGATATTCATGGTCTGTGAAGCAGATGAATCGGGGTGGGTCGCTTGTAACTTTGTATAGATGCGGGAGCTTTGGCTAAGAGGCGATCCACAGGCTAAGCTGATTCGGATTGGGTTTGGAACTTGTATTGTTTCTGAAGTTTTAGTCTGTCTTTGGCATATAATTGATAGTGGCTGTCTCTAGAATCCATTTTCCACAGACGGATAGGGGATCAGCAATGCGTACTGATCGACCTTCTGTGGTTTTTTTCTTGTCCATGAATTGAATAAGAGAGGCGGGAGCAGCCAATAAATCTTATTTGCAGCATCTCCAAGAGACTTTAATCGAGAATTGTCCATGTTTTTAAGGTCGTGATTCTTCCCCACTGTTATTTGGAAAGCGCCAATTCCAGGAATCCATGCGTCCAAAGCTGTGTGATTCGCGTTTTTCGGAACGTGGAGTCGTTTCGGTGTTTGATTTGACGAAAGTTTGTCGACTACTAACCTGGTGGACGGTGGGATTTTAAGAAATGTTATCGGGGGTTTTGTGTTACCTAGCTTGCGGCATTGGAATTCTCCACCTCTTTCAAGCAGTTCAATGGCGTAAGGTTCGAATATCTTACCACAAAGAGTAGCAACGAGGGGATTGCCAACTCCTGCTTCTAACAAATCCCTTAAACTCCGACGCGCTTGTTGTCCTTTGATCTCAATGATGATGTTCAAGGCCGTTGCGGAAGCGTATCGCACAGTCGATGAAGTAAACGGGGTCTGGGAAGTCATATGAATGAGGCGATGGACAACTTTGGATTTCTCGGAAATTGAGGTAGCAAGATTCACCACCGTGACACAGTCATCCAGGTTGCATTCGGCGCAGGCAGCTCGGATGATAGAATCAGAAGCCTCTCGAGTGTCTTCGAAAACATATCGCGGGATGCCACCAAGCACCTTGAATCGTTGACACCAGTCCTTAACATGAGAAAAGCAACAAGATATGCTTTCGAGCTCCGACTTGGCCCATACCGGCATGTAAAATGTCTTCGGAGGGGGGCCCTTTCTAAAATCGTTAACCATATCCCGTCTCGGGGACGTCGAAAGAACAAACCGGCAGTTGTCATATGGAAAGGGCTTCAAATCGACCGATGTCTGCTGCTTTGCATCAAACAAACACCATAAATCATCCTTCCAGAAATCCATGTCTGCTACTGGAGGGATTGCAAGGACTGTGAAAACGCGTCCACGATCATCGAAATAGATCATGTGGGGTTGATAGATAATGAAAATTCGCCTTCGCATCTTGACGAGTTCATTCAACAAGTAGAAAAGGAAGATTGACTTGCCGATACCCGGAGTACCTGTAATTATTGTCTTCCCTCCGTCTTTGAGAATATTTGACAAAATGACCTTGTAGCTTTCTCTCACAAATATCCTCGTGATCGATGAGCTTGGTATTAATTCTGGGAAATTTAGCCATTTGCCATCATCGGAAACGTTTCGCATGTTTGTATAAAATGAGAACTTACATGAAGTGAAGCTGCTGGATATGATTTCCTGGCGTGGGATAAGCGATTGCAAAACCTCTCCGCTTTCACGGGACCAAAACACCTTCTCGGAGCCATCCAAGCTTGACCATTCCGCAAGCGACACACTCAAACTCAAAAGAAATAGATCCTTGTAAACAACCAGATTATTATTCCTCACGAGCTCTACGGGTCCCAGCTCCTCATCATCAACAGAATTTCCGGAGACTTTCACGCGTTTCTTCGAAGGCAAACTCAACCATGTGCCTTGAAGCCTGCTTGGATCTATCTCCATTCTCCGCCGGAGTGTGACAACGGTCAAAAAAATTGTGGCTCCAAAAATTGCGCAGATAGAAAAAGCCCTAGTTATGGGATTTGCGATCGGACGGGTCGTCGGAATAATCCATACATGGATGCACGCATGTTACTGGGTTCGAATGTTTCGTGTTTGAGCAATTGAATGAGGCTTTCCTCACCAAATCGGATTTTCGATGTAAGATCCCATGAATTCCCCGAGATGTAAGTCCGAGGGCGGATTTGTGGTTCTTGAATTGTTGATAATTCAGGTATTCTCTGAACCACACTATAGTTTTCGAAATGCACCGAGGCGGTTGATCTTATCCGCTTCAATAAGTAACGATGTTACCTTCATTCAGAGTGAACGGCATTTATATATTTTGTCTTGAAGCGTCTTTCCGAATGGTCTTTGCCACTTTAACGCGACTAGGCAAGGATCACCGCGTAGCACGTCTTTTTGGGTTCGCGCAAGCTTTGTAGTACTCACTCGATTCAATACCAAGAACCAAAAAGAAGAAGGGTTCTTCGACGGGATACACTTCCGTTTGCTCTCGATACTCTGCTCTTATGGTAAACGACGATAGTGATTAGTTTGAATAGTTAGATATTGGGACTTCCATGTTTCGTCAATTAACCCAAATTCAATATCAGATGATTTCACGTATTATATTAACTGTGGGTTTGAACTTGTCATTAGTGTATGGTGCAAACAGCAGCACACTTGTGGATGGAGTGCCATCAGATTTGATACCACTCATACCATTTTTTTCCCAAGACAAAAACCCCCCATGTGAACTTCCTCGAGGTTCGGGAATGATGTCTGGAATATGTCTTGCGGTTCCTCCCGCACTCCCCTTCTGTGGAGAGTATGTTGACTACCCGGTCTGTGTTCCTGGGCAGAATGTGATGTGGCCCAACTGGAATTGGACGAGTAAAGATACAGTGGTTCGCGATCAAGTGTTACGCGTTATTGACGCGAGGAAGAATGCTGAAGAATTGTCTCTCGCAAATAATGGAACTTCTGAAGAGTACTTGTCAATCAGGTTTTTCGGAAACGATCCTTGTGCCGCAATGTACAAGCGGATCGTTTGTTATTACAATTTTCCACGCTGTGACGAATCTGATCCGGCCACGGCTTCGGACACTTTTCCCATTTGCACAGAGAGATGTGTAGACTTCTTCACCACTTGCAAATACGGCACGGATTTTGCGGCATCCGTATGTGATGCTGCCAAATCGTTTTGGCCCCTGAATTCAACAAACGCAATCGTCAATGAAGAGTCAGTTGCACTCAAGTCCGAGAATATCGGAATTTGTACTGGCAGCGCGATAAGGACGTAGATCATGAGAATATTAGAATTACTGTTCGAACAAGTTGTGAATATCTTTGTGTAGTAACACTTCGAATCACACGGAAAAGCTGTATATAGATCCCGCAGTGATGGATTCTGGAGACCCGGACATTCATCAACTGTGCCTACAATGAACCGATTGAGGATTGTATCAAAAGGGACAATTAACGAATACTCCATAAACTGTTTGACAGTCCATCATACCGAACCGCGCTTGAAAGAGAAGTATCATGGGACCTCCGCGGTGCCTGCTTCAAAAATAAGATCTCGCTCAATTTGGCAATTGCAAATTTTTTTTCGCGGAATCATTTACGAGGAGTTAAATGTATAAATTTCCGGCGTCCATTTTATCAAATTTGAGTGGGATGAAGTCTCTCCATGCATGTTGTGGGCCATGAAGCTTCGTTTGCTGAGAAGCTTACCCTCTCACGACACCTTTGAGATTGTCTATGTGCATATTCCAATCTCCCCTTCCCTCTGTATGAATTTGGACGGGAATATGTCAAGTTTGGTACACGAATGCCGGGTATGCCGTTGATTTACCGCCTTCCAGAAAGACTTCCTCAGTAGTAGTAATCGACACTGATGTTAAAGGGAGCCCATATCAAAGATTATGCATCAGTTCTGGACTATCTCTTGATTTATCGCTGACTTGGTTGCGAATGATTCCTAGGAAGAGCATCACATCGATACCCCAGTCTTCTGAGAGCAAATCCAAGCGAAAACCGTGGCCTAACTGATGATTCCGGGTCGACGAATCTTTTTCAGTTTAAAGTATTTCATACCTTCTTAAAATCATTCATGACCTAGTTGTTTTCTTAATCCGCCTATCCATAGTGTTTTAGGCTCTCTGCCAGATGAAGGAACGAAAGAAGACGCAATGAAGTATCACAGGGCGGTCCACTTCTCGCACTTCGATAGACCTCTGTATTCGAAACGGTGAGACACAGTACCACGAGAAGAATCTACCAGTCGTTTGGTCAAGTATGAAAATTAGGAGGGAGTTGGTATTTGACGACACACCACAAACTACTTCAATCATTTGTTCTCAGAATGGGGTTACATGTAAATGTTGGAATACATGTCAGTACAAAACACCGCCAGCAAACGATGATGCGGAACCGAGTGTGCCGATCGATTGCTCGTACGATGTAGTGATGAGAAGTATTCCGGAGCGATGATTTTAGACTGGTTTTTTTTCGCGCAGCTAACGAATTCATTCCCATGTTTGCTATTCTGAAATTGTCGAAGTAAGTCCTTGTTGTATTTTCGTCTAGTTGATACAATGCGTAAACTTTTTGAGCTCTGTACCTGTGTACTTCTACTCCCTGAAACTGAATGTTCCCATTATGGACGCGGAGTTGAACCACCAGTGGTAATAATAGTTAGAAACCCATACGACCAGGATGTGCCCCTGCCCGCAGGAGAGGTTCCCAGTGTTACTATCTCAAAAACGCTTGACCGGAAAGTACTCTGTAGTTTGGAAATCTTCATCGCAACCAAGGATTTTGATGACGTTCCGGAAGATACTGATCCATGTGTCAAATACGAGGAACATACTCATCGAAAATACAAATTGCCACGTTCTTATGAATCGTCAGGAGAACACACAAATATGGTGGCAAAGTTTTTGCTCGCTATAGTGGGTCCGTTGAAAACAAAACATTTTTTACCACTCGTGGATACAGGACTTGTCGGGTGATTGCTCATAAATTTGTTGCTATCGAATCTTATCGGAACGGCAAAGAGCAAGCAGAAAATGTTCTCACCTGTATTGGCCGAGCTGATACATCCTTTTCATCTTGCGTAATTGAAAATGAAAAGGGTGATACAGAGCAGGTTGAAAATCCATTGTTCAAGGTCTCCTTGCTTGATGAGTTGGGAGCTTGTTTTAGAGCTTCCGATCAGGGTTCTCATCAGGAATTAACCCAAACTCAATCGACCATTCAAGTTGAAGGCCTCAATTACGATAAAGAATGTTTGGAAGATACGCAAGAGTTACTGCGCGATGCTAAGCCTTCAGGAATCGATCGAGAAAAGGATGTCGTATGTGTTGGAGCCTCTTTTGTGAAGAACAAAATTGGGCTTGGCGACAGTACTGTGACCGATGTTCAAAGACGCTCCGCACTTGATGAGTGCGGTTATGGAGGTTGAAGTGAGTTTTCAAAACGTAGAAGCGCCCATGTAGGGCGGACAACAGAATCATGGCATTACTCCACATGTGAGCAGACAATAATACTTTGAGATTTTTTTTTGAAAATTGTGGATTTCGCAGTGTTTTAGGTTTACTATGCGAATATCGATTTTAAGTTTCCAAAACGGTCAGGACAACTAGCTTTACTCCTTGATGCATCAGCCAAGTTGCGGTGATTGTGTGTCGCCTCTCGGATCTCGCCCAAAACATTGGATACTCTGTAAATGAGATATTAGACAGACCAATAAATGTTACAAAGAAGAAGCAGAATTCTTCGTCGGGAAAGAATTTAGTATTCTCGCGATACTCTGCTCTTATGGTAAATGACGATAGTGATTAGGTTGAATAGTTAGACAAGTTTACCCTCTCACAATACGTTTGAGATCGTCTACGTGCATATTCCAATATCCCCTTCCCTCAATAGGAATTTGGACGCGAATATGTTAAGGTTCGTACAAGAATGCGGAGCATGCCACGGATAACCCACCTTCTATAAGCACTTTTATCAGTAGTAGATGGTCACTCATGTGTTGAAGGAGCCACGCACTAAATACCATGAATCAGTTCTGGGCTGTGTCACCGATAAAGGTTTCGTGACTTATGTTTTTCGCTTCAATTGACGTTGGAAGAAGAGAATGGCGGAAAGTTTAAAGTGATATCGGAAAACTATCCTTCAATCAGAACGACATTGAATTTGCAATTTACACAGGCCCATTTAAGGATTTCGATTGTGGTTACGCGTTGAAGAAATTCGCCAAGAAACGAGCAGGCTGGACCGAGTGTGCCGATTGATTACTCGAACGCACCACGATCAAGTGAAGAAGAGTATTCCGAGTCATTTCTTTCTCGCGCAGCTAACAAATTCATTCCCATGTTTGTCATTGTCGAAGTAATTTCATGTTGTGTCTTCTTCTAGTTGATTAAATGCGTAGACTTCTTGAACTCTGTACCTGTCTTGTACTTGTACTCCATGGAACTCAAGGATCCCATCTGGGGGCGGATGGAACTCAACCAGGTCCGGATGGGGGGGGAGTCGGCTCCGGTGGTGTAGTCGTGAATGTTTCGGCGAATAGGGCAACTCTGAGACATGGCGGTTGTGTGCTTAAATTATTCATGGATTATACAGCGTTTGGAAATAGCGACCATATGATGCCGCCCGATTTCAATCCGTGTATTGAAATGACTGAATTGGACGGAATAGCGGATATTGGATCGGATGATATAGTAGGGAAAGTTGAACCTGGCAAGTTTCGGTCGAAAAACCCAGAACTAAAATGCTCACTTGAAATTGGAGGTGGAAAGTATTGGAACTATGCCACCTTTGAAGGGCAGATTTCGGAACGTACCCCCCTGGAACAGTTGAACCGCATTTGCGCTATGATTAAACTTAAGTTTGACGTCGTCAAGGCAGTGGTTGTAAAAGGAACATTAGAGGCATTTAAGAGACAAGTTGGTAAGTGCGGGACAAAACTTAATCTCGGTGTTCTCGATGATTCCAATTCAGGAAAATGGGTAGAACAGTTGATGGCACAGGTTGAACGAGTTGAACCCGCAGAAGAAGTTGATCAACAGACGGTCGCGAAATGCATTCATGATGCGGGAATTATACTTCCAATAATGGCTCCTCCTCGGAAAAAGGCGTCGTCCACTGGACTTGCCACAGTTTTTTCAGTGTCAATTATCCCAGGAGGACTCGTTATTGAAAATAAAGAAATGGAGTGTTATTTGGAGCTCGATATTCCAGGGATTGTGTCTATTGATCCGTTTCGAAGCGTCGATCCATGCATCGATTTGAGCCAAAAATTGACTAAGCGCGAATTACCAACTGGTTGGAATCTGAAAGATAGACCTATTACAGGTGATTGGACATATGATTTTTTTTCTCCGCGAACGCTTAATTGTAAACGAGGTGGGGATGTGTTTGCTCGGTATCGAGGACCCGAAACATGGTCGACCAGGGATAACAAAATTTGTCGTGCAATCGTTCACAAGTATGTTGAGGTGGAAAAGATCATGGAGGAACAGCGAATAGCGGAAAGAAGAAGCGTTTTGGATTGTCTCAAGGCTGGCTACAAAAGCTTTGTGAAGTGTGTACTGGATAATTCAGTTGGAAGGAAGGCAATTCAAATAAACGGGATGTCACGGTACACGGATCCCATACTCGCATCATTGGAGCAATGTTTTGCTACATTTGAAGCGAGAAACAAATTATTTGAGCGACGTAAAAAGCAAGGGGAAACAGTCACAGAGGATGAAATTACCGTTCATCAAAAAGAGTACCGGGGCTGTTTGAGTTCCGCAGTGAAGGCTGGTGCTGTATCGGGTGCACAAGTCTCCGGAATGAATGCTGTTATTTGTGTAGTGAAAGAGTTGTTGAAGAGTAAAATCGATATTTCTAATGAGCGCATCCCTGTTGATACCGCCTGCCTGAAGGAGGACAGAATTTGAAAACTAGTCATGTACATTGAGCAGATAATACTTGAAAAAACAAAACCACAAAAAAACTTTTAATTCCACGTAAGTACAGACGCAAGATACTTGTGAAGAATCGAGTTTTATATTTTCTGTTTTCACCATAATGATGATTTGTTTCACTATCCGTACAGCGGGGATACTTTCTCAACTTTTCCCAACGGCTGTTTTCTGTGGATGATATTCACATTGAAACTGTGTTGGACAAGCTAGCTCATGCGTATCAGATATTTTTTCCGCGGGAAGAACAACAAATTCAATTCGTGATTCACTCGGTTATTTGGCTCCGGGAAAACATAGAAAAACGCTTCGATTTTCTCTCTCGAGGAGCGGTAGACGAAAATGATGCAGCTGCATTAAGGCTTAAACAATTGCCTGATTTGACACCAAAATGGAAAACATTAATCATGGATTCAAATCCTTGCACAAGTTTAAAATCCCAAAGATGTGATTGTGAGTTGTATCGTTCAATATCAATGAATTGTTTGTTGGGCGTTTCATGGATCCGCAAACATTTTTTGAAGAGGAATTTGTTTCAGATTTTTGAGGTTGTATATAAGAATCTTGTTGCGTTTTGTCTGATACAAGGGGATAGTGTGAAAATTCCTATTGCTGTTTCGTGGTTTTTATCGGATATTTCACGTCATTTGTGTTTTAGTGTTACATTTAATTATGCGCATATTGTTTACAGTCACCTCCTCTGCTTTATTCTTTCGTGAAGTTGAGTGTTCTCGTCATAAGGGTGAATCTACGCCGACTTACAGCCTCGGTCCCGATGGGATAGTTATTGACGGTGACTGCCATTTGGAGCTCGTTTTTCCAGCCTTCTCCATCGATGCATTCACGGGTGTGCTACCGTGCGTCGATATGAAGGAAACGGGAGGGGCTGAACCACCTGAAGGGGATGTTTTTGGAAAAAAAAGGCCTCGGGGGGTTTGGAAGTATGATTTGTCGGGTATTTTCTCCGGCCGCATTCGGACTCTCCATTGTTCATATTATACCGCAGAGTTAACTGATCATAACTTCCTTAGATTGGTTGAATACGCTCGTTATCGTGGAAAAGGCACGTTTGGGGTCAATGAAGCGCAAATCTGTCGTAAAGTTTATGATAAGTGGAAGCAAGCGTTAGACCTCGTCCCTAAAGACGAAACAGACCATCGGGAAGAAGAAGGACAAAAATTGTTGAATTGTCTGATTAATGGCGGCAAAAGTTTTTTGGAATGTGTGACAAGCGTTGGAACTGCCGTGGAGGATGCTCAAGCACATAGCGTGAGATCGCATCATAATCCACAATTGAGTACTGCTTCAGAATGTTTACAGAAAAAGATAATAGAATGGAAAAAAATTTCAGAATCTGCAAACAGAAGAAGAAGAGTCCGAAGACTTTTTGGCGATAGGCTCGCATTACCGCTTATAGTCCCAACCGGGGAGATAAACGACGCCTGGCACGTCGACGAATGTATGAAAGCGGAGGAGTCTCTTGAAAAACTCGGCATAAAACCTAGTCCAAGTGTTGAAATTGCGATTTGTGTAGGTAAACGTCTTTTGGAAGAGAGGACTCAGCTTTCCGTACCCTTGAGCGATGAACAAACAAAGCCGGCTTTCACCGCATGTTTTAATGAGCTGTTTCCTCCCTTGAAAGGGGGTCAAAATGTGCTTGAGTGCTTGAGCACTTCCCCTCTTGCGCATTGTTCGCAAAGGGAAGGCACGCTTGGAGAGGAAAAAGTGGACAGTAAGTCTAGTGCATTCATGTCGCGATTATGGATATACGGAAAATGTTTGAAAAGGAACACGTCAAAGCATAATCCATGCGTATTCTGACTGAATTTATTGAGTAAACTAAGCATGGTCGATTCAGTTGGGAAACTTTTGAAGGAAAAAGAAGCAAAAGATGGCAATTAAATCCACATCCACGTGAACAGAAAATACTTTGAACAAAAAACAAAAAAACGATTCGCAACTAATTCCACAAAAGCATAATTCTTGCCACACATGATTCATTGATTGTCTCTTGATATACAGTATGATTGTACAGGTCCTGTGCGACAATCATGTACACGTGGTGTCGACACCCACATCTGAGTTATTAGACCGATCAGTTGCCGCCCTCCCGACAACGGCTGGTTCGCAAATCAAACCTGGTTCTCCATTCACTGGTCCCAACATAACTCTCAAACGCTCAATATCATCCGCAATCTGTCTCGACCATAACGGCCAGTCAGATTGGACGACGCCAGCGTTGTTTAAAACAGGACCTTTGAGTTTTAAAAAGTTGCTCAACGTGCAACTCCCATCTTGCACTATACGAAAATGGTGATTTCGAAGAACGTCGCGAAGTCGAGCATGAAAAGTGGCGTATGTTAGGGTTCCACTGTAGGAATTCCCGACAACGTCCCGCGAGCAAGTTTCACCCGAAGACC
>Ga0078894_10004688_pt1 | contig 10489 bp, 8 predicted proteins | sample LauGreSu1BDMLBSD_2_FD_67506 | JGI IMG/M metagenome (GOLD analysis project Ga0078894, IMG submission 67506) | Freshwater lake microbial communities from Lake Michigan, USA - Su13.BD.MLB.SD (version 4) (version 4) | ecosystem: Environmental > Aquatic > Freshwater > Lake | place: Lake Michigan, USA... | reverse complement strand
TAATTTATTGTATATTATTATTAATTTGTGTAAATCCTTAAAAATAGATTTTAATGATGATTTATAAGTATCATTTAATGTTTCTATTGTACTATTTAATTTTTCTGTTAATTTAATCTCACTATCTATTAAATTAATATTTATAACCGTTAATATATTATTCATCATATATACCGTAAATGGTATAATATTAGAAGTAATATTATTATATATTATACATTTAATAAATGTAGTTATATTAATTAAAATAACATTTATCGAATGTATTGATTCAGGTTGTCTTATTGATGGTAATATTTCAAATACTTGTGTTAATGACGTTTCTAAATCTTTATTATTTAAATTATAATTTTCTAAAAATTCGGGAGAAATAGATGATATATCAATATTTAATACATTTTCATCTGTATTATTATGTATATTCAAATTAAATTTATATAACAAATAATAATTGTAATCATTAAATGTAGCTATTTCTTTTGTATACTCTTCTTCTTTTATAGTATTAATATACTTGTAAAAATTATGTTCTAAATTAGATCTTGATTTTCTTTTAGTAGTACCTAATTTATAATTATTAATATAATTGTAAATATGAATTAATATTGTATAGTTATTAAATAAATAATGACAATATTCTAATATTAAATTATATATTTTCGTAGAGTCTCGTATTGTATTAAATATTTGTTGTATAGATAATATAATTGCTTTTGATTGTTCTCTAAATAATCTATAATTACTATGAAAAAAATAGGTGCTTCCTTTTTCAATATTTTTATTACTCAATAATTCTTTAAATTTGGTATAATCAATAATTTCATTATTAATTTGTTCTTTTATCTCATTTATATATGATTTAAAAGATTTTGATTTAACTAATGACATTTATCTATCTATTAAAAATATTATAGTTTTATAATAATAGAAAATAAAATGATTGAAAATTTATTATCATTAACTAATTGTTATGTAGCTAATTGTAAAAAAGAATATAAAGCACGCAAAGCATTAAGAACAAAATGGTTTAATAACACAGAAAAATTACATGAAGATTATAAGAATAAAAAAATTACTAAAAAAGAATTAATTAAAAAACTTAATAAAATTGATGAAGAATATTTAAATTCAGTCGAAAATTTTTCATTACACAAATGCGAAATAAATAAATGTTATAAATTAGTAAAAAAACATTTAGATTATTTATATGAAAAAAATAAAGAAGCTAAAAAAAATAAATATACAGCTGAAGATTATGTAAATATTATGAAAATAAATAATGCTAATAAGAAAATTGTTTATAAATAAGTAATCTCTTCATCAGTTATTTTTTCCTTAATTTGACTAACGAATTCAGCATACATATTCTCTGGAATTTTAATATTCTTTTGAGTTGTGCTATCATAAATAAATGGAATTTTATATTTTAATTTATCATCTTTTTCATCTTCAATATTATCAATAATATCATCTATTTCTTCAATATCTGTTGAATTAGCTTCTTTAAATTCTTTAATAACACTAATCTTATTTTTATTCTTCAAATGTGAAATCTTTTCAATAACATTTAATAAATCAATATTTGGATTTAAGGAAGCTAATTCGACTGCTAAATCGATTGAAATCTTGTCTTTACCTTTCATATCTAATTTTTTGAGAATAGTTAATGGCAAATCCTTAATTTTCAAATATTTTTTAATAACTGATTTTGAAATTTTAATATTAGATTTCAAAGTTTCATTATCAGCCATTTTAGAAAATGCAACAACCTTATCACAATTTGATAAAGAATTTTTATGAATATTCTCAATTAAACTTAATTCTTTTGCTTTTTCATTATCAATATTTAATACATTACATGGGATAGTTTCTTTATTTAATTCTTTCATAGCTAAATATCGTCGTTGACCAGCAACAATCTCATAAGTATTATTATTTTCCATCAATTTTACTGAAATAGGATTAATTAATCCATATTCAGTAATACTATTCGCCAATTCTGTTATTTCATTAATTTGTGTTTTTCTAGCATTAATATTTGAAACAACCAGAGAATTAATATTAATATTGACAATTTCCATTTTATATGAAAAATAATAAAAATAAAATAATCATTTTTTAATAAATTTTCAATACTCTCGCTGATGGATCGATATATACATTTGAAGTTATGAAATCTGGCTGCCAATAATGAGGAAGAATACTAATTCTATCTATTCCAAAATAATGAATGAATTTATTTTTATAATAATAAGCTTCTTTTGATGGATTATCACCAATCTCATCATCTTTAACTAATTCATTCATTTTGTCTGTAATAACAGAAAACCATGAATTTTCTTTACTAGAAATACCATCGCTGAATGCTTCTTTTTTTCTAAATAAACAATCATTAGGTAAATGTTTATCATCATTAAATACTTGTCGCAATAAAAATTTTTCACAATTGCAATAACTAGGCATTCTAATTAATGCTGGTAATGACCAAATTGTTTTAACAAAATTAACATCAAGAAATGGAACACGCGCTTCCAATCCCCAGCGTCCAAGAGATCTGTCTAAACGTCTCCCATCATACATATGAATTTCCTTTGTATATTTTAAACAAGAATTATGAAATGCATCATGTGATGGTGCATAATAATTAAATATATATCCACCTAAAACTTCATCCGAACCATCACCATTAATAATAATCTTAATATTAGTAAATTCTTTAATATATTTACTTAATAGATATTGACAACAACTCGCTCTAATCGTTGTTATATCATATGTACATGTTGAATAAATGACGTCGTCAATAACTTTTAATGCGTCTTCTTCTGTAATTATAACTTCTTTATGGATTGAATTTATAAATGTAGCTACCTTTTTAGCATATGGCAAATCAGTAGATCCTTTAAATCCAATAGAGAATGTTCTAATTTGTTTAGGATATACTAATTTAGATGCAATCGAACATAAAATACTAGAATCCAGACCTCCAGATAAATAAAAGCCAATTTCATCAGGGTTATCAGCCATCAAACGAATTTTAACAGCTTCAATTAAAGTTTCTTTAATTTTATGTAAATCATATTCATAATTAGTAGTTGTATTATAAATATCATTAGTAATATCAAATGACTCATTTTTATTATTTAAAATATCAAAAACCATAATAGAACCACATGGAAATTCTTTAGCATCTCTAAAATCACCAGGAATACCTTTAAGCTCTGATGAAAAAATTAGTTCATTATTTTCATTTGAATAATATAATGGTCTAACACCAAACGTATCTCTTCCGCTAATTACTTTAGTAATTGTATTATTTGAATATTCCATAATAACGAATGCAAATTCGCCAATAATTTCATTAGAAATAACATTAATAAAATCATCAAATTCTAATTTTTTATATAATTTTAATAAAGTTAAACAATCATTAGCAGTAATAAAACCATATTTATCATTTAATTCATTATAATTATAAATTTCACCATTACAAATTAAAATTATATTATCATCAACGAATGGTTGCATACCTGCTAAACTTTTATCAATAATTGCCAATCGATGAAAACCAATAGTTGCTTCTAAATAATTCATATAAACAGATGCATCCGGACCTCTATTTGATATTTTTTTAAAATATTCATAATAATCTTTTTTGTTTTTGGAAATATATGCCCAAATACCACACATATAATTATAATTAATATCAAATTATAATTTTATATAAAATTTAAATTAAATAATTAAATGTTATGAATACTAGAAATAAAACATTCGAATTATATAATACACTACTAAAATATAATGATGAAAATTATAATAATTTTATTAATAATATCATTCCAAAATTAATTTCTAATTTTAAAGAAATTAAATATATTAATCTATTAAATCCGTCAATTCCATTATATGAATTACCTGATGATTCTATGAACGTTAATTTATATTTTAATATTTTTATTAGTGGTGATTGTAGAGAGCAATTATTTAAAAATGTTTATTTTGGTAAAATACCAATAAATATTTTTTTTAGGATATTAATATTAGATAATGCCGACATTAGAACATCATGATGTAACGTATGAAGGATTACAATATTGGATGTGTAATTTATTTAAGAAATTAGGTTGGATGATATTAGCACATAATGAAGGTAAAACTAAAAAAATAGATTTATATTTAGAAAGTATAAGTCATTTAATACAACAATTAGAACATAAAATACATATACTCGTAGATGTAGATAAAAAAACAGATTTAGAAATAACATTAAAAAATGTTAAAATATTTCAAAAAGATGTTAATAAACTATTCAAAAAACCAGCACCAAAAACTCGTAAACCTCGTAAAGTTTAACATAATACCATATTCCAATTCAACTAATGCTTTCGAATTTATAAAAGGTGTATGATATGCATATACGCGAAGATGATAAACAACGAATTTAATATTATTTCTTTTTCTACAAATATTTAGTGTTCCAATTACATTAGTATTATAAACCATCTATTTTTTTCATATTTAGAAGTTTTTCTAATGAAATTAATTTATCTACTAAATGTGCGTACTATATAAAATTTAAATTTTTATATATAAAAAAAAATGAATATTTTTATATAATTGACATACATATATTATTTATTATGGAACTACCTGAATCATATTGTTGGGATATATTAGATAAATACTTTGTTGATAATAAATCCGTTGATTCTATTAGTCCATTAGTAAAACATCAAATTGATAGTTACAACAAATTTATTAATACTACATTACCACAGATTATTTCAGGATTTAATCCAATTAAAATTACTACTAAACAAACTGAAGTAGATAATAAAATACAGAAAATTAATATTAATGTATTAAATCCATCTTTAACTAAACCCATTTACCAATTACCAGATGGTACACAGACAATTATGACTCCTTATATCGCAAGAATGAATAATTTAACTTATTCAAGTTCGCTATATGTAAATGTTCATATTGTAATCGAATATTTAAACGATGATAATGTAGTTGTTAAAATTGATAAATGCGTTAATAATGTTTATATTGGTAAAATTCCTATTATGGTTCGTTCAAATGCCTGTATCTTATATCAAGTACCTGCAATTGGTGACAGCGACAATAATGAATGCAGATATGATTATGGTGGATATTTCATCGTTAATGGTAATGAAAAAGTATTAATTATGCAAGATAGAATTAATGAAAATGATACTTTAGTATTTGCTCCTAATAATAATAGTGACGGACTTTATGCAGAAATTAGATCTATGAGTGATACTATCTATTTACCACCCAAAACCACCAGTTTAAACATGAGTGGTAAATTAAATCATATGGGAAGAAGTATTCGATTAAATACATCATTTATTCGTAGTGAAATTCCAGTATTTATTATGTTTAGAGCATTAGGTATTATATCAGATAGTGAGATTATTCAACATATTGTTTATGATTTAGATAATAAAGATAATCAAAGAATCATTTGTCAATTAATGGCTTGTTGTGATGATGCTTCTGATATTCATACACAAGAACAAGCAGAAGAAGTTATGATTAAAATTATGACAGGTGTTAATAAAACTACAGGTAATGCTGTAAAAATATTAAGAGATAATATTATTAATGATTTCTTGCCTCATGTTGGTAAGAATTATAGACGTAAAGCATTATATTTGGGATATATGATTCGTAAAATGTTAAGAATTTATTTAGGATATGATAATTATGATAATCGCGATTCATATATGAATAAACGTATTGACAGCCCTGGAATCTTATTAAGTAACCTATTTAGACAGTGTTATGGAAAGATGAGCAAAGAAATTAAGGGTTTAATTGAACGTGAATTGAATTTATGGAGAGCAAATTATAATAATACAACAACAGATATTATTAATGATCATAATATTCATAGATATTTTAAACAATCATTATTAGATTCTTGGTTAAAATATTCACTTTCTACTGGAAATTGGGGAATTAAAAGTATTGGAAGTTTTCAAAATATTCGCCAAGGTGTATCACAAGTATTAAATCGTATGTCATATGCTAGTACATTATCTCATTTGCGAAGAATTAGCACGGCTATGGAAAAAAATGGAAAATTAGTTCAACCTCGCAAATTAGACAATTCACAATTTAATTTAATCTGTCCTGCTGAAACTCCAGAAGGTGCTTCTGTTGGATTAGTTAAAAATCTTGCATTAAGTACAATTATTTCAATATCGATGAGCAGCACTCATATTAGACAATTATTAGTAGAATTGGGAACTAATATTTATGATGATAGTTATTCTTATATTATTGATAATAGTGATAAATGGTTTGTTGAAACTGATGTAATTAAGAATGCAAGAGATAAAATTACAAATTATTTTAAAGGATTGGGAAATTCTAATAATGTATTTGTTCAAATTAATGGAGATATTATTGGATATCATACAAATCCTAATGAATTATACACGAAATTAAAACATTATAAGAGATGTGGAATTATTTATCCTATGACATCTGTATATTGGAATATTTTAAAGAGATGCATATGTATCAGTACTGAAGCTGGTAGAATGTATCGACCATTATTAATTGTTGATTTTGATGAAAAAACTAATAAATGCGAATTGAGATTAAATAGAATTTTGAGAGAAAAGAAATTAACTTGGAATGAATTTATCGTCAATAAAAAATTCGAAGATTTCATCTGTCCTAATAATGCAGATGACGAAGAAGGTTTTATTGAATATTTAGATAGTAATGAATTAAATCATACACTTATTGCAATCAATTATTTAGAATTAACTAAAGGTATTAAAGGTAATGCTATGCCACCTCGTTATACTAATTGTGAAATTCATGCAAGTTTGATGAACGGTATTTTAGGTGTAAATATTCCATTTAGCGATCATAATCAATCACCTCGTAATTGTTATCAGTGTTTAAATGAAGAAGAAAAAGTATTGTTGAGTAATGGAACTTATAAATTAATCAAAGATATTAAAATTAATGATGAAGTTATATGTTTCGATCCCATTACAAAAACAACTAGTAAATCAATAGTCGTTAATCATTATAACAGATACACTAATAAAATTGTATATACTATTGAAATATTGAGCGGTCGTGTTATTACAGCAACACATGATCATAAATTTATAACATTATCTGGATGGGTCGAAGTTAAAAATTTCAATAAAAATACTAAACTAGGAATTCATATGATGCCTGAATATACGTCAAATGAAAATATTGAAACAGTAGATATTATTATAAATGATAATCAATTACATATTACATTATTAAATGAATTTGATAAAACAATCACTACATTAACCAATAATCATTATTATATGCCTGTTATAAGCCGCTTAGCTGGTTATTATATGAGAAATAATTTAATATTCAATAGTGATATTGATAAAGATGATTATAATAATGATGTTATTATGATTGGATTTAATGATGGATTATATAATAATATATTTATCACATTTATAGAAACTGTTATTAAAAATATTAATGATTGGTTATTTAAATCCAGTAAATTAATTAAACGAGAATTTCTAGCAGCTTATATGAGCAGAGATGTAAATGAAATGAATGAAACGTTTAATAATTTAATGATTAATGAATTTGGAGATGTAAAAGAAATACCTCAATATTACAGAAAAATTGGAATTAGATATAATTATGAATTATTAAATACATATGCAATATTAAATGAATATGATTTATTTCTCAATTATAAATATAAGAAAAATTTAGAAAATTATACATTAGACGAATTTAAAGAATTAATTACAATCCAAGGAAATTTAATATTTATTCCCTATTATACTAAAATAGTATCTCAAAATAAGCGTATATCTGATTTAACAATCAAAAGCGATTATCATAGTTTCATCGGCGGCGATTGTTTCGCAGTTAGTAATTGTGCTATGGGAAAACAGGCATTAGGTATATTCGCTAGTAATTTCACAAATAGAATTGATACTATGGGACATATTATTAATTATCCACAAAAACCTATCGTATCTACTAAATTATCAAAATATACGAATAGTAATGAATTACCATCTGGAGTAAATGCAATTGTCGCAATTATGACACATTCGGGATTTAATCAAGAAGATAGTGTTATGATTAATAAATCGGCATTAGACAGAGGATTATTTACCAGCACATATTATAAAGCATTTAGAGACCAGTGTGCTAAAAATCATAGTTCAGGTGAAGAAGAGATATTCACAAATCCTACTAATATTACAACAATTAAACCATCATTTTCATATAATAAATTAGATGAATCAGGATTCGTTCCTAAAAATACTTATGTCGATGGTAATGATATGTTAGTTGGTAAAGTTATGCCTCGTAAAATTGGGGGTAAAAATACTTATCAAGATAATTCAACTGCTATGAAAGCAAATGACGATGGATATATTGATTATAATTATATTGGAACTAATAGCGATGGTTATAAGTTCTGTAAAATTAGAATTAGAAAAAATAGAAAACCTGAAGTTGGTGATAAAGTAGCATCGCGTTCAGCGCAAAAAGGAAGTATTGGAATGATATATGAACATCAAGATATGCCTTTCACAAAAGATGGCATAGTTCCTGATATTATTATTAATCCTCATGCAATCCCATCGCGAATGACTATGGCTCAATTAATGGAATGTATTATGGGTAAAGTAAGTTGTCATTTAGGAGCTGAAGGAGATGCAACACCATTTACAGAATGTAAAGTAGATAACATAGCAGAATTATTAGAACAAACCGGATTAGAGAAATATGGAAATGAGATTATGTATAATGGTAGAACTGGTGAACAAATTAAGACTGAAATATTTATCGGACCAACATATTATCAACGATTGAAACATATGGTAGCTGATAAAATACATTCACGTGGTAGTAATGGTCCAATTGTAATGCTTACTCGTCAGTGTTCAGAAGGTAGAGCTCGTGGTGGTGGATTGCGATTAGGAGAAATGGAGCGTGATTGCTTTATCGGTCATGGAACTGCATCATTCTTAAAAGAAAAAATGTTAGATTGTGCTGATAATTATAGAGTATTCATATGTAAAGAATGTGGAATGATTGCGAATGTTAATCCAGATAAGAATATCTATAAATGCAACCATTGCAAAAATGCAACAAATATAGTTCAAATTAGAATTCCATATGCATTTAAATTATTAACACAGGAATTATATACGATGAATGTAATTATGCGATATATCTGTAATAATTAATTAACTTTAACTTCATTATATTCTCTATATTCAAATTTTGGCATTATACTGCCTACTTGTGTATCTTCGAATGCTTTATTTATATCAGTCCCTTGAAATAACATTTTAGACTCCGTGAATACTGGTTGAACTAATTGTTTTTGTCCTAAACTAGTACAAACAGGCACTCGTTCTTTATTGTCATTACTATAAGTTCTATTATGTTTGATAGGATCATAAATTCTCACATAAACTTCTTTTTTATTTGGTGAATTTTTTATTTTATCATTTTTAATTTCAAAATTAACTTTATTCTCATATTTTTCTTTTGTAACTGTAATTTGCGGTGGTGTAGGTGCCTCTACTGGTAATGTTGATTTGTCAATCAATTTATTAAATACATTTGGAAATGTATTTTTGATATATTCACTTACATTAGTAGTACCTGCGATATTAGATACTTTTAATAATTCAGTTTTAATATCTTCTATATCGGTGTCTATTTTAATAAATGCTATATTTTCTTTATTTATTTTTTCTTGAGCTATTAATTTTAATTCTAATGCATTAAAATGTTTATTAAATAATTCTAATAATATTTTTTTAGTTAATACATAAGTTGTTAATACATCTGTTTCGAATTTCTTATAATTATAAGATTCTAACATGGCTGTGAATAAATAATCATTTAATTGTAAATAAATAAAGCAATCTCTTAATGGTAACATCATTTTAGTTGATAATTCATTTTTATAAATGGCTGAATAAATAGTTATAATACGATTTAATAAATTTTTTCTAGCAATTGCGCCTTCAATACCATTATTAACGTGATTATCTTGAGTTTTTATTAATTTATCATATTCTGGCGAATTATATAAATATTCCTTAAGATTTGTTGATGTGAAGTATGAATATTTTTTCATTTCTTGTATTGATGGTGGTCGTTCTAATATAGATTTAAATAATTCAATAACTTCATATTCACTCAATTCTACTTTTATTTTAGGATTATTAGGTATTAGACTATCTGATATTGGATTTTCTATTGTATCATATGTATCAGAAATTTTACCTTTATAATTTCTAATTTCATCAATATCATTAGAATTAATAAAAGATTCAGATGTTGCATATGATGAATGTAATAAAATAATTAAAAATATAATTAATATTGCTATTACAATTATTGAAATTGTTATTCTCATTATCTATTATTAATAAATAATTAATAAATA
>Ga0078894_10004685_pt1 | contig 10492 bp, 7 predicted proteins | sample LauGreSu1BDMLBSD_2_FD_67506 | JGI IMG/M metagenome (GOLD analysis project Ga0078894, IMG submission 67506) | Freshwater lake microbial communities from Lake Michigan, USA - Su13.BD.MLB.SD (version 4) (version 4) | ecosystem: Environmental > Aquatic > Freshwater > Lake | place: Lake Michigan, USA... | reverse complement strand
TGTACAAATTGTACGACGAGGGTGTTGTCAATTGCAGAGACCATGTAATTCGTATGATTCAAAAGCACAAGGTAAGTGAGAAGGATACTAAATTGGTGACATACATCAATATTGATATTTCCGAGGACGGAACTATCACAATGGAGAACGACGGCAACGGAATTGACGTTGCAAAGCACCCCGAGTACAATGTATGGATTCCTCAAATGATATTTGGCGAATTGCGTACTTCCACCAATTACGACAAGGACGAGAAGCGCATTGTCGGTGGAAAGAACGGTTTCGGATTCAAGCTGGTTTTAATCTGGTCTTCCGAAGGAAGTGTTGAAACCTTTGACCATATTCGCGGACTCAAGTATGTGCAAACATTCACCAGAAACTTGGACATCATTTCGGAACCAGTGATTACCAAGGTTAAGGGAACTAAGCCATATACCAAGGTGTCTTTCAAGCCCGATTATCGCAGATTCGGTATCAACAATCTAACTCCGGATATGATTGCACTCATGAAGAAGCGATTCTACGATATTTGTGCGGTTACTGACCAGTCTGAGAAAAAGATAAAGTTTGCGTACAATGGAGTTCCATCCGCCATTAAGAATTTCCAGCAATACATTGATTTGTACATTGCCTCCGCAAAACGTGTATATGAGGCGTCCGAATGCGGACGTTGGGAGTATGCAGTTGCATTGGCACCCAGCCAGGAATTCACACAGGTGTCGTTTGTCAATGGCATCTGCACCTACAAGGGTGGAAAGCATGTGGAGTATATAATCGGCCAGGTTGTTAGAAAGTTGGCGGATTACATTGAGAAGAAGAAGAAGGTGCGCGTGAATTCGGCAGCTATCAAGGAACAACTCATTCTATTCTTGCGTTGCGATATTGAGAACCCTGCATTCGATAGTCAGACCAAGGATTTCATGAATACGCCATCCAATAAGTTTGGATCATCGTGTTCTGTTACCGACGGATTTGTGGAGAAAGTTGCCAAGATGGGTGTAATGGAAACCGCCTGCGACTTAACACAGGCCAAGGAGAAGAACAATGCTGCCAAGAAAACGGATGGTTCCAAGACGAAGACTGTGCGAGGAATCGAGAATTTCATGGATGCCAATCACAGTGGAACTTCGCAATCATCCAACTGCATCTTAATTTTATGCGAGGGACTCAGTGCTATGTCCGGTATTGTTTCCGGATTGTCTTCCGAAGACCGCAATATTATTGGAATCTATCCTTTGCGAGGAAAGCTTCTCAATGTGCGTGGCGAGTCCATCAAGAAAATAACTGACAACAAAGAAATTACGGATTTGAAGAAAATATTGGGTCTAGAAAACGGACGTGAATACAAAACGATTGAAGATGTAAATCAGCATTTGCGATACGGGAAAATCATGATTATGTGTGACCAAGATACGGATGGTTCGCATATCAAAGGGTTGTGCATCAACCTGTTCCATTGTGAGTGGAAATCGCTTACTATGATACCCGGGTTCATTTCGTTTATGAATACGCCAATTCTTCGTGCATCCAAAGGCGGTAAAACGCTTTCCTTCTACAATGATGGCGAATACAATACGTGGAAAACCGCGACGGCTGATTCGGCAACTTGGAAAATCAAGTATTTTAAGGGTTTGGGAACATCCAAATCCGACGAGTTCAAGGAGTACTTTGCTAACAAGAAAATCGTGGATTTCGTGTATGAGAACAGCGATGACGTTATTGATAAGGTTTTCAATGATAAGCGAGCCAATGATAGAAAGACGTGGCTCATCGAGAAATACAATAAAGATTCGTTCTTAGACACAAGCAGACCAACTGTTTCCTACGGCGATTTCATAGATAATGAGTTGATTCATTTCAGCAATTATGATTGCGCGCGTTCGATTCCATCAATGGTTGATGGTCTCAAAATTAGTTTGCGTAAAATCTTGTTCAGTGCATTCAAGCGTAATTTAACCAGTGAAATAAAGGTTGCGCAGTTTTCCGGATACGTTTCCGAAAACAGTTCGTACCATCACGGTGAGGCGAGTTTGAACGGTGCGATTGTTAATATGGCACAGACTTTTGTGGGGTCAAACAATATCAATCTGCTGGAGCCCAACGGTCAATTCGGCACCAGATTGCAAGGTGGCGATGATTCTGCATCGGAAAGATATATCTTTACGGCACTCAATCCGCTAACTCGATACGTGTTTCCAGATTTGGATGATGCAGTTCTCAACTATTTGGATGATGATGGAACCCAGGTGGAGCCCGAGTATTATGCACCAATCATTCCATTTGCTTTGGTCAATGGAATCAAGGGAATTGGTACGGGATTTTCGTGTTCTATTCCTCCATACAATCCTTCCGACTTAATTACCAATATTAAGAAGATGTTGAAGGGCGAAGAAGATTTGAAGGAACTGGTTCCTTACTATGAGGGGTTCAAGGGAACCGTCGAGAAGATTGAGGCAGACAAGTATTTAATCAAAGGTGTATTCGAACGTACCGGGCCAGATACTGTTGTAATTACCGAGTTGCCAATTGGCAAATGGACGATGCAATACACCAAGACGTTGGAAGAAATGATGGACGGAGGTGTTGATAAAGATGGCAAGAAGATTGCACCTACAATTAAGGATTTCACATCTTTATGTACTGAAGTCAATGTTCATTTCACAGTAGTCTTTCCCAAGGGCAAATTGGACGAGATTGGAATGGATGGCGCCGAGAAGTTGTTGAAGTTGAGCACGACTATTAAGACATCCAATATTCATATGTTTGGGTCAGATCGAAAACTCAAAAAGTACGAGAATGTGGAAGAATTGATTCGCGACTACTATGTTGTCAGATTGGAAATGTATGGTAAGCGTAAGACCCATTTGTTAGATGCGTTATCCAAGAAGACAATGTTGCTAACGAACAAGGCGAGATACATTGAATTCAACCTGATTGACAAGATTGATTTGCGAAGGAAGAGTGCGGATGCAGTAGATGCGATGTTACTTGCCCATTCGTTTGACAAAATCGATGGCGAGTACAAGTATTTAGTAAAAATGCCGATGGATTCCGTAACCAATGAAAATGTGGAAAAGTTGAGAAAAGAACGTGATGAAACCATGAAGGAACTTGAGGTTCTCAGACAGACAACATTGGAACAGATGTGGATGCGCGAATTAGATACATTGGAAACCAAATATAGTGCGTATAAGAAGATTCGCGAGGATTTGCAGAATGTTGTGCCGAAGAAACCGAAGGTTGCACCCAAGAAGCTTATTCTAAAGAAGTAGACTTTCCTTTTAAAGGGAAGGGGTCATAGGGGACGGAAGCGAAGCTGAATCCGTAGGTTTCCCTTATTTTTTTCACAACTAAATACAAATATGCCTTCATCGTTGATTATGCGTTCGAGTCGGTTGTGGTGTTTGAACAGACAAGCCATTGTTTTTGACAAAACACAAACTGCATCCGAAAAACAGAACATTAGCACAAAGATACGCTATTCACAATTGGTTAATTCGGGTGTGAATCGTTCAACAGTTAAGGGAACTTTAGTAAGACCGGCGGTGATTCCTTTAACAAATTAAAGGGAACCAAGGTTCCCTTTTGAACCCATACTAATTAACAACATAATAAAGGTTCCCTTTTGAACCCTCCTTTTGAACCCATACTAATTAACAACATAATAAAGGTTCCCTCCTAAGGGAAGGTTCAAAAGGAAACCTACGGTTTCCTTTATTTTTATATACTATATATTATAAATGAAGAAGCCTGTGCGACAGCTAGATGGATTTTACCACGTTGATGGAAAAAAGTGGTCCGAGCTTTTCGGATCTCGTATTCAAGTAATGAATGGAACTGCATACAAGACTACTGGTGGATTAACTAAGAGTAATTTATTGATGAACAAGTGGGGACGTATTGTGAGTGCGAAGAAGTACAAGACCGCCAAGAAAGAGAAACGTTTAGAGAAAGCTGGTTACTTTGCCAAGAAGGGCAAGTTCGGCTATGTTAAGAAGAGTGTTAAGAAGAACAAGAGCCAGAAGAACAAATAATAAAGGGAACTCGTCGTTCCCTTTTAATCCCATACTAATAATAAAATTTAAGGAAAGTGTCAAAGGGAAGGGGTCAAAGGGGAAACCGTAGGTTTCCCTTTGTTCCCTTTATTTTCTTTATTTAAAATATAAAATGCCCAAGAAAACCGTAAGATGCCGAAGGAAGTCCGCCGGACGTTGCAGAACCGCCAAAAAGTCTTGCCAATACATCAGTACCAAGAAAAGCAGATATTGTCGTAAAGTCAAGAAATAAATAATTTAGTTCTTGTTTCCAGTTAAAACAATATAAAAATTAGTTTATATTGTTATCATTAAAAAATGGAGTCAAAACATTTAGAAGAAATTCTGGAAAAAGTTGGCCAGATTTACAACAAATACAAATCCGACCCTTACATGGAATCTAAAGTCCATAATTATATTTGTAATCAACTCTCTACAACTCTCGAAAACATTGAGCGCAATCACACAGAACGCACACAACGAATGGAAGATTTGACAACCGAACAATTCACGTTTATCCAGTCGTTCATGTTTCACAACCACTATTTTTACCATCCAACCACAGAGAACTTTTTCTACTATGACGGCCAGACCTATGTGCAAAACAGCGAGGATGATGTTCTCTATCACGTATTATCAACTCTGAGTCAAGACCGCAATCTAATTTCTTGGAAACACAAGACCAAGGTCTCTATTATGAAACGCATCAAGGACAACCACATTTACCAGACCATTCCCGAATCCGTAACAATCCAGCATGTATTGAACAGTTTGTATCCTGCTGTGTTCTCTACAAAGGTGGAGGCGAAATATTTTTTAACTATATTAGGTGACAACATCTTACGCAAAGAGAACACGATGATCCACATCATTTCGTCTTCGGCCAAAACATTAATCAACAATCTGAATACATTAAGTCAAGTGTGGTTCGGAACCAATTTAATGCAGTCGTTCAAATTCAAGTATCACGCGGAACACAATTATTCGCAAATCCGTGTTCTAAACAGTAGCGTCGGCACAATCCATTTGAATGAAATTGGACTGGATGTATTGTGCGTGGCGTGCCACTATTCAAACCGATATGGCAATTCGGACAACTATTTGGTCAAGCACAGCAATGATGATAAATTTATCAATTCGGTTCTCTACTTGAAACAGATGACGCCTGACTCATTAATTAGTATGTTTGCCACCGAATATATTCGGATAACGCCAAGCACTGCAAAGATAACAACTGGCAATGGTATTGTTTTGAACGAATTCGCATTTAAACCGACGCAAATTACTTGGAAAAATATGCTTTATCTGTGGAAACATTTCTTGGAATCCAAGAATTTGCCCAATGTGGTTTTCACAAATAAACTGAAGAGTTGTTTATCTGAGTTATTCTCAAAACAATACGATGCAGAGACGGATACATTTAATGGGATAAACAGTAAATATTTGCCAAGTGTGTGCAAGTTCTTGCAATTCTGGGACGAAACCATGGTTTCGGACAATTCCGAGATGGAATTGGAAGTGAGTGAAATCGCATCCATTTTCAAGTTTTGGTGCGAGAACAATAGAGAACCATCTATCAACATTAGTGAAAAACAGATTGCAGATTTGATTACCTATTATTATCCGGACACGGAAATGGACTCGGACAAGTACGTTTATAAGATGCGGAACACAATGTGGGACAAGAATCTGGATATCCAGATGGCAATGGATGATTTGAAAGATAAAATGGGAATTGTGGATGCTTCTCTCAACAACACAGTTTCATCCTATGATGCATATGTCCATTATTGCAACTATGTGAATCGGGTGGGTACTCGAAAACGCAGTAATGGGAATATGGCCAGCATTTCTCTATTGGTGAGCAAACAATACTTTGATAAGTTCATGTAAAAAGAAACCTACGGATACATCCCTATAAGGTAAGCGATGCTAAATGAGAAAATATATAAAACATACATAAACATTTCTCTACATGTTTATGTAACCAAACCTAAATGTCTAGCAAATCCAAAAAATATTTATTAATCGTGGAATCCAGCAGTAAGTGCGGTAGCATCGAGACTTATCTCGGTTCTAATTACAAGTGCATTTCTTGCAACGGCCATATCCGCGTAATCAACGACTTGAAAAACATTGATGTCAAGGGTGATTTTGAAACGATTTACACAGTAGATCCCGACAAAAAAGCCCACATTTCAAAGATGGAATCGATTATCTCTACATTCCCCAAAGAAAACATCCTTTTAGCAACGGACCACGACAGAGAAGGCGAGGCCATTGCATGGCATATCTGCGAAGTGTTTGACCTGCCTATATTAACCACGCGCCGAATTCTGTTCCACGAAGTAACCAAACCAGCCTTGTTGAAAGCTGTAGAGAACCCGGGAACCATCGATATGAATATGGTGAGGGCCCAACAAGCCCGCCAAGTCTTGGATTTGCTGGTGGGTTTCACCATCTCTCCACTTTTATGGAAATACGTTTTCAAGAGTAATCAGAATGCACTCTCTGCAGGTCGTTGTCAGACTCCCGCACTGCGTCTTGTGTATGAAAATGACCTGGAAGCAAAGACGAAATCAGAGAACAGTCGGCAAAAACACCGGATCCAAGCGTGTTTTTTCCCGCAAAATCTGATGTTCGAGTTGCAAAAAGAATTTGAAACAGAGACCGAAGTGTGCGAATTCCTTTCTCTCTCTACATCTCATCCACATAAATTCATGGTTTATCCTCAGAAGTTGTCGGAGAGAACACCACCCCGACCTTTCAATACTTCGGCTTTACTTCAACAAGCCAACAATCTATTGCATATTGGCGCGAAGGAAACAATGGCATGTTGCCAAACACTTTATCAATTGGGTCATATCACTTATATGCGAACAGAGAACCGCAAATATTCGCCGATTTTCATTGATACCGCCACCAAGTACATTTCTGGAAAATGGACGGACAAACATGTGCATCCAACATTGATGGAAACAAATGGAAATGCGGATACAGAGAACCCCCATGAGGCCATTCGCGTAACCAATCTGAATATGCAGAATCTGGTTTTAATCGGGGATAAGAATACAGGTTCTATAGAACGCGTTTATAGAATGATTTGGCAGAACACAGTGCAAAGTTGTATGGCGCCGGCAACATTCAATATGGTTCCATTAGAGATCGATGCGCCCAAAAACAATTTGTATAAATACACTTTTGAAATTCCCAAATTTGGAGGATTCTTGGATTTGGTAGAGAAATCGAATGCAGAGAAAACTTTAAGCCCGGAGATAATTTCATCCATGTCTCTACGATTCCAAGCCCTGAAAAACAAAACGGTGAATTACAATTACGTTCAATCCATCGTCGGATTCACCAATCGCCACTCGCGGTATTCGGAAGCGGGTCTAATTAGCAAGTTGGAAGATTTGGGAATCGGCCGTCCATCCACTTTCTCTATGTTGATTGATGTCATTCAAACCAGAAAATATGTAGAGAAAACCGATGTTCCAGGAATTACAGTTGAATGCCACGAGTATTTCTTACGTGCAGATGAAAAGGAACCTACTGCAAAATCCGTGAAAAAAACGATGGGCGCAGAACATGGGAAGCTGGTGATTGACCCAATGGGTTCTGTGGTGATAGAATTCCTGATGAAACATTTCGACAGCCTTTTCTCTTACGACTATACCAAACAAATGGAAGAACGGTTGGATCAAGTGGCATCGGGCAAAGAACGCTGGAACAATGTGTGCAAAGATGTTTATACAGAGATACAGAAGATGGTGAAAGAACTTAATAAAATAGAGAAAAAGGTCTATAATATTGACGAAAACTATTCTCTCATCTTTTTTAAAGATGGATTTCTTTTAAAACACAAGAGCTTGTTGAACGAAGATGGCAAACCCATGCTGAAATCGGTAAAGAAGGGACTCAAAATAGACATTGCCAAGTTGGAAGCCGGTGGATATACTTATGAGGATTTAGCGGAAACAGAGAGAAGAATTCTGGGAATCTGGAATGATTATGAAATCGAACTGAAACCCGGTAAATTTGGTGCATATGTGGAATACGGAGATGACAAAAAGGTTTCTCTCAACAAACTGAAAAAACAACTTGATAAAATAGTTTTAGAAGATGTGATCCCATTCTTGGAAGAAGAAAAACCGGCGACCTCTGTACTGCGCGTTTTAACACCGTCGCTCAGCGTTCGCAATGGTAAATTTGGTCCGTATATTTTCTATAAAACAGAGAAGATGAAAAAACCCAAATTCTTTGATTTGAAAGGATTTGACCAAGGGTTTGGCAATTGCGATGCGGAAGAATTGATTGAATGGATTAAGAACACGCATATTAAAAAATAAAAAAAAACTTATAAAATTTTGTTATAAGTTTTTTTTCTCTGTATTTATTATAATGTCTAAGACAATAAACGTTATAAAAGCAAATGACCTTGTTGTTGATAAATGTTATAGGTGTCTGAATGATGGAAAATATATGGGAAAATATATAACTGTAGAAAAAAAAGGTTCTATACATGACCCATATAATATTTATATATTTAAGAATGGAAGTATTGATAATGATAAACATGTTTTTAGTGAACTTGACTGTAATGACAACAGTAATGCTGATAAAATATGTTATGACCCAAATATATTAGAAAATGGTAAATATCAATGCCCAATATGTAAGTCAGTTGAAGGAGGAACTGAAAGGATAATCAGTCATAATTATAATTGCCCAAATAAAGGAAAGAAATATTGTGGACAACTTGGTGGGCGTAAAAATCGCAAATCAACAAAAAATAATCGCAAATCAAGAAAAAACACCCACAAATCAAGAAAAAACACCCGTAAAAAATAAATATACTTTATTTTAAATCTTTGATTATATTAAATGGCAAACTGCGGACAAAGTATCGTGTTCCTAATGGTTTTCTATATTATTGCATTCATCTATGTCAAAGAACCGCATTTTAAGTATTTTGGATACATTATGCTAACGATTGTTTATCTTTTCTCTCTTGGTATCGCACTGCAAAATTCGAGTGCGATTATGTCTGGGTTTCAACCTTTCAAAAACGCATTTTTAACAAACACGATTGTACGTAATATTTTTATGTTACTTGCGTTCTCTATTATTGTGTTCAATTTATACAGTTTAGGACGAATATTGGAAGCGTATTGGTTCAAAACAAAATCGATGAAGTCGTTTGATTTGAAACTGAACAAACGTCACAAAAAGAATTTACGCAATTTTGACATGTCGTTTATTGTTGGAAATATTGCATCATCACTTTTGCTTCTCTCGTTTGTTGGATTTGGCGACACTGGAATACAAATCATTGAAGAGATTAAATTGGCGGTGGCAAATGGTCCCATTGTGTTTATACAGGCATTTTTGTTCATGGTATCGTTCGCGTCGGTTTGGGTAGAGACAACGTATTCGACGCTGTTTTCGTATATTAAACGTGATTAATGTAGGGGAACTACGTTCCGCTTCGCTTAACCCCCTACGACCCCCTCCTTAAATTTATACCGGGTAGCAACTTTATCATTTTATTACATTTTTGGTGGTAATAAAATGGTTTTCTCTCCACCAATAATATATAAATGCAGGAAATTTATACATTATACACAATTCGCATGATTATGACTGGAATTGTTTTGTTTGGCGCCGTACATTATGGTGCGATGATTTTCGATTACAATTTAGCCGAATATTTGAATTTGGTTTTCTTCCGCGTCTTCAGAAAACGTGGTTTCGTAGACAAAGTGATTTACGCTTTATTTGCCATTTGCGCGATAATTCTCGCATTTGACCGCACCACATGGCTCCCCTTTTTAGGTGATACTGTGTTGCCTTCGGCGGTGGTTCCCCTGAAAACCAATGTGGGTGATACCACTGTAGATGTGAAAGTTGCACCTGGATCCAAGGTTGCATTCTGGGCGGCCAAACCGGGTTCCAACCCAGACACTAAGGTGGAGCAGGCTTATGATGATTACAGCAATAGTGGGGTTGTTTTAGCCAATGATTTGGGAGTTGCCACACTCACTTTCAATAAGGGCACAGAATACGTGGTTCCCTCGGGAAAACAATTGAAGAGCCATGTGCATTATAGGGAGTTCAATGATAAGGTGGGGATGATTGGACCGGTTCGAAGTGTCTTTCTCTAAAGGAAACCTACGGTTTCCTTTTGAACCTTCCCTTAGGAGGGAAAACTTAGTGGGAACCATTATTAGTATGGGTTCAAAAGAGAACGTAGTTCCCTTTAGTTCCCCTTAATATATAATAAACTTTTTACTAATGAACAATAACCCATTACCCCCCGCCACCAACAATAATTGCGAGAAAAATACATCCAGTTTCATCATCACCATTAGATATTTATAACCTAAAACCAGGTTCAAAATATTTTTACAAATATTATTTAGATGACGGAATAAATTTTGAAACGTATGAAGGAATAT
>Ga0078894_10004684_pt1 | contig 10492 bp, 13 predicted proteins | sample LauGreSu1BDMLBSD_2_FD_67506 | JGI IMG/M metagenome (GOLD analysis project Ga0078894, IMG submission 67506) | Freshwater lake microbial communities from Lake Michigan, USA - Su13.BD.MLB.SD (version 4) (version 4) | ecosystem: Environmental > Aquatic > Freshwater > Lake | place: Lake Michigan... | reverse complement strand
TTTTAGAGTGTGTAAAGAGAGGAATCATGATTGTATAATTAATATTTTAGAATATACTTTGAATAATAATGGTAGAACCCATGTTGTCTGTGGCCATGCAGACTCATCCCTGCTACGCCTTCCACCAACGCATGATAAATTGCATCAAGAGCGAGGATATGGCTTCCCGCATGTGCTTCAATGAGATTGATGACTGGCACGAGTGCAAATCTAGAAGAAAGCACAGAGCTTTCCACAATTTCATTAACTCTGAAATGGACAAAGTGAAAATCTACTCTCTTCCAACTTATGATGCAAGTACAGACACGTTCAAGGATGGACCACTACCAAGAGATGTTGATTCATACTTCTCAAAAAGTCCCGCAGAAAGAACATACTACCAATGACTGTTAGCGAAGCGTGTGGACGCATCGCATATTATTTAAATAATAACTTATATATTATTACGATAACTTAAATGTATTACATCACAGAAGGTTTGGACGACCCCAATCAAACTTGGTTCTTGTAACAGGTATTATTCTCCTCATTCCCTTCAACAACTTCTCTGAAATCTCATCGTACATCTCTTCAAGACCATCTTGATATTTAGTCTCTGCATTTCTGATAATCTCAACGATAGAACGGCCTGTCTATTGTCTGGGTTTTTGAGATGGAATGTCCTTCTCAAGGTTGAATTAGATGTTACCCTACTCGAAATAGTGATTGTGGACACGAATGTGGCCAGATACAGCTGCACCATTGTTAACATCAATGACCCAGGTGGATGACCATTCTCCACCCCAGAAGTTCTTGAAGTTAAGATTGTGACAAGAAATCTCAACTTTCATTTAAGACCCATCACCCTCAGAGTATACTGCAAAGTCTGCAGTTCCTTTACGATACTGTGTGCTTAAGTAAGTGTTCATTGCCTTGACAACTTCATCACGGAGGGAGACAAAATTAGCGGGAAGATATTGAGATTCCCAATCAGCATTTTCTTCTTCAATACGAGCCTCGAGTGTGACAGGGTTGAAAGAGAACTTAACTTTCTTGTTAGGATCATAGTATACGAATTCCTCGACCACCTGCTGATGCTGAACTTCTGGGACTTCTTGAACTTCTTAGACCTCTTCAGGCTGTTCCTCTTACTTTTCAGCACCATATTCATCTTCATCAATCCCTTCAAATAGACCAGCTTTCTTGGCAGAAGGCTTTTGAATGTGTGCTGTCTACCCGCCTTCAACAGGGATTTGTTTAACTAGAGGTTCCTGGCGACCCATGGGGGCAACTATGGCTGTCCTTCCATCTCCAAATGTCACTTAGAGCTTATGTGTCTCGTAGTAATCGCGTAGAGCATCCTTTATCTCTGGGGTTGACAAGAAATCCTGTGAGCCTAGTACTTTGCCTATGTCATCGAGAACTTCATGGAGTTCACCCACTGGTGAAGACTTAATGAAATATTTGCAGACTTTGAGAGATGTCATATTTGTTTTAATGTAGAAGATATTTATTTTATATAAAATGAATTTATAATGGTAAATTAACCTCAACTTCAAAATATATTATATACTCAGAGAATGTGCTCAGTCAGTATTGAGCACCAGGCATACACCTTGTAGGATCCAATGACTTGTGTGCTTGTCTGTCTTGAGATCAGCTTCGAAGACAAGACCAACACCCATGGCGTTACGACGCATCTAAGTCACATAGCAGGGAGTCTTTAGGGTGCCACGGAGCTTAAGTTTGTTGGCTTCGATAGGCACGATCTCAATGAGTGGCATTTCAATGACCAACTCCTTAGGGTTCTGATAGTCAAGGCAATCTTTATCTAAGCTCCACTTTGCACCTTCAAGATAGAGGCCTTGAATATAGCAACCAAATTATAGACGTTGCTTTACTTCTGATGGTGATTTCATCTTTGTGACGATGGTGTAGAGAGTTGACTTATCGAGAGCCCAATTCTTGAGACGACAAGTGGTCTACACTAGAGCAGTCAAATATGATTCAGGGATGTGCAATCCTGAAAGCCACATTGCCTTGGGCTCTTCAATTTCAATCCAGTCTTTGTATTGCTGGAATCTGCGTTAGAAGTGGTCCATCCAGTTTACAAGGTTCTTTAAGGTCTGAGGCGCAAGGCGAGACCACATTGGTGGCAATTGACCATTGAAGAGGGAGTTAGCAAGCTCATCCAATTCTTGAGACATACCGATTTCTCCTAACAGGGCGCGCTTCAGATCGAACAATGAGTTGTGCATCACATTCAGAAGGCGGTTGAAACGTTCAAGTTCCTGCAATAGCACGACTTGAGATGGAGTAGGAAGCTCAATAGCTTTCTTTATGTTGAAATAATCGAAGAGCTCTGGTAATTTGCTCTGAATATCAGAGGCAACCTGCTCAATAAATTCTTCCTTGTTTATACCACCGCTGCCTGCTGAATCACTAGTCTGCATGCTGAGTACGTTCAACCAAAGTTCCTTTGCAGTGTTTGTGAAGTAAGAAATTTCAGCGTTAGGGTGAAGACCGAACACTCCTGGGCTAGTGAAAAGAGGAATCTAATCTATAGCCAAAAGGAAATGTTCATGAGTTTCAACCTGAGGGATAGTGTAATCTGAGCCAGATCTTGAGAAGAAGAAACTCTGATTAGAATCAAAAATGAAGTTACCAAGATATTCTTTCAGATAAGTATTCATTACTCGTCTATCCATGTCATCAGTAACACGACCACCATACATAGCCTCTCCAATAAGATAACGAAGAGTGTCCCAAGGTAGATCTTCTTCATTATTTTGCATGGCTTTGTTCAAATAAAGTGAAATGAGCTTGAATGAAATCTTGAAGTCACTTTCATTGAAGTCATAATTGACATTCCAACCAATCTTTCCGAACTTTTTACGTTCTTGCAAGACTGCATGTGTGAATGATAGCACGAAGATAAGGGATTTGAATTCCTTAGTGGGGACCTCATTCAAATCGTCATCAGTAAGCTTAGTGTAGCTTGACTTAATGTTTTGTCCAAGACCATCAGGGGGCTCTGTGACAACCTTAAGTGATTTTTGCAAGATACCTAGAGGGAAGCGGTCACTTGGAGCAGTTGTGAGCCATAGACGGAAGTTTTTGTCTGGCTTGGTTATATTTTCAATGATAGCCTCAAGCTTCTTCAACCATGAGACAAGCAAGTGGCAGTTCTGCAACATAACCCAATGACCTCTCATGGCTCCGCTTTCAATGTATTGCTTGGCAGTGTCACCCATACCCTGACCGAGGGCGAGGAATCTGAACTTGTTCATACCAATTCCAACTACATCAACGAGTTTTTGCACATCAGAGAAAGGATCAGCACCTGGGCTCAAAATAAAGACAATTGGCGTCTTCTCTGTTGACTACTCAAATATCTTCATGTAATTAATGGGAGGTGACTTGACATAGTAGTCATTCATTCTGTCAATAATAAAGCTCTTAATAGCGTTGACGACACGATCAGGTCTAAATATTCTGATGACCAGTAGTTGTTGGAACTTATTAAGACTCTCAGTGTAGCCGCATGGAATGCTTGTCTGTTCAGGTGCTTCAAGATCATACCACTCCTTCCATAATCTCTCATTGTTTTCAATGTCGGCTTATATGTTGGTCCAGGCAGTCCCGAGAGTCACCAGGCGCTGCAGATCTTTCCATCCATTATTTGACATCCAAGCGAAAGGATTAGCCTTTCCGCCAGCCTCGAGGGAGGTGTTTCCCTTCAGGAAGAAGTCTAGCTCAATCTTGTTCAGCTCTCCCTCGCCGTCCATAATCATTGTTGTCATCTGGAATGAGAACATAAGCTTGTGCTTCTCGAAAATACCCATGCATACGAAATCGTAAACTAGCATGGTAAGTTTATCCTTGATATTACGAAGACGATTCTGCAAAATGTTATCTTTTCTGGCTGTCTCTAGGGCGTTCTTGAAAACAACGAGGTAAGCAGTAAGTGAGTATTCGTACATCTCTGAAATAACAGATAGGCCCTGCATTGCGAAGAACAAGATGGCTGCACGCTTTGCAACATCCTTATAGGATTCACGAGATTGCTCAATATCTGCTTCAGTTACTTTGGCATTTTCAATGGCAAGCCCGATCTCGACTGACTTTGACTTGGCTGTCTCAAGAGTTTCAATCAGAGCCACATTATCCACAAGAGGAATGTCAGTCTCTTTTGAGAGTTCTGAGAGAAGTGTATCTTCCAACTCTTTCAATGTGGTTCTATTCTGTGAAGTTTCCACAACGAGCTGCTTTCTTAGCTTTTCGAGTTCAGGACGCTCGAAACCGACGACCTCGTTGAGGAGTTGATCTCGAAGACCAAGCATGGTCACACAGAAGTTAATGATCATCGTCTTACCGAAGGTCTCAGGTGGATAATTTGGGTTAGCTATCTTAGTAGTCATGTACATTCTAAACTCATCATTGTATTCAATGTTTGAATCACCAAGCTTGATCATTCTCACACCTGCTTGGACTACAATGTTCTTTTCAAGGATAGGATCTACCATGGGATCAATTTCCTCATCGATGGCCTCAAATAAGACTGGCTTACCAAAACTAATAGCCATCTCAAGGCGCTTTATATAGTCACCTTGATTGAAAGAGAGAATTTCAAGGTTAAACTTCTTTTCCTTCTCCTTGATCCAAACGACTGCCTGCAATTGTGGATCAACACATAATGGCCATCTTGATGCATTCTTTGTGAGAATACCATTCTGAATAGATAGCTCATCAGATGGGAGACCTTCTGCACTCCATCTTGAGATCTCTACATCATTGGTCAGGAATTTCTCTAATCTGAAGTCCTCCTTATTTGGAATGTTTTTCTCGATCAGATCACCCTTCCATTTACCATAGACCATTTTCTGTCTAAGTTCAAAGTTGAAGGCACCGCAATACGATAAGAAGGCGGAGCCACTGAGGCAATCACCAACGAGTTTAACCTTATCCGTCCCGAGGTTCTCCATATCGGCTGTCCAACGCCGCTGCTCGGAGCCTAGACCCGTTATAAGTTTAGAAGCAGCATTAAGTTTCCTGGTCATTTCCTTAGATTTTCTCTCGAGTTCATCAAGCTCAGCCTGTTTAACAGCCTTCTTGGCATTGAGTTCTGCAAGTTTCTCAGTGACTTCTTTGAGCTTGGCTTCGGTTTCTGCAAGATCTTTCTCGGCTGCTGCCTTCTGACGCTTCATTTCCTCGGCCTTCTTACGCTTTGGCTCGACATCCTTGTAAATGTCGTAACACTTAAGTGTCGAGGTAACCCAAGAGAAAAGACCCGCTGTGGCGAGATTCTTACCCTTGATGGTGTTGTAGAGCTCTGGACCGGTTTGCCCATACTCTTTCTCAAGTGCAGCAAGCTTCTTCTTGGCTCTACTTGCCTGATCAGCCTTAGTCTTGGCAACATCATACTCCTTTAGTGAGGATAGCAGCTACATATCACCAAGTAGTTTGAGTTTGACTGATGCCCACTGATCATCGGCACCACCCTTAGGGTAGATGAAATAACAAATTGTACAGACGTCCTGAATGACCTGAGGGGGTTGTGGGAGAGCCTTGATCTCAGTGATATCGGCTGAACGAATGTTTGCAAGGGCCTACTAAGCGGCTTCCAGTGCTGGGATAGCCTCCTCTAGGGCTTTGGAAGCCTCTGCCTCTTCCTATGCAATAACCACACTCTAAATGTCCAAATCAGCTTTCTTCTAAGCGGCACTTTCCATTTGCTTGCCGGCGATCTCTGATTTCTGCTGGATGTCATCGATAAGCTCCTCGACAATTTTCTTTTTCTCAGCGATTTCAGCATTCTTAATCGCCAGTTCTTGTGAGAGGATCTCAGTATCTTCCTAGGCCTTTGCCAAAGTAGTGAGACCACCCTCGAGACGACGGATCTGAGAATCTATGAATTTTCTATTGTTAGCAAGGAATTTGATGTAGTTAGTGATGAAATCGAGGTAGTTCTTAGGAGTTGAGAAGTTCTTGCGCTTGTAGACAAGCTCGAAATCACGGGAATAATCCTGAACTGACTGATGAATCATCACGATATGATCAGTGATGGGCTTCCTTATCTCATCATCTAATTATACATTTACAAGGAAGTTCTCAGCGACTGCGGTGAGTGCATCTTCTGGCCATGCAAAGAACCAGTCGATTGAAGTATTAGAGACAAGGCCTGGGAAGTTACGGCAGCGGACACGCAGGGTGTCACCAGCGGGAGACATACACAAAACAATGTGCATCTGCTCACGACTGCGGGTAACGAAGTAAGACCAGCGGAACTCTTTCTACTCGGGGAGGCCCTACTTTCGCATCTCATCTTCCAGTGGTTGGGCTAGACCGTCCTTTTCTTCCTCGGGGAAGAGAGCTGGGACCATACCGATACTTAAAATGTTGTTAATGAGCTCCAGGAAACCTTCTTCGACGACATGGGCATCGGTGAACATGAAGGTCTTGGGCTTCTTGAGGACATTACGGTAGAGCTCGCGAAGGTCCTCGCGGAAGTTATCCTCTTTGTAACCTCTCACCAAGCTTATAGTAAAAAGATCATACCCAGCTGTAAAGGTGGCAAGGCGAGTCAAAGATTGCTTACCGGAACCTCCAACACCGACCAGGAGCCCACTACCCTTAGGGAAACGGATAATACGATGAATCTTGGTGAGGTGATCAAGAGCATCATTGAAGAGTACAAGGTTCATTGGCTTATTCTCAAAGCCGTAGTCTTCTAGGAGCTTGTTCATCTTGACTCTGACGTTCTCATACTCGCCAAGATCCTCATAAAGTCGAGGATCCTCCTTTTCTTCATCCATAGGGTCTGAAAGAGCGTAATCTCCAAAGAGGATTGGGTTTTTCATAACGATTTCATCAGTGCCAGGGAAGAACTCCTTGATAATGGCAGGAATAAGCTGATCATTAACGAGAGATCTATCTATCTCGTTAACCAGACGGTCAGAGAAAACTCTCATGCACTCATTGCGCCAAAGTCTAATAAGCATCTCTTTGGTCTGGAACTTGTCCAAAGTTGCTAGGCACAGGCCCTCGTAGACTCTGCTTAAGTCTCTCAAGTTGAAAATATAGTGGAACTTGACGGGGGTACGAGGAAGTTTCTCACAAATCTGGAAGTAAAGATTCAAGGTAGCAGATGTTATCTTTGGCACAACTGTTCCAATCTCCTCGGGGAACTCCGCGACATGTTTTGCCAGGATTGAAGTATAGATCTTTTCAGTTGCCTCTTTGGATGGGAAGGTAATGTTGAAAGTCGAGTATAGCGACATCAGGCGGGGATCAACGACGTTGTTACCACCTCCTGGGGGTGTCATGGAGCCAACATATTGGGTATCAACGATCTCACGCAGCTCGAGGTCGCCTCCACGTTGATAAAGTTAGTTTCTCTCTACCAAGAATTTCAAGAGAGCGTTTGGCTGCTGTGTACCATACTTATCAATCTTGGGCATGTTCAAATCATCGATGAACAGGATTAGCTACTTCCCTGCAGCCTTGGGACCATACTGCTTGAATGTACGTTTATCGATATTTTCCTCAAAATTCTTCTGGAAATCAGCAGAAGTGGTTCTTGATGAAAAATTGATAGTAAGAACCAAGAACTGATCCATAGGCATGCTCTTGAACTGAGAATACACTGTCACAGTCTTAGCTGTACCAGAGTCACCGCAGAACATACAAGGCTTCTTAAGCTTCATGACTTAAGACAAAAGCCAAGAGTATCTAAGTGTATCAGATGTTGGGACGAGGATTTGATTAAATTTGCGATTGGCAGGTGGAACATACTCTGGAACTTTACGATCCCAAAGAACAAAAGCCATATTCTCCATATCGAAGTAGTTATCGTAAAGAGATGATGAAGGAAGTAGCATTCCAGAGACTGTACGGACAACCTCAGAGAATTTATCTCTATCATCACTCATGAGAGCACCACCGAGAGACCATATAAGGCAGAAGATGAATAGTTTCTCTAATTAGTCAACCTCTTGTGGTACGTTAGGGGCATCAGGAGGTGGAAGCATAGAGTCAATCAAAGTTGTGAACTATTGTACAAGATTTAGATTGGTGCGAGGAGTGATGAATTTTAGGCGTTCCAAGATATCCTCCCCCATTGTACCTTCAAAAATGCGATCAATTAGTACCGGAATATACTTTCCATAGAGTTCATTAAGAGATTCTCCCATGACCTCAGAATACTTATCAACTTTATCACGCACCCAGCGATCATAGTAAGGCTTGTAACCAAGATTCTTAGGATCAACGTAGACCATACCGCAACGAGAAATTGTGGCAGGAGATGCGTATTGTAGATCAAATACTTCGAAAAGAAGGGCGCAATGACGCAGGAGACGGATACGATCACCGTTTGCAAGAGTAAGAAGTTTGTTATCATCCATGACTGAGTTCATGTTTTCAACCCACACTGCATCGACATCTCCATCGAAAACAATCCAGCGGCGCTCTGCTTTTCCTGGGGCCTGGTCTTAATTGGCGTCTTTAAAGGTCTTAGATAGAAGACCGTCAGTCCAATCTCTGCTATCAGGATCAAGAACACCATAAAGTTCATTCAAAGTAACCATCTTAGGGTTAATTGTATCTAGTCTTGTGGGAATTCCAGTGTCCTCCTTTAGAGAAGAGGCAAGAATATTAAGAATAACTGACTTTCCTGAGCCAGTTGGACCGACAACCATAGTTGTGTGACGAGTGCCCATCGTTTCAAACAGCTAAATCATCTTGTTAACTTGGTCATCAAACTTATCTTTATCAGCGTGATCATAGCGGTTCTTCTTCATTTCCTCAATAATCTTATCTTTTAGGTCTTCGTAACCAACTCTATCGGCTTTTAGACCTGGGAACAGATCATTAATGAGACCATGGAAAAGAGGGACATCGTCGAACACGAACTTTGGCATGTTCATATCACGAAGGGCTCTCATCAGCACTATATCTTCACTTATATCAGCATAAGCACGCTTTAGCTGACCTGCCATAACAAGCACTGACTTGATAGCTCTCAGGGCGAAGTCGTAATGATACTGTTTTGAGAGTTACTCTCTGGACAATTTGTAAAGCACAACCATCTTTTTGGCGAGGACCTTAGCCATTGTGAAACCCTCTGACATGAGCATGTTTTCGCAAATAAGCAATAGATCTGGCTGGACCATTGTAACTGGTCTGAAGAGGGCCTTTAAGTTGTCGGGTAGCTCAGAACGACCAGCATAACCTGGGTTCATCGTAATATAGATACCCACAGTTGGGATCAAACGCATATCAGTGTTTAAGAAGTCAATTTTCTTCTTTTGGAAGAAGAGTCCGTTCTGGATAGTCTTGACCTGAGCGGAGACGACTGAGAGCACCTCAGTTGAAATACGATTGAACTCATCGAAGCAACCCCAGAAACCAGTTTGGATAAGGCCGGAGAAAATAATACCCATGGCTACGTAATCTAGGTTCTCACCACAGTTAGTAATAACGCAACGAAGAGCTAGAGACTTTGCGAGATCCTTGACTGTTTCAGTCTTCCCTGTACCAGCAGGACCAGCAGGAGCACCACCAAGGAAGAATGTTAGGGCAGTAGTGAGTGTCATGACGCAACGATCAGTAAGGGGCGTGATGACAAGACGGCCATTAAGCCCTTGATATTCGTAACAATAGTCGAATGTACCAGTACACTGTCTGATTGCGATATCATCCTTCTTCTTGTCCCAGTAGAATCTGAGTTAAGACTCCCATTCGAACTCCTTGGCATCAAGAATGGAGTCACGGACGAACCCGTCAACAATATCTCTGGCGTGCACATCCAAGATAATAAGTGTATTGACTGACTTACGAACAAGGTTTTCGAGATCTTGTCTCACAAGAGCAATAAGATCATTTAGATCAGCATTTTCTTTAGCTAATTCATTCTTCATGGCATGCTTGTCACCTTCCTTGACTCTTCGGAACACATCCTCAACAGAGAATGTCCACCAAATTTATGTGCCAGTCAATGCGACCATACCAAGCTGCTTCTTGATCCACTCCATTCTTTCTTCCTTAGCATAGTAGAAGACTGCCCTCTTAACAATTGTATGAAGTGTTTTCTTCATCTCCTGGTCGATTCTATTCATCCAGTCCTCGACTGCACCCTCAGGCTTTTGAGGGGTCTCAAAGTCATACTTCTCACCCTCGTCGGAAATCATACCGAGTACTTGCTTGTCGCCCTTACCGAAAATAATATCTTTACAGTTATCGAACAACTTAAGTAAGTGAGGAGAAATAGAACGAGGATCTGAGCTACCAAGAATAAGAAGGAGATCGTCATCAGAGATAAAGTAGAAACGGGGGAAGCTCATTTTCTTGGACTCAAGGTAGTTGGTAAGCGACTTCTGGCACTTGTCAAGCTCAGTAGAAATGTTCTTGAGCTCACCAAGACGGTTACCACCCTCGGCTTTTACACAGCACTGAATTACATTTGGATTTTTGAAGGCTCCCTCCATAATTTTCTTATAGGCAGCATCAGTCT
>Ga0078894_10004682_pt1 | contig 10494 bp, 9 predicted proteins | sample LauGreSu1BDMLBSD_2_FD_67506 | JGI IMG/M metagenome (GOLD analysis project Ga0078894, IMG submission 67506) | Freshwater lake microbial communities from Lake Michigan, USA - Su13.BD.MLB.SD (version 4) (version 4) | ecosystem: Environmental > Aquatic > Freshwater > Lake | place: Lake Michigan, USA... | reverse complement strand
CCCCAAGCGTCAGGCGTGAAGGCCCAGCCGGCTTCAGGAAAGCCATCGAGCTCTTGGATGCCCCGTTCAAACTGCGCCAGCCCGCCATTGCCGACGAAGCGCCCGCTTGCCCGTTCTATAAATGACCAATAGCCATAGCCCAAGAGCGACCACATGCCGATGCCCTGAAGCATTTTACCCCAGCTGACATTGCGACTGCGCGGCTCTCCGCCAATAAACGCCGTCATGCGCGGGTCAGCCCATGCCGTGGCATAATCCTCCCAATGCGCAAGCGACATGGGCTCAATGGATAAGCGATCAGTCAAAAGTGTGGGCGCTATCGTTGTCATATACTCCCCCGTCGCCCCAGCGCAGGCTGGGGCCCATCACGTCTCTCAGTCTCGTTCGAAAGGCGAGATAGGCTCCAGCCTGCGCTGGAGCGACGTGGTTTATTGATTAAGCATTTCTGACGAACCTTGCCACAAAGAAACCGTCCAACCCGCCTTGCACTGCCAGCATGGGCGGCATCGTGCGAACATGTCCTTGCGCGTTAGCCGTCACCCCAGCGGGTAACTCTGCGGCGGTCGCGGGCATTATTGAATAATCGGGATGCCGCGCCAGAAATGCCTCGGCCTGCGCCTCGCCCTCATGCGGCTCCAGCGAACAAGTGGCGAATACCAAAGTGCCGCCCGGTTTGACCCAATCCGCCGCGCGGTCGAGCATCGCACTTTGAATCGCGGCCAGATTATTAATCGCCTTCAGGTCGATGCGCTGCAACACATCGGGGTGCCGCCGCATTGTGCCCGTTGCGCTGCATGGCGCGTCCAACAAAATTGCATCGAACGGCTGTGATGGTTTCCAATCCATGACATCGGCGTTGACCCGTTCCGCATTCAACTGCGTGCGTTCCAAATTGGACATCAGCCGATCCATGCGCCGCGCGCTGTTATCGAGCGCAGTGACCGCAAAACCCGCCGCAGATAATTGCATCGTTTTGCCACCCGGCGCTGCGCACAGATCAAGTGCGCGCTTACCCGTGCCATCGCCCAAAAGCCGTGCAGGCAGGCTGGCGGCCAGATCCTGCACCCACCATGCACCTTCATCATAGCCATCAAGTTCTTCGACCGCCGTACCACGCGGCAAACGCACATGGCCGGGCATCAGGCTGACGCCGCTGAGGCGCTCGGCCCACGCATCGGTTGCGGACGGGTCGCGCAAAGCTAGGTCCAATGGCGGCGGTTCGGATAATGCTTTTTGTGCGCCCGCGATCATGTCATCGCCCCATGCTGGGTGCCAGCGCATCATCACCGCCTCTGGCAAGGACGGCAGTTCGGGCAAAGTAACTTCAGCGCGCAGCAAGGATCCGAGCACGCCATGCACCAACCGCCTTGGGCCGCCATCGACCAAGGGCAACGCCGTAGCAATGGCCGCATGGGCTGGCGTGCTCAAGCGCAAAATCTGCGCCAGCGCGAGGCGCAGCACCATCCGCGCCTTGGAATCATCTGGCAGAACTTGTTTGGTCTTGCTGTCGATGAGAGTATCCAGATCCACCGACCAGCGCAAAGTTTCCTGCGCAATCGCAATCGCCAAGGCGCGATCCGGTGGCGAAAGGCCCTTGGTCGCATTGGCCGTCGCTTGGTCCATTGGCGTGCCCATACGCATCACAGTATCAAGCAACCGCAAGGCGGCACGGCGGGTGGGTAAGCCAGAAATTTCGTCAGTCATAACCAAGCGCACTAGGCGTCTGCAGCACACAAGTGAAGAGCGGTTATGCGCGGTTGAACTTGTAACGCCGCATCTTGCAAATGCAGGGATAAGGGCCGATATTCCATACAGGCCATTTCGCTCAAGGAAATTCAAATTATGGGCACGCGTCCGCCACATGTCAAAGCGCCGGAATATCTTTCCAAAAGCCCGCCAATCCCGGAGCCTGAAGAAGTCGGTCGCGCGCCAGAGCCCGATGCCGAACGGCCAGATCCCGTGCGCTATGGTGACTGGGAGTTAAAGGGCGTTGCGATTGATTTTTAGGGTCGGGACCACAACAGTCAGCCTATAAACGGCGCAGACACCTCTGGCCGGACGCGGACGAGCCGTCCTGTTGCTTTATCAATCATCGCCCAAGTCGTATTCGCGCGGACGATCACTTTGCCCTTGGCATCAACAAAATCCACGCGCCGATCAAATTGCGCACCCTTGGGTTCGCTCTCAATCCATGTGCGAGCTGTGACGCTTTCGCCCGCCGCGATGTTCCCGCGATAATCAATTTCGTGCCGCGTCACGACCCAATAATACGCCGCGATATGCTCCGGCGCGGCAACCGCCTGCCAATGCGAGGTTGCCATATCCTGAATCCACCGCACCCAGACGGCATTGTTGACATGACCAAGCTCGTCGATGTCGGTCGGCTGCGCGGTGAAATTGCGGGTGAAGGGTGTCATTTGAAAATAGGTATCGAGTTAACTTATTTTCGCTCTTATCATCGAAACCAACGCCCGGAACGACTCGTTTTCTTCGTCATACGCCATCATCTGTTCAGCGGACGACAGCGAGCTGCTCAACGCCTCCTTCGCTTCTGGCATCAGGTTTTCTAACACATCGGTTTTGAAAACCACATTCAAAATGATCGGATGGAAAACCGCATTAAATGCATTCAGTTTTGCTATATCTTTCGACTGCTGTTTACTTAGATCTAAAATGCCCTGCAGAATACTTATGGTTGCATCGTCCATTTTACTCTACTCCTTTCCCCATCTGCCAAATTATAAACGCCGCCTCTTCGGCATTTTCGCGCAACCGTTCGAACCGTCCGGACTTGCCGCCATGGCCCGCACCCATATTGGTCTTGAGCAACAGCACATTGTCGTCGGTCTTCATCGCGCGCAGCCTTGCCACCATCTTGGCCGGTTCCCAATAAGTGACACGCGGGTCGTTCAGGCCTGCAGTCCACAGCATAGGGGGATAAGCCTGTGCCTTCACATTGTCATAAGGCGAGTAGCTGCGGATATAATCAAATGCGGCCTTGTCGGTGATCGGATTGCCCCATTCGGGCCATTCGCCCGGCGTCAATGGCAGGTCCTTATCCAACATTGTGTTGAGCACATCGACAAAGGCGACATGGCTGACCACCGCGCCGAATAATTCCGGCGCCTGATTGACCACCGCGCCCATCAACTCGCCGCCAGCCGAACCGCCACTTGCGGTTACCTTCCCCTTGCTGGTGAAGCCCAAGTCAATCAGGCCCTTCGCTGCATCGACAAAGTCGTTAAAGGTGTTGGTCCGCTTTGTCAGCTTGCCATCCAAATACCATTGGTAACCCAGATCATCACCGCCACGAATATGCGCAATGGCATAGGCAAAGCCGCGATCGACCATCGACAGGCGGTTGGCGCTGAAGCCCGGCGGCATGGCATAGCCATAAGCGCCATAAGCATATAGATGCAGCGGCTGGCTGCCATCTTTCTTGAAACCCTTTTTGGTGAGGATGGACACCGGAACCTTCGTCCCGTCGCGCGCCGTAATCATGACGCGTTCGGTGACATATTGGCTTGGGTCATATCCGCTGGGGATTTCCTGCACCTTCAGCGTTTCCAGCTGGCCATCGGCGAGGGTGTAGTCAAACACCGTGTCGGGCGTGACCATCGATTCATAGCCAAGCCGCAGTTTCGTCACATCATATTCGGGATTATCGCCCAAGCCAGCGTCATAGCTTGCCTCAGGAAATTTTATCCGTTCGACTTTTTTAGCATCCGCATAATCACGGATTTCGACTTGATCGAGGCCGTCAATACGGCCTTCGGTCACATAGAAATTCTTGAACAATGACAGGCCGGTCAAATAATGGCGGTCGGAACCGGCAATCAATGTTTTCCAGTCGCCGGGCGCCTTCATGCTGGCGGTGGCCACACGGAAATTCACATGCTCATCATTGGTCAGAATGAATAGAGTCCCGTCGCGGACATCGACGCTATATTGGCGGCCTTCCTTGCGCGGGGACACCAATATGGGCGTTGCGGTCGGATTATTGGCTGGTACCAAGCGCACTTCGCTGGTGACATTGTCGCCTGTGCCGATGACGATCCAATCCTCTTGCGCGGTCAGACCAACACCGACGCCAAAGCCGATATCGTCTTCCTTATACAGCAATTTAGCCTTGCTGAGTTCGTCACCCAATTTGTGATACCAGGCATTGTCGGTCCGCCAATTGTCGTTGGCAAGGCCATAGACAACGCCCTTCCCATCCGATGACCAAACAATGCTGGACAGCGTGCCGGGGATGATGTCGGCCAATTTCTGGCCGGTTTCCAAATTGCGGAAATGCAGGTCAAAGCGCTCAGACCCATTATCATCGTAGGCATACGCCAAAATCTTGCCGTCAGGGCTTATTTCTGCGGCACCAAGGCGGAAATAAGCCTTGCCCTTTGCCAATTCATTTTCATCAAGGATAAGCTGCTCCGCACCGCCTGCAACGGGCTTGCGATAATGCTTGCGATATTGCGCGCCTTCTTCGAATTTCGACCAATAGATATAGTCGCCATCCTTTTGCGGAACGCTGCTGTCATCCTCTTTGACGCGGCCTTTCATTTCCTGAAAAATCGTTTCGGTCAGCGCGGCCTGCGGCGCCATTTGTGCTTCGAAATACGCATTTTCAGCGCCCAGATGATCGAGAATTTCCTTGTCATCAATCGTCGGATAGCTTGGATCACGCAGCCAGTGATAATTATCGGTAATCGTCACTCCATGATGGGTCGTCTGATGCGGCCGCTTTGCGGCGACGGGCGGTTTCATGTGCGCGTTGGCTGTTTCGGTCATGGCTTCTTTCTGGGCGTATGCGGGCGAGGATAATGCGCTGGTTGCAAAAATGAGTGGGAGCAGTGCTTTCATGAGACGACTTCCTCGCGTATATGGAATTCCTAACCATATGAACGGAAGTCCGACATGTCTACCTATGAAGCCCGCCTTGCTGCGCTACGTGCGCAACTGAAGAACGAACAGCTCGACGGTTTCGTCGTGCCGATCTGCGACGAACATATGTCGGAATATGTCGGCGATTATGCGCAGCGGCTTGGCTGGCTCACCGGTTTTGGCGGGTCGGCGGGTTCTGCCGTGGTCTTATCCGAAGAAGCTGCGATCTTCACCGATGGCCGCTACACCCTGCAGGTGCGCGAACAGGTCGATGGCAGGCATTGGCAATATGTGAGCGTGCCGCAAACGAGCATCGCTGACTGGTTGCAAGACCATGCCCCCGGTGGCGCGCGCATTGGCTATGACGCATGGGTCCACACCAAAGGCTGGGTCGAAAGTGCGACCAAGGCACTGGCCGCCAAGGGCGCGGAGCTCGTTGCAGTGAAAAGCAATCCAATCGACAGGGTGTGGGCTGAACAACCGCAGAAAAGCGTGGCCAAGCTGATCGTACACGACACCCAATATGCAGGGCAGAGCAGCGCCGAAAAACGTGCCGCTGTGGCCGAGTGGCTGACGACGCATAACCTCGATAGCACCGTCATTTCCGCGCTCGATTCGGTGGCGTGGTTGCTGAATATCCGCGGCTCCGACGTGTCGAACACGCCGGTCGCGCTTAGCTTTGTGCTGGCTTATGCCGATGGCACGGCGGACCTGTTTGTCGCGCCCGAAAAGATTGACGACACCGTCCGCGCGCATCTGGGCAATGCCGTGCGCTTGCGCGATCCGTCGGAGTTCGTACCCAAATTGCGTTCGATGAATGGCAAACGCATTGCTGTTGATCCCGACCGGGCCGTGTCCGCAATCTTTGGCGCACTGCAAGCAGGCGGCGCACATATCATCGAAGCGCGCGATCCGACCATCCTGCCCAAGGCAGTCAAAAACCCTATCGAACAATCTGGCCACCGCGCGGCACAAGCCCGCGATGGTGCCGCGTTAAGCCGGTTCCTGCATTGGATGCACGAGACCGCATATAAAGGCGAACTGAACGAGTTATCCGCCGCCGCCCGGCTCAAGGCATTCCGCGAAGATACAGGAAAGCTGCACGATCTGTCGTTCGACACCATCTCCGCAACTGGCCCCAATGGCGCGCATTGCCATTATAAGGTCGATGAAAACACCAACCGCAGCATTGAACCCAACAGCATCTATCTGGTCGATAGCGGCGGGCAATATCTGGACGGCACCACCGACGTCACGCGCACCATCTGGGTTGGTCCAGGGCAGCCCACCGCCGAGATGAAAGATCGCTTCACCCGCGTACTAAAGGGCCATATCGCCTTGGCCTGCGCGGTCTTTCCCGAGGGCACCAGAGGCGCGCAATTGGACAGCATGGCACGCGCACCCTTGTGGCAGGCCGGCTTGGATTACGCCCATGGCACGGGTCATGGCGTCGGCAGCTTCCTTGCCGTGCATGAAGGCCCACAACGCATCGCCAAATTCGCCGGCGGACAAGCCGGCAGCGACGAGCCGTTGCAAGCAGGCATGATCCTGTCGAACGAGCCTGGCTATTATAAATCAGGCGAATATGGCATCCGCATCGAAAATCTGGTGCTGGTCGAAGAACGTGACATTACCGGCGCGGAAGGCCGCTATTTCGGGTTTGAAACGCTCACCTTCGCACCCATCGACAAGAATTTGGTGGATGTCGGCTTGCTCAACGCGGACGAACTGCGCTGGTGGAATGAGTATCATGCCAAGGTGCTTGCGATTGTCGGGCCGCAGTTGGACGGCGAAGATTTGGCCTGGACGACGGAGGCGTGTGCGGGGTTGGCGGCAAGTTAAAGCGCCTCAAAGCTTATGATGCGCGCCCAAGCTTGCGCGGATCCGGTCAAGCGTTGCTTTGCGGATGGCATTCTTGTTCCATGCATAGGCAGGGGCGGGGAGTTGCGCGAGTTGGCTGGCAACGGCTAAGGCTTTCACTTCCACCTCATCTGCTGGTGCCAGCAGATCAAGATAGCCCGCTTCCAGAGCGCCTTGCGGGTTGTAAATATTGCCCTGAATCATCGCGCGGGTCAGGTGCGACGGATTGAGCCGATCACGTGCCAGCTCCATCGCGAAGATGGGCAAGTTCATACCCGTAATCGCTTCATTCGCGCCAATTTTATAGTCGCCCGCGGTGCCGACACGCGTGTCGCAGGCGTGTAGGATGAACACACCCATTGCGATCGCATGGCCGGTGCAGGCCGCCACGACGGGCAACGGCCCGCCATAAAGACGCAGCAACAATTCCGCGCCTGCATCGAGCAATTTATACACGCCGTCCGCGCCAAGGCTGGCAAAAGCATTCAGGTCAAACCCTCCCGAAAACCGGCCTTCGCGGCCGGTCAGGACAATGGCTTTGGCTTCGGCCTCGGCGGTGTCGAGCGCGGCGTTCAAAGCGGCCAACATGTCGAAATTGATCGCATTGGCCTTATTATCGTCCATGCGGATCAAGGCGATGTCGTTGGTGATCTGGACAGTGGCGGACATATTTGCTCTCCCTTGGTGTAGTCATCCGACTAAAGCCCTGCTTTACGTTCACGTCAACTTGAAAAGTTGTGCGTGCCGTCTCACACCCCAGGCATTATTCCAGCACATCCCTACACCAGACCAACACCCGAAAATTTGAGGCATCTTCATGACCCAGACATTTTCCGAATACACCCCCGCCGACGTCTGGGAATGGAATACCGAAAATGGCGGTCAATTCGCCAATATCAACCGACCAATTGCAGGCGCCACCCATGACAAAGAACGTCCGGTCGGCAGGCATCCCATGCAGCTCTATTCGCTTGCTACGCCCAATGGTGTGAAGGTCACGGTGATGCTTGAGGAGTTGTTGGCGCTTGGACATCGCGGCGCAGAATATGATGCGTGGCTGGTCAACATCCGTGACGGCAACCAGTTTTCGAGCGGCTTTGTCGATGCCAACCCCAATTCCAAAATCCCCGCTTTGTTCGACCATTCAACGCCCACACCAACGCGTGTGTTCGAGTCCGGTTCGATCCTGCTGTATCTGGCAGAGAAATTCGGTGCGTTCCTTCCGACCGAGCATCATGCACGAACTGAGACCATCAACTGGCTCATGTGGCAAATGGGCAGCGCGCCTTATTTAGGTGGGGGCTTTGGTCATTTTTACGCATATGCGCCGTTCAAATTCGAATATGCCATTGACCGTTTTGCGATGGAGGTAAAACGGCAATTGGACGTCCTAGATCGCAATTTGGCGGAGCGCGAATATATGGCAGGCGATGCTTATACCATTGCCGATATGGCGATTTGGCCCTGGTATGGGGCGCTGGTCAAAGGGCTGATTTACAACGCAGGAATGTTCCTTTCGGTGCATGAATATAAAAATGTCATCCGATGGACCGATCAGATCGCAGAGCGGCCCGCCGTTAAGCGCGGGCGCATGGTCAACCGCGTGATGGGCGACCCCGCCAGCCAATTGCATGAACGACATGACGCAAGCGACTTCGACACCAAAACGCAGGATAAGGTCAAAAATACGACCTGATAGCTGTCTGTCCGTCGTCAGAACTAACTGACAATCATCGTATAAGGACGCCTTTCACGCCTTGCGGAAATGATATGTTAGAATGTTTTCGATGACTTAGCAGAATACTTCAGGTGTTAACGGATTCTCCGGTTCAAACAACTGGTCGGGAACCCAGGTTCCAGTGCCTGAACCATGGCGGCTTCGTCTCTAAGGTCGTTGCTCGGACGATTTCATATTCGGCTTATTGCCTTCGCTTAATGTATCTTCTTCATAGCCAACTATTACTTTCCCGCGTTTGATCCTGCCTTGTTTGAGCAGTATCTCGGTCTTTCCCTTGATCTGGTTTGTGTAGGAAGTGATCGCAAAAGTTCGCGAGTCATTTACAGGTTTGCCGTTGATGGTCAGATTGCCGATCACATGATCTGCATGACCGCCTTCCATGTCAGCGATGTCATATTCATAAGAGTTGACCTTAAACGTTTTCACAGCAGCGAATTCTTCATAGACTTCATCCCACATATATTGCTGGAAATGCTGTCGAAGGTCGCTGTCGAAATTTGTGAAATAGAAACGCGCCACATCTTTGTAGATCTTGGAGACACCACCGCGGCTGAAGGCGCGCAGCGAGTTTACAAACTCGTTAGCATTCTGATCGAGGAGGCGGTCGACGTTTTCTGCAGTAAATGATTGCCCTTGCATCGAGGGTGATCCGATGTCGCCCAAGAAGAAGCCGTAAATGACCTTTGGATCTTCCCAGTTGGGGTATACGATATTTTCCCTGATGTCGCGCAGGCTTAGCTTCGAACCGTTTACGGAAATCACTTTTGCGTCTTGGAGAGGAACCTTGCCCTCGCCAATCAACAGATTGCTAGGTTTCATAACGGGATAGTTCTCGGCGATCAGCATCGTCACTGTCAAATTGTGCAGGTTTATCCAATAGACCAACTGCTCTTGTTTGGGCAATGCCGCTATCTCGGTTGTGTTGGCGAGATCCTCCAGGTCGCGTTTATATTCCTGAAGTGTGAGGACATGTTCCGCTCTCAGTTTCGAAAAGGGAATCTTGTTCCCTTCCAGACGATAGGGCGATGTATGTTCCGCGACGAAGCGACTGCCGGTCAAAGGCTCCGGTTTGGGCGCGACTTGGCGGGTGGAAACGCCCGTGAGGAATACAAGATTGTTGAGAATTTCGTTCCAATAGTTATAATCGATTTTCAGATCTTTTTTTGGCGCTGGCACGAATTTCGCGAATTCCGGCGAAACCACAATGCGATCAGACCGCTCGCCTGGGGCTTGCAACGCAAGGGACTGAGCAGGTATCATCAATGACAGCGCCACGATGCTGGAATGTAAAAACGAATATCGCATGAATCGATCCTTAAGCCGACATTTCCTCATTGGTTGTAAATTTACCTAATTTGCAATGAGATTTTAGCGAGAGAGCTTTGAGCGCAAGCATTTTTGCGCTTTACCAAGCCAGACGCATGAAAGTAGTATTGCCTACAATCTTTTAGAAGCCCTGAACTATTCCGCTTGGCTGGTGCAGGCACTCGCGCCTGAGTGCGATCTGCGCGTCGGCAATTCCCAGCTCTGCAGCCTTAGGGTAACAATTAACAGCCATCGCAACGTCCTGCGCTACCGGATCTCCTGCATTGGCTATTCTTATAAGGTCAGCGAAGTCTTTTCACTCATAAGCAGCTTCTGCATTGTCGCTCTTTGTGCATGCAGGATGTGGTGGTACCAGAAACAGTGCCAGCAAGCCTAAAAGCAATGGTTTCTTCATAACGCCTCACAATACTGACTAAAAATCTATCATGTTTCTTTGAATGGGCAATTGTAATTGCTTCAGTTCGATCAACCGAGCAGAATAATATGTGAGAAGGAACTGTGGGTCCCATTAGCCAGAATAAGGGGGCGCCTCAGTGGGGTCACGTAAGGTAGGTTTTCGAAGGGGGTGGGGTGTATTTGGGTGCGAGGCAGTCGGCGACTAGCCCTGCACAAAGGTAGGTAGAAAGGTGGGTAAATCCACACTTTCCAGGCAAGTCTTTGATATATTTAAATGCGTGGCGGAGACGGAG
>Ga0078894_10004681_pt1 | contig 10499 bp, 15 predicted proteins | sample LauGreSu1BDMLBSD_2_FD_67506 | JGI IMG/M metagenome (GOLD analysis project Ga0078894, IMG submission 67506) | Freshwater lake microbial communities from Lake Michigan, USA - Su13.BD.MLB.SD (version 4) (version 4) | ecosystem: Environmental > Aquatic > Freshwater > Lake | place: Lake Michigan... | reverse complement strand
AGGAAGTCGGTGAGATCTTCACGATCCCCCGCGACGTTGTAAGTAGTGCTAAGAGCCATAAACTAATGTTTAACGAGTTTGTTTGGCCGCTTCTCGGGCCAGGAGGAATTGGACTGCTTCGTTTGTCGTGACTCCACCCTTCTTGGACAGATGCTGCCGGAGGGCCTCAACCTGCGTGGCCGACTTTGTGGAAGACGGAACGCGGCTTTCGGAACTTCCAGAAGTGGCAACGGTTTGACTGCTGGGCGGCTTGCTGGAGGGGATGACGCCAGGCTTTGTCGGCTTGGCTTTACCCTTCTCCTTGGCCTGCAACGCTTTGAGCCCCTCAATCTGCACTCCGATGATCCATTCCGCATTGGGAAGGTTCTTAAGCCACGGCATTTGCAGGTAAGCCTGCTGGGCCGCGACGTACTCGGGAGTGGACTTGTCTTTCAAGAAGGGGAACTTCTCGTAGGCAAGTTGTTGAGCTTGACCGCGTTGCTGCAGAAACTGCGTTCGGGCAGGGATATCATCCTCCAACGTTTTTTCAGCGTTGATGATGATGGTGTTCAGCGCCTCCCGATCCAATAACTGTCCTTCAAGCTGTATGGGCTCAAAGTTGGTCTTGGCGAGCTGCTGCTGCGCGAACCGCTTGGCTTCCTTGGCCTGTTGGGCTAAGGACTGGAGACCGTTGTAGTCCTCAATCTGGGCGAGTGGCACCGTGCCTTGCGGCAGGGGAGCAATCGGCACCGGAGCAGGTTGCGCCTGCTGCTGTTGCTGCGACTGCCGAGCCATCTCCAGCTTGAGTTCATTCAACTGGGCCTCAACGGCCTTGCGCTTCGCGACTTCCTTGCCGATGCGCTTGTTGATATTCTTCTGAATCTCTGGCGAGATCTGAGAAGGAACTGAGTCCTCTTCGGCTTCCGGTTCCGTGGCTTGCGCCTCGGGCTCGGGGGCCTCGGATTCGACAGACTCGGCGGGTGCCGCTTCTGTGGATGCGGGTTCTTCAGCCTTGTCGGGCTGTGCAACCTGTTCCGCTAGTTTAGCTTGGGCTTGTGCGTTTTCCGCCTGCATATTAAGCAGACGTTGCGCGGCCTGAGCTACACTCAGATTGCTGTTTGGTGCATCGCTTTTTGTCTCGGGCGCCGGGGGCGCTTCAACTGGCTGCGAAGTGGCTTGGACTGTATCGTTAGACATCGTGGGTTTAAAGCCCCCAAGGGCGGGACAGGGCGGGTGCCCAGTGCCATCAGCCGTGATTATATCACGGACCTATGTCAAGCGGTATTAGAGCATCTTATCCCTGCTCGTCAGCTACCGCCTGCTGCACCTGAGTGGCAATATAGTCATCAAACAAGTTGATGATAGCCTCATAGGCCCGCAGTTCTCCAATGACGGCAGCAGTCAACTTTTCGTCGCCCACTGTCACATCGTTCATCAGATCCAGCATTGTGTTCCGCTGGATTTCGCGCAGATGATCGATGAACTCTTGAAACGCCTCGGTTGGAGCCAAACGGCTAATGGCGACTTGGAGCAGTTCCACCCGTTCGCGGGCGGTGGTGAGTTGTCGTTTACGCGGAGGCATTACGAGGAGAGGTAGTGGCAGGCATCGGGCCAGGCATCTGGGCACCTAGGCGACCGATGGTGGCATTCTGCTGCTGTTGCTGTTGGAACTGGTACTGCTTGGCGCGGGCGTCGATGCGCTCGCGGAACGCTTGGTCCTGACCGTACCGGCGCTGAACGTCAGGCTGCTGCAGGTACTGCTGGATGACCTGCAGGCCAAGCTGCGGCGGCGTGCCGATGCGGATGTTCTTCGGGATGCCAGCGAAGATTTGAGCAAGATCCTGCTGCTCGTCATTGACCACCTGTTGCTGGCCCGCCTTTGCCGGACGGATGATGCGCTCGGCAATGTTGGGATCGATAGACGAGACAAACGCCTGGAAGAGCGCGGACCAATCGCAGACGCCGTCGCGGTCAAGGGACTGAGCACCTTGGATGATCGCGGTCCACTTTTCCGCCATTGACTTGAAGTCGGTGCTCTGAACGTCCCACGAGAGGTAGAAATCAAACTCCTCGTTTACATCACCCTTCTCAAACATCATTGCGTCAGCGTCTTTAACGCCCATCACGCGGAAGACGACCTGTTCCTTGCCGTACTGCTTGTAAAGCTTCCAGATCTGGCGGAAGCTCTTGGAGAGGCAGGTAAGGAACTTGTTGATCTCCCACTGGTTGTAGATCGGATCAACGGACGGATCGCCCTTCTGGGCCGCAAAACCGTTGTACTCCTTAAACGACGACTCCAAGAGGGCCTCGGAGTTTTCGGTGTTCATATCCGGCACAGGCCGGTCGGCGTAGTGATACTCGTTCGGACGCCGCTCGGAAATCAGCGCACCCGGACCCCAACGGCCCGGAGGACGGCCTTGCGGGTAGCAGATGGGTGGCAAGATCGCCAAGGACGCTGCGTCAATGCGGCTGTCCTTGTGCGCCTTGATCTGATCCTGCCACGGCTTACCCGGCTCCGGCACGCCACGGGAATCGTGCAGCTTGCGGCTCAGGTACTCGCGACGATAGAGGACAAACGGATACTCGCCGTGAGCGTAGCCTAGCAGGCCGTGCTTCGCAAAGCCAGGCTGTTTGTCGTCAGGCGGCATCTGCGGGTGAAACACCGTACAGTAAATGCCGGGAACGCCATCCTCGTCCGACAGACGCTGATAGGCGTATACGATGCCGATCTTGTCCGTAAACCGCTGCTGCGTGTAGACGAATGAGCGGCTGATCGGCTGCATATACTCGGACGGGCTGATGGTGATCAGCCGTCCGCGCTGCGTCTCAATCGCCTTCTCCACCCAGTCCTTGTCCCAACCGTCGTCGCGCACCAATTGCCGGAGTTGCTCGGCGGTAAAGTACTCGACGCGGTAAATGCCGGGAACCCGCTCCAGATCCAGCGAGAAGGACGGGATGAACAGATTTTCATCCAGATTAAAGGCCCGCAGGACAGGATAGGATCGCTCAGGCCCCTCGACCGGCACGCTGGTCTCGCCGGTCTTCCGCAGCTCCTTCAGCATCTTGGTGGCCTTGGACCGGCTGCACCCGTATTGCTCTTCAAAAATGGACTTCAAATCCTCTTCAGCAGCCTTGTCTTCAATAAGGGCAGCAATATCGATCTGCGGAAACTGAAGCTGCAGATCCTCCAACCGAACGTTGACGAGCACCTTCTCGCGCCGCTTCTCCCAGAATTGGCCCATAACGGCCAACCCCTTTTCGTTCATATAGTTGGAGGCGATCTCAACCTCACGATGAACCTCGGGAATCTGCGTCTGGATCAGCCAGCGCATAAAGTTGGTCACCAGATTGGACCGATCCATATCGTTGGTGCCTACGGGCACCGCCGACAGATTGGCCCGCTGGAAGGCCATACACTCCATCGCGACCTTCTTGTTGATGATGTTATCAACGAGGAAAACGCGGAGGTCGGACGCGCCATCCCAAGGAGTAGGGCTGGTCTTGCTGCCCTCGCGGGAGTGCTTCTTGCCATCCGCCGACTGGCCGTTCCAAATGGCGTAGCGGGTCTGATAGTTCAGCCTACACTGGTCGATGTACGGCTGGTTGTCGCGAACGCAGTCCTCATAAGCCTTGCGGAGGAGGTTAAAATCAGGAGCGTCGTCGCCAGAAGGAGCTAGCTGGAGTCCAGGATCGTTAGGGACAGAAGTCTGGAGGGAGTCGATGGAACTCATTGCTTAGGGCGCTATGCGTAAGCCCATTCCAAGGCAAGTTAATAGCTCCACGTCCGGTTGTCGGTTTGCTGCATTGCCTGCGGGTCCATAAACTCGCAGTTGGCGACGAGCAGATAACGCAGGCAGTCCACTGGATCTTTGGTCGCCTCTTCCTTGCCACCCTTGGCCGTGTACTCACTCATTGAGTAAATGAGATTCTGACAGCGATCCGAGATGTAGAGCCGGGGGCCGTTAAGGGCGGTAATGGGCTTACTCTCATCGTAGGACAGGAGGCCGTTGATCAGTTGCAGGCCGTTCTCAATCTCCACGCCGGGGGCGGGGATGAACGTCATTCCCACGTCGTCCAGCTCGGAGATGATGGTGGTTGCCCCTTCGGCGGACTGCCTTTCCGCCGCACCGAGGCGCGGGTCAATGAGCCTTTCTTGAATCGTTTCACCGTTCTCACATTGCTCGATAAGCTCGACGTAGTCACGGATGCCTTTCTTTGAGCCTTTCTGGGCTGGACCGGCTTTGCCTTCGGGTCCGCTGCCGGGGAGTGCCCAGTCGTCATAGTCGGGCCACTCGCGGTAGACCCACCAGGTGCCAGCGGCGTCGATGGCGACCCAGAGCATAAACCAGTTCTTCGATCCAGCAGGGTCCAAAGCCATATACCGAGTGACCGCATAATTTGGGTCACGTACAAAAGGCAGCGTTTCATATGGGATTACGTTAACCTCCTTATTGAATCCAGGGAATACGGAAGTGATAGACTTAGTCGGGATACCGTAGGCGCGGGCTAGCACTTCGTCTCGGGGACGACCTAGCAGCTTTTTAGTGAAGTCGGACGTATCGAGGAAGGCGTTGTCCTCCGTCCAGAAATAGTAGATCGCCGTGTTAGGCCGGGACAGCGACTCCTGCATAATCGGCAGTTCCTTGCCTACCAGCGGGGCAAACCGCTTCTTGAGGGTCTTCGTCTTGCCTAGGATGTCCTGCACCAGCGGCGTCCAGCCCGTTAGGGTGGTAAACGTCAGCAGGATGCGTCCGTGGAAATCGCTCGTTCGGTATTGCAGCGTCTCCCACATCTTCTGCGGGCACTCCTCATCGCACCAGATCAAGTGGGCCTTGTAGCCTTCCGCAATCTGCGCGTCGTTGGCGTAAGCCCGGTAATTACTGAACTTGATCGACCCACCGCGCACGGCACCGGACAGCGGGGGCAGAATGCAGATGTTGTCGGTAAACCCGTTCTTCTGACTGTACTGGACGGAGTGATTGAGTCCTTTCTTGGTGGGCAGGCGCCGGATGCCAATGGGCAGGGCATCATAGATCATCCGCTGCTGGTCCTCGATGCTCCGGTCTTCGTTGACGTGATAGGCCCGGACCTCGGCAGAGGGGATGCTGCCGCAAGCCCACACGCATAACCGGCTGGCAAAAATCGATTTCGACGAGCGGTTGCCACCTAAGATGATGTGGTTCTGGTACTTACCCCAGTTTGCCATCACCTCCTGCCACATTGGCAGCGTCCAGCCGGCTCCAACCGGGTTTTCAAGCGCCTGTTTGTTGCGCTCCTCCCGAAAAGCGAGGTACTCGATCAGCTTTTCCTGCGGCCAAGCTGCCAATTCCTCCCGCTCCGGGATCGGCACCCACGGGATACCGAACGTGGGCGTGAAATCATCCGCAAAGTGTACGTCACCGAGTGGCATTGCGCTTTTTAAGGTTTACGGCGTAAGACTGACGGGCGGAAAGGAGCTGTTCCCACGGGATAATGCCTTGGCCGTCCACGTTTAGGCCGGCGGGCTCAGCGATGATGGACAAACGGGCGTATTCCCGCGCTCCCTCCACGTCCGGCTCAATGAGCCACTCATCCACGCAGCGTTTGGTTACCATTTCCATCTGCTAGAACCGGCCTGGGCTGAAGCAAGTGGCTAAAACCGGCCATAAACCTTATAAGATACGCTAATATCCATAGAAATGCCTGACTTTAACGTTTCCGGCACTGCGTCCGTGGACCACCGTGCAGTTTCCTCTATGAAACGCATCCTTATTGCCACGCCGCTCAAGGGCGACATCCCCCGCAGCTACTTCCGCACCAGCCTGCAGCTCGCTGCGGCTAAGGTTCCTGACGTTAAATTCGACTGGTGTATGCTGGAAGGGCCTGCGGTACAGCAGGCGCGCAACGAATTGGTCGCTTACGCCTTTGAGCACAAGTTCGATGAGATGATTTGGTGGGACAAGGATGTGCTCGCTGAGCAGCACGGCGAGGATGTGACGGCTGGAGCCATCCTGCGGCTGCTAAAACACGATGTGGACATTGTCTGCGCGATCTACTCCACCCGTTCACTCAAGACCCATTGGCATATGCACCTCATTCCTGGCGAGGAAGCCAACGAGGAGGGGCTGCAAAAAGTGTCTAGGTCGGCCCTTGGCTTCTCCAAGATGAAGATGGATGTCTTCAAACGCGTCGCCCAGATGAATGCGTGGCGCAAGGGGGTGTTGGTGGATCCCAATCACCCGCCGCATCCATTGCACGAGTTCTTCCCGATGGGGCTCCAGGGGCCGAACACGCCGGAACGCCGGCTGGAAACTATCCGTGAGACTCTAGGTGAGCCTGCCAAGAACAACGACATTATGATCGAGCGCATCAAGCGGCTTATCGACCTCAAGTACGATGAGCCCAACGTGTTTGTCTCGGAGGACTATTGGTTCTGCGATTTGGTGCGGAAGGCGGGCATCGACATTCACGTTGATACCAAGCTCATTATGTCCCACTCGGGCAAGGTAGCCCTGCCAATCGAGACCCCGCAGCTCCTAGAAATGCTGTCTGAGCCGTGGCGCAAGGACGAGATCAAAGCCATCAAGGCTGAAATGCTGGCGCAGAAGGAGGCTTCCAAATGAGAGAGTTCACCAACAACTGGTTTCAGCAGACGGCGGAAACCAACTTCGCCAACAACCTGCTGCCAAAGAAGGCCGAGTTCAAGAAAGCGATGGAAATTGGCTGCTACGAGGGCCAAGCCACCTGTTGGCTGCTCGACCATATGGCGTTCGATCAGATTCATTGCGTCGATACGTGGTTGGGCAGCGCCGAGCACTTGACCGTGCCGATGGTGCAGGTTCACGACCGCTTTGTCCGCAACACCAAATTGGAAGACGGCGGTCCCGCGCAAACTTGGGTTAACAAGTCGATTTACCACCTTGCATCCTGTGTGGCGCATAAAGATCGCGGGCACTACGACTTCATCTACGTTGATGGTAGCCACATCGCCAAGGATGTGCTGACGGATGCGGTGCTGGCCTGGCAGATCCTGCGGCCCGGTGGGTACATCGCCTTCGATGACTACACCTGGACGGAGAAGCCTCGGCAGGAGGCCAACCCGCTGGACAACCCACGGCTGGCGATTGATGCGTTTTACACCATCTTTCGCCGGGAGGCGGTCATCCTGCCGTCCACCCAGCATCAGGTCTGGCTGATGAAAGTATGAGTCCGATCATAACGGAACCAACCCGCTACGAGATTCGTGAGACGGAACGGAAAGCTCGCGACGAAATAGCTAAGACCTATGGCCGTCGTTCACGAGCTGAGGCTGGTCAATTAAAGTCTCGCGTGCAGCAGCTCTACAAAAACGGAATGACCCAGCAGCGGATTGCCGACCTGCTGGGCATCAAACGACACCTAGTCCACTACTACCTAAACAAGTCAAAAGCTTAGACAGGATCCTCATCCTTCAAAGCCTCTGCCATCATCTGCTGGCGGCTAGGCTTAGTTACGGCGGGCGTCACTACTTCAGCCTCCACAGTCGCGGGGGCTGGCTGAGAGACATCCGCCGTAGCCATTTTACCAGTCAGCTTGGCAAGGATCTCCTCCTTGCTCATTGAGCCATAGTTGTTGACCTGGATGTTAACGTTGGCGTTGCCCACCGCAGCCGCCCCAGCCATCCGCTGACGTTTGTCCATCGCCACGGACAGGTTGAACCCCAGGTTGTTGAGTGGGGTCTCGTCCACGGTATCCAGCATTCGGTCGAGGATCTTGTCGGCCAAGCAGTCGAGCTTGCCCATCAGCCGCTGGTTGAACTCCTCGACGCTCATCCCCACCACCCGCTGGAGCATCAGCCGGTCGTCCCGGCTAACGTCCTTCAGCAGGCCGTGCTTAGCCAGGCCAATGCCCTTGGTCTCAATGGTGGCCTGAGCCACTGCATTGATCAGCTTCTGGGGCTGGTAGCTCTTCTTGGGACTGTGCGGGTTCTTCTTTAGGCTCATCGGCTGTAAGCGGCATACGCGGCGTTCCTGGCCTGCTCCATAAAGTCAGTCGCAGACGGGTTGTAGTCGGGCCCAGCCGCAGGCTCCTCAGCTACCACCACTGGCTCAGGCACAGCCACAGGTTCAATCACGGGCTCAGGCTCCACGGGCCTAATCTCTAAGGCAGGGCTTACGAATTCATACTCCGCATCCCGCCCATCCGCACTGACCCACACTCGCCGCACCATCCTCTTCTCCGCATACGTCAGCACCCGCCCCCCAATCTCCGCTTTCGCCCACTTCTTCTCCCCCACCTGCACCTCCACATACCACTTGTTCCTGCACCGAATCCCCACCACCCCCTCAGCCTCCAACGGCCACCCACCCAAACATTCTTCTACCTTAACCTCCTCAGTATCAGCACCACTACTACTTCCAGCTTGACGACCTGCCTCAACCCCCTCCACCTCCCCCTTAGGGGAGGCAACGATGAGCGCCAGCGAATCGGCAGGGAGGCTTAAATGAGCCTCAGCGGCTACGGCAGGCCCAGCAGCCATAGCAACTAACTGGATTTGTAGCCCAAGGTCCACAGGCCCAGAAGCCTCCGCATCTAGTTCGCACTGCAAAATTTGACCTATAGGGGTGGAAGTATGCCCATTCTCCGGCCCCCCGGCCTGGCTGACCCCCTCCCCCCCTCTCGGCGCTGGGGCGGGGTGGGTGGCGGCCGAGGGCGGCCGGAGGCCGAAGCCGGCCGGCGGCTCGGCCGGTGGCAGGAGGTTGCAGGCTCGCGCCCAAGCGGCCGCTTCTTCAAGCCGGCCGGAGGCAATCAACTGACGGTGCCAAGAGCGCTGACCTTGCTTTTGTCGGTTGGACGGCCTGCCTTCGCCCTTTGGGGTGGGGGGAGGGTCTGGCGAGGGAGAAGGGGGGAGGGTGGAGGACATAGGTGGAGGGTTGCATAGGATGGGGGGACTATGTCGAGGGAAAACTAATAGTAAAACCTGGGCCCATAAGGCTAGCTACTAGGTAGCTTGGGCGCAAAGGTTGCGCTTGGCAAGGGAGGGAAAGCAAGGAAAGGTCTGCCCCGATGAATATCAAAACGCTACTTAATCACCTCGGCCCGCACTCGGGCTTAAATGCCGATTGGTCCGTTGAGGCTTGGTCCCTTGGGCGCGGCCTATGGTTGCTGGATAACGAGGACGGCACCTTTGCCCTAGTCCACCGCAAGGAAACCGTCCAAGGCTTATTTGAAACCACAGACTTGGGCACGCTGACGGTTGGGGAGGATGTTGAATAATGAAACCCGAATCCGAAAACGTCACTTGGTCCGACTACCTGTTTGCTGCGCTACTTTGCGCGGTCCTTGGCCTTGGATTTGCTTACGCTGCTTAACCCTCAAAACCCGATAAAATGAAAATCACCCTAACTGAGTCAGAGTTCGTCAACCGTTTCCGCGCCATCCGGCCAAATCAGTTTTCCGTTGAGGCCTTGCGCGCCTTGTTCGACTTCCTTGACGAACAAGAGCGGGATTTGGGCGAGGAGCAGGAGTTGGACGTTATCGCCATCTGCTGCGATTGGACGGAATACCCTTCCGCGCTGGAGGCCGCCGAGGCTTACGGATTTAAGGCGAAGGATTCGGAAGACGAAAAGGCCGACAAGGCTGAGGAAGACGCGTTTTGGTTTCTCCGTGACGAAACGACGGTCCTCGAGTTGGAGTCCGGCGCTGTCGTCGTTCTGAACTACTGACGCTGCAGCCTTGCGTTCCCCTTGCCAGTCGAGGCGAGGGGATAGCAAGGCGGCACGTAGCCGCCGATTTAAAACCGAAAACTAGCAAGCCCAAAATGAGCCACAATACGTTCGTCAAAGTTCGCTTCGCCTCGCCTAGCCATCAAACGGCTGGGCTCGTGTTCACCTCGCCTCAACTGCTTCAGCACAACATTTCCAGCCTTTCGCGCTTGTTCCCTTCGAAGGAATTTCTGCGCTTAGGTTCGCGTTTTGTGAGGCTGGAAATGTCGCAGGAGTTCGCGACCTTTGAGCAAGCCTTCGCGCACGAGTTCGCCAGCAAGTAAGCGACAACCAATCAAAAAATGAAAAACCATACCCGTACTGTTTCCGAGGTTTGCGCTATGTTCGACTCGGCCGAGGCTGCCGATTTTAACGACACGTTTGAGTCGGAGGCCGCTTTTGAAGCGGCCGCAGAATACGGTTGGAATTGGGAGGACGACGAAGGCTTCTGCGCTTATGCGCTAGGCGCCACGACGCCCGAAATCGCGAGGGAGGGGAAACGTCGTTTCCTTGTCTCCGTCAGCCGCTATTCGCCCAAGGAAAATGGGATCCGAATTGGGGCCGATTTCTTCCCTTGTGCCAGCGTCAAGGAAGCAGTGGATGCTTGGTTTGGCGCCGTGCAAGCCTACGGCTGGGGGGCGAGAGAAGCTCCGAAAGCCTCCCTCGTGTGGGATGGGGAAACGTACCGCGTCAGCTTTAACGGCCGCTTCTGGACCAAGGATGGCGAAGAATTCCTTTTCAACGGGTAAACCTCCTGCCCTAAGCCTCGCGACCCTTAACCCTATGGGGCGCCCTTAG
>Ga0078894_10004679_pt1 | contig 10500 bp, 12 predicted proteins | sample LauGreSu1BDMLBSD_2_FD_67506 | JGI IMG/M metagenome (GOLD analysis project Ga0078894, IMG submission 67506) | Freshwater lake microbial communities from Lake Michigan, USA - Su13.BD.MLB.SD (version 4) (version 4) | ecosystem: Environmental > Aquatic > Freshwater > Lake | place: Lake Michigan... | reverse complement strand
TTCTTCACGATTTAAGAGTGGTAGTAATATCAATTCTTATACTTTGGTTAAGTCTATTGCCGAAGAACTTCGTGGTTTGGCAGTTGAGTTTAATGTGCCAATTGTGAGTGCCACACAAACAACAAGAAGCGGTTTTGGTTCTTCTGATGTTGAATTGACCGATACTTCAGAATCCTTTGGTCTTCCTGCTACTGCCGACCTTATGTTTGCTCTTATTTCTACGGAGGAACTTGAAGGTCTGGGGCAGATTATGGTGAAACAACTTAAAAATAGATATAATGACCCAACAATCTTTAAGCGTTTTGTTGTTGGAATTGACCGTGCTAAAATGCGTCTTTATGATTGCGAACAGTCTGCCCAAAAAGACATACTTGACAGCGGGCAGGAAGAGGAGTATAATTATGAAGAAAATAAACCAAAAAAATCATTTGAGGGATTTAAGTTTTCATGACACAACGAGTTGACTTTGATAAATATCAAAACTTTGTAGATGCCGTTACTTCTGACGCATCCAAAGATTTCCTTGCTCTTTCTGACCGTATGGTTCAGTTGGATGAGAAAGGTGCTAATATTGAACGTCTTTTGACTGCCGCTGTTGGTATTAATGCCGAAGGTGGTGAGTTCTTGGAGATTGTAAAGAAAATGGTCTTCCAAGGTAAATCCTGGAATGATGAGACCCGTACTCACCTGATTAAGGAACTTGGTGATACTATGTGGTATGTGGCACAAGCGTGTATTGCTCTTGATGTTTCTTTTGATGAAGTGATTCAAACTAATATTGACAAACTGATGAAGCGTTATCCAGACGGATTCTTTGACGCATACTATAGCGAAAATCGTGAAGAGGGAGACATCTGATGGCTAAATCCGTATCTATTAAAATGGATGTTCGTACTGCTGCCGCAGTTCGTCAAATTCTTTTTGAGAATCAAAAAGGTTATACCTATGATGAGGTTTCTGTTCCTCCTCGTATTAGTGATATTCGTTCTGTAATTAAGGACCTTGATGAAAAGATTGGTGCTATTGTAGGCTAATAATAAATATAATAAAAAAAAATGTCTCTAATTGGAAAACGAAAAGGAAGACCTATTAGTAGGATGCATTTTGATACTATTCTAAAAAGATTTCAAGTTTTTTTGAAAAGAGAACTTCTTCTTACCTATGACATTCCATATGTTTTAGTAGACGATTCTGATTTTTCTAAAAATACTATGACTTTTGGGATGATGAAAGATAATTTCATATATGTGAGTATTGTTAATCGTCATCCTCTTGATATTTTAAGAACATTTGCCCATGAATACGTTCATTATAAGCAAATTATGGATGGTAAAAAAATGTCATCTAATCCTGGAAGTCCTGCTGAAAATGAAGCAAATGCAAAAGCAGGTGAGATTCTAAGAAAGTATGGGAAACTTCATCCAGACCTATTTGACTTTATGTCGATTCGGTAATGTATTGATATCATTGCTTTTAGATTGATTCGCCCAAGTGGTGTAATGGTAGCCACGTATGCCTTAGGAGCATATATCGTAAGATGTGGAGGTTCGAGTCCTCTCTTGGGCACTTCTAAATAAAAATAAAAAAATGGCGACATTAAATCCTACGGAACTTTCAAAAAGAAATAATTTAAATATCTTTTTATCTAGGATTAGAACGGGAACAGATTTTACTTTAGCAGAGTCTAACGGACAAAAAGTTAAATTAGATAAATCTATTTTAAAACAAATAAGTTCTATTACCCATTTTGATAAGTATAAGAGTGGAAGATCTATAATGCTTCCAACTGTTTCTGGAAAATATATAAACATAACACAAATTTATAAAGATTCTGAGTTTTCTGGAAGAACACAAGCAACTACAGCACAAGAAGACGCCCAAATTATTAGAATCAATCAACAACTAGAGGTAATTTTTGACAAATTAGGAAAAGAAATTATACCACTAAAAGTAGGAAGTTCAATATATCAGGCGGGAAAATGTGAGAGCACACCTGGAACCCCAAAATGTGACTTTCATTTTCGTGGAGTTGATGGATTTGTTGGACATGTTTCTCATAAAGATGGTAGTGGTCCGCGAGCGTTTCAACAATGGTCTGGAACATCTCAAAGAGTAGAACCTTTAATTTACGGACATCCAGAAACTCTGGCATTTATTAATACATTAATGGAAATGTTTCCTAATGGTATGCCACCAGCAACAACAGTTGGTAGAAAAATTCAAGATGAAAAACTACAAAAAATGTCTGTTTATGGGAGTGGATTTGGTGGTCCAAAAGGAGAAAGTAATGTTGATGTAACTATGCAAGGAGTATTAAATATTTCCTCAAGAGGTCCTCATTATGAATTAACTTGCACCGGACATAAACTTAATAATGGGGATAGAATTTCTGGAAATTATGAACCAGTTTTTCTTGCGGTTTACAAGGGTGATAGAAGTGATCATGGTATAAAGGGTGCTAGAGTTATTATTCAACCTATAGGTGGTAGAACAATACAAAGATATGTTTAGAATAAATACATAATAGCAGAGCAACTGAGTACATATCTGTAGTAAATAATGAAAAGTTTTTTCCAATTCTTAGCAGAAGCATCCGCCTCCCAAGAAGCCGCCAGACTTGGACTTGTTGGAAATGGGCATGGTGACTGGTACGATGGGCAGGGAGAGTTTGTAGCAAAAACTGAAGGTGGAAAACTTAAGTTTTATAACAAGCGTCAAAAAGTTGGGCAAAAAGATCCAGCACAAACTGAAAAAGAAAAAAATATTCCTTCTTCACAATATAATGATCCCGCAGCGGATCAACAAGCATCTCAGCAACAGGCACCAGTAGAACAACCACCTGCACCTGAACAGCAAGCAGCAGCACAAGAAGCACCTCCAGCTCAATATCTTCCAGTTCCTAAAACAAAAGGAACTCTTACGGTTGCTTTTGGTCGGTTTAATCCACCTACAATTGGACACCAACAATTAATGGATGTTGCGGCACAGGCAGCATCACAAGATAAGGATGGGCAATATTTGATCTTCCCGTCACGCAGTCAGGATAAGAAAAAGAATCCTCTTGACCCCGATACAAAGATTGCTTATATGCAAAAGTTTTACCCCAATCATGCGGGTAATATTGTAAATGATGCTAATACAAAGACCATTTTTGATGTTTTAAAAATGGCTCATAATAATGGATATGCTGGTGTAAGAATTATTGGTGGTGGAGATCGAGTTAAAGAGTTTGAAAAACTTTCTAATCAATACAATAATCAACTTTATCAGTTTGATAATATTGAAGTTGTCTCTGCTGGAGACAGAGACCCTGATGGTAAGGGTGTAGAGGGAATGTCTGCTTCCAGAATGAGACTTGCTGCTGCTGAGGGAGACTTTAAAACTTTCCGTTCAGGTCTTCCTCCAGAAGTTAAACCAGCAGAAGCAAAAGAACTCTTTAACATTCTTCGTGGATCAATGAACGTAAAAGAAGATTATGAAGTTTGGGAAATTGCTCCAAAACTTGATTTCCAGACTCTTCGTGAGAATTATATTCAAGAAAACATTTATCGTGTTGGGGAAAAAGTAGAAAACTTAAATACTGGATTAGTTGGAAGAATTATTCGTAGAGGAACTAATTATCTCATTTGTGTGACTGAAGCAGGACAAATGTTCAAGTCTTGGATTAAAGATTTGGTTGAATACACTGAAGTCAAAATGAATCGTAAGATGAGACTTCCTGGAAAACCAAATACTCTTGTAGGAACCAAGGGATACTTTGATTATGTAACTTCAATGACTCCAGGTGCCATTGGAACAGGAAAGGAAAATCTACATTATGGTGGAAGAGCATACGGAATTGAATTCATAAATAAATATAGAAAAAAGAAAAAGTAGAACTAGAGTTTTCTTATGAAAAAGCATATTGCTGAGGGTCTCCCAGAGAGAAAGCATTCTCCTGCAGCTGCCCCCGCTGCTAAAGATGATAAAAAGGGAGATGCTAAGGGTGGCAAGTCTCCTGAAGCAAGAGTAAGACAGGCAGTATATGACATTCGTTATCGTGCAAGAAGAGAAGAAGTTCCTCTTCAAAAAGCATTTTCAGATTATATGAACCATAGTACTATGAGTGGAAAAGAAAAATCTCTTGTAAGAGCAAAGTTATTTGGTAAGGGTGGTATGCAGGCGGAAGATTTTAATATTGAAGATACCGCTTCTTCAAATGTTGCAAACGCTCTTTATAAAGTATTTGTAGAAGGTGTAAAGAAAGAAGAACCAATTGTTCTAACTTATATGGAAAAGTTAGAAACTGGTGCTGATCGTAAATATAAGGTAAGAGTAACTGATAAGAGTGGTAGTTCTTATGTAAGATATGCAACTCGTGAAAAAATTAGTTCTCTTCGCGCAAATCCAAATATTGAGTCTGTTGAAATGACTCAATATGGGGAGCCTTATGAGGGTGAGAAAAACAGAGGAGAGAGAACTGCAGCAGCAAAGGCGGGTAAAGATTATGATGGAGATGGTAAAGTAGAGAGTGGTGCTAAAGAGTATCGTGGAGCAGTTCACAATGCTATTCAACGTAAAAAAGGTGGCAAACCAGATGGTCAAGATACTTCAAATGTTAAAGAAGCATTTCTAGCTGATGCTAATGGCGAATCTGTAAATCCTGATGCGAATGAACCAGAAATTGATGTAATGAAGGGAAAGAATGTTGTTAAGATTAATCCTGAACTTCCTGGAAGTCCAAAGAATACTATGAAACCTTCTATACATTATGCACATTATGAAGCAGAAGGTGAAGTAATTGCTGAGACTGATGGATACTCAAAGTTTCTTGGAATGCTTCAAGAAAAAAAGATGACTAAGGCAGAGAAAACGAAAGAAAAGAAACTCAAAACAAAGTATGATCCTTCTGGTATGAAGGCAAGTATGAAGAAACAATATGGACCAGAAAAAGGTGAAAATGTTTATTTTGCTACGATTCGCAAACAGGCGATGAAGGAAGAAGATGAGAAATCAAAAATGAATTTTGGAAAAGAATATGGATGTGATGATGACTCAAGAGCAAAATATGCTGAAAAAGAAGTTATCAAAAATAAATTAAGAGCAGCATTAGGTGTAAAGAATCCTATTGTAATGACTGCTGGATATGAAACAGAAGGTGAAATGGTTGATGAAGCAAGAGCAGAAGATAAGAGAGGTCTTACTCCTACCGGAGCACAAAGACAGAGACAGAAAAAAGGAGTAGTAACTTCTTCTGGTCAAGTTGCACATCCAGCAACTTCTTATTCTGGAGGACAAAATCCTCATCTAAGAGGAAAAGGTGGTGGAAATAAAACTCAAAGAAGAGAAGCAAGTCGTAGATATGTTGATCAACCAGGTGGCGTTTATGCTAAACCTGAAAGCAAACAGGGTGAGGGTAGATATGCTGCTATGCAAGCGAAGAAGAGATTTAAACCAGACCTCGGTTCAAAATATGATTGATCTAAATAAGACAGGACACTCTTCACACGGAGGTTATTATGTCTGTAGCAGTACTCTGGGCTTGGGTAGTGGCAAATGAAGCCGCACTTGCCACCATTCTTTTGATCGTTTCTGAACTTTTAGGAGCGGTTCCACAAGTCAAATCAAACGGACTTGTATCATTTGTTATTCTTCAGGTACAAAAAGTTCTCAAAGACAAGGGAGCAAACGATCCAACTCCATAATTATTGTAAGAAATAAAGGAGACCTAAAACTAAGGTCTCTTTTTTTTATAAATATCAATATAATAAAAGAACTCATAGGTAAAAAGAATGGCACTCTGGGGCAATAAAGATTCTTTTAGCAATCTAACAGGAACTATAACAATTAATCTTGGTACGGAAACGGTAACTGGATCTGGAACAACTTTTGTAACCGCAGGAATTTCAACTGGCGATGTTTTAATCGTTGGTGCTGGTGGCACTTACGGACAGGCAGTAATTTCAGGCGTTACTTCTGCGACTGTTCTTTCTATTGGTTCTACACAATTTCTTATTGGAATAGGAACTGTTGGACTTGGGGCAACAATTGGTGTTGCTTATACAGTAAGTCAAAAACCAAAATATACTCTTGAAGACGGACAATATTATGCCCCTGATGTAAAGGCAAATCCTGATGGTTCTAAACCATACTTCTCATCTGTCTTTGGTGTAGATCAAATTGAAGTTGGTGTTGCTGCAGGAAGAACTGTTGGTGGTAAAAATGCAGCATATGCTGTAGCACACTCTGGATGGGTAGGAATTATGACTTACGTGGATACTCACGGTAATCTAAGAGTTAAGAGTGAAGTTCTAGTTGCTGGTGGAATTTCAACCACTCCAGATGCCGCTGACGACGCAAGATTCCCAAATAGTTGATAATATCTTATGAGATTTGATGAATTGAATGAAAATAATTATTTGTTATTCGCTATAAAATTTTACAATAATCCCCAAGCACTTACAATGGAGGATTTTGAGACTGATTTGAAGCGCATTCGTTATGTTAAAAGATTACTTAAAAAGTATAAAAATACGGGTGAGTTAAAAACTCATCTTATTCTAAATCATTTGATTGTTCTTTTTAATGTCTTTCATGATGCAGCAGTTCCTTTATTATTTTATAATTTAGACAGTGAGTTATGGCCTGCCATTAAAAGTTTTTTGATATTTTTAAATCGCTTTCCGGAGTATCCAAAAACTCAAATTCATGAGATTTCAGAAGATACTGAGTGTCTTTCACAGTTGCAAGCAATTTAATGGATAAGATAGATAGGTTGATTGAAATAGTTAGATTTCTTAAAGAAGATGGTATAGTTGGTGGTCCGCCAACTAATAATATTTCAACTGAAAATATTGCTAAATACGATCCTGTAATGTCATTTACTAAAAGAAAACCACCAACAATTATAGGTAAAGGTAGATATCCTGGAGCAAGAACTCGTTGGAAACCAAAATCATAAATACTTATAAGTTTGATCTAAAGAATTAGTTTTTCTGATTTAAAAATGTAAGATTTTTTCAGAAGATGGCTAATCAAAATGTTTAATCAAAATACTACTGCGGATACTAAAATTGCTGTTCTAGAAGAACGTCTTTCTGCATATGAACTTATGCTAAAGAGAATAGACGAAGCCATTCAATTAGTAAGTAAAACGAATCAAAATATTAGTAAGATGCTTGCGGTTCATGAAGAAAGAATCGAGCAGTGTGGTAAATCGGATGATTATATTACTAGAGTAATTGAAGAACTGAGATCAGAAAATAGAGATCAACACTCAGAGGTAGAAAAAAGAATTGATGAATTAGAAACTAAAATTGATGAAGTTACAAAATTTCGTTGGATTATAGTTGGTGTTTTTGCAGTTGTTTCTTTTGGTCTGTCACAATCTCATATGGTTGTTGATGTCTTGACCCCAGACCAACAACCTGCTAGAATAGAACGAGCAAAGTAAAACCCTTATAATGGATTTGATTGATTCTAAGTATATTGGATTAGTTTCGTCACGCCTGCAAAAATTTAAAAGGGTAAAATCAGACCTCTACAATTTTCGTTGCCCTATTTGCGGAGATTCTCAAAAGAATAAAAATAAAACTAGAGGATACTTATATCCTGTTAAGAACAATACCAATTTTAAGTGTCATAACTGTGGAGCTAGTTTATCTTTCAACAACTTTCTAAAAGAATTAGATCCATCTCTTCATAAACAATATACAATGGAGAAGTTTAAGGAAGGAAATACTGGTAAGAACTTTGTGGTTGAGGAACCTAAGTTCAATTTCCAGAAACCAGACTTTTTCACAAAATGTGAAAATTACAAAAAAGTGAAAAATTTAGACCTACCAAAAGCATCGGAAGTGCCTACAGCAAGAGAATATTTGGAAAGGAGAAAACTCAATCCAGAAAAGTTTTATTTTACTCACAAATTCAAAGAGTGGACTAACACCCAAAAACAAACATTCGACACTATTGGTAGGGATGAGGGGAGGATTATTATACCTTTATATGGAGTGGATCAAAATTTGATTGGATTTCAAGGAAGAGCACTCAATTCTTCTCCCAATAAATATATCACCGTGATGCTTGATGATGATGCTCCAAAAATTTACGGACTTGAAAAAGTGGATGATAACAACCCAATTTACATCGTTGAGGGACCTTTCGATTCCACGTTTATCGAAAACTCTGTTGCTATGTGTGGGTCCGATATTGATATTAGGTCGTTTGGTTGGAGCGATTATATTTACGTTTTTGATAACGAACCACGTAATCGAGAAATCGTCAACCGAATCTCAAAAACAATCAATAGAGGAGATAAAGTAGTAGTTTGGCCCACATCCATCGAGCAAAAGGATATTAATGATATGGTGATCGCTGGACTTAATGTTATGGATGTGTTAAAATTGAATACACACAAAGGTTTAGAAGCAAAAATTAAGTTTAACAATTGGAAGAAAGTATGAGTAACGGAACAAAAGTTGTAAAAAGAGATGGAAAAACAGAACCTCTTGATCTCAATAAACTCCATGTTATGGTGGAAGAATCATGTAAAGATTTAGCAGGTGTATCAGCATCGCAAGTTGAGATGCAATCTGGAATTCAGTTTTATGATGGCATTACTACGGCAGAGGTTCAGGAGATTCTAATTCGCTCCGCAAGCGACTTGATTGACCTCGACCACCCTAACTATCAGTTTGTTGCCGCTCGCCTTCTTCTGTTTGCTCTCCGCAAGCAGTTGTTCGGTCGTATGCACGAGTGTCCAAACGTTCTTCAACATACCCGTAATTGTGTTGAACGAGGTGTGTATGATGAAGAGATTCTAAATCTTTATACCGAAGAAGAGTTTGAGAAACTTGAATCTTTTATTGATCATGAGCGTGATTATCTTTTCACTTATGCAGGTCTTCGTCAAGTAGTTGATAAGTACCTAGTTCAAGATAGGAGTTCTGGTGCTCTGTATGAGACTCCTCAGTTCATGTATCTTTTGATTGCCGCAACTATTTTCTCTAAGTATCCCAAAGAAACACGTTTAGATTACGTTAAGAAGTATTATGACGCAATCAGCAAGCACAGAATCAACATTCCCACACCAATCATGGCAGGGGTCAGAACACCACTTCGTCAATATGCATCTTGTGTTCTCGTTGATGTTGATGACACCCTCGATAGTATCTTTAGCAGTGATATGGCTATTGGTAAATATGTCGCACAAAGGGCTGGTATCGGTATTAACGCAGGTAGAATCCGTGGTATCAACTCTAAAATTAGAGGTGGAGAGGTACAACATACAGGCGTTGTACCCTTCCTTAAGAAGTTTGAGGCAACTGTCCGATGCTGCACTCAAAACGGCATCAGAGGTGGTTCTGCTACAGTTCACTTTCCTATCTGGCACCAAGAAATAGAGGACATTCTGGTCCTAAAAAATAATAAAGGAACTGAGGACAACCGCGTTCGTAAGTTAGACTATTCTATCCAAATCTCTAAATTGTTCTATGAACGATTTATCCGTAACGAAGAAATCACTCTCTTCTCTCCACACTCAGTTCCTGGTCTTTATGATGCTTTTGGAACAGACAAGTTTGACGAATTATACGTTCAATACGAGAATGATTCGTCTATTCCGTCGAAAACTATTGGTGCTCAAGAACTCTTTCTGGATCTCCTGAAAGAACGTGCCGAAACTGGTCGTTTGTACATTATGAACATCGACCATTGCAACTCTCACTCATCCTTTATGGATAAGATTGAGATGAGCAATCTGTGTCAGGAGATTACACTTCCCACAAAACCTATTCAACATATTGATGATCCAAATGGGGAAATTGCTCTCTGCATTCTTAGTGCTATTAACGTTGGAAAAATTAAAAATAATGAAGATTTAGAAGTTCTTTGTGATCTTGCTATTCGTAGTCTTGATGAACTTATTGATTTCCAGGGATACCCCGTTAAGGCAGCAGAAATTGCCACCAAAGCACGTCGTTCACTTGGGGTAGGTTATATTGGTCTGGCACATTATCTCGCCAAGCACGGGGAGCATTATGAAGATGCTAGAGCGTGGGAATTAGTCCACGATCTGACTGAGGCATTCCAATATTATCTCATTCAGGCAACAGTCAATCTGGCAAAAGAAAAAGGTGCCTGTGAATATTCTCATCGTACTAAGTATGGTCAGGGTATTCTACCGATTGATACATACAAGAAAGATGTTGATGAAATTGTTCCAAATAATTTAAAGTATGATTGGGAAGGTCTTAGGGAGCGTGTCAAGCAGTATGGAGTACGGAACAGCACTCTGTCCGCACAGATGCCTTCGGAGAGCAGTTCCGTTGTGTCAAATGCAACCAATGGAATCGAACCTCCTCGTGGGTACTTGTCCATTAAAAAGTCGAAGAAAGGTCCTCTTAAGCAAATTGTCCCACAGTATCATACCCTTAAGAACAATTATACGCTTCTTTGGGATATGCCTAGCAATCGTGGTTATATCAATATTGTTGCTGTTATGCAAAAGTTCTTTGATCAGGC